>ENA-OUOG01001857-OUOG01001857.1-marine-metagenome-genome-assembly--contig:-NODE-1857-length-23278-cov-6.284858_pt1 | contig 23278 bp, 16 predicted proteins | sample MGYA00248635_ERZ508505 | MGnify/ENA primary metagenome ERZ508505 (study PRJEB26176, sample SAMN06267871) | marine metagenome | isolation source: Saanich Inlet, British Columbia, Canada | place: Pacific...
TTCCAAGGAAGATATTTCATACCCAACTATGAGCGGTACAAAGCAGGAGCTTTTGCAATAGCTACACTAGAAAAAGAGAAGTACCTCATAGAAGGCGGACTGCGCTACGATCTTCAGAATACCAATACGTATCGCTTTGTCGGCAATGATCTTGTAAATAAAACATTCAACTTCGATGGACTATCCGCTAATGTAAGTGGATGGAGACGAATAAGTCACGACCTCAAAATACATCTATCTGCCGCTACACGTTTTAGAAGTCCAGATATCAATGAGTTGTTCAGTGACGGATTGCATCACGGCTCAGCAGCGTTAGAGTTTGGGGACCTTACTTTAAAACAAGAACGCTCCTACTCGCTCAATGCGGCACTCAACTATAACCACAACAGATGGCGTGTGGCAGTAGAACCCTACTTTCACTATTTCCAAAACTACATCTACCTAAAACCCAGTGGCGAGAAACAACTCAGCATCAGAGGAGCTTTCCCAGTATTTCGCAATGTACAGACAGATGCTACGTATACGGGACTGGACGTAGACCTGCGTTATCGCTTGGCCAGTAACTGGACCGCAGAAGCACAAGCAGCATTGCTCTATGTAGAAGATGTAAGAAACAATCAATTCATCTTTGGAATACCTGCACAGCGTTTTGGCGGACGATTGAAGTACACCTTTGCTGAAAAGCTAGGCTTGCAAAATGGCTACTGGTGGATAGGCCCTAGCTATACTGCTCGCCAAACTAGAGTAGAAGCCAATGAAGATTTCACTGCGACTCCTGAGGCATACTTCCTACTGGATACAGAACTTAGTGCTCAGTATAGAGAAACACCGTTGCATTTTAACTTTGGGGTGAGAAACATACTCAATGCAGCCTATAGGGACTATATGAATAGGTACCGATACTTTGCTGATGACCTCGGCATCAATTTTTATATCACTTTAAACTATACATTTTAACACACATGAAACATTTAAAAACAAACATTTCGATTTTCTCTTTTGTACTCGTTGCAGTTTTTACGTTCACCGCATGCTCGGATGAAGTAAAAGATCCGCCAAAACCAAATGAAGGAGAACTGATAACCACCGTAGAGCTTACCTTCACCAATACGGCAAGCCCAAGTGAAGTAAGCATCTTTCGATTTGCAGATCCTGATGGAGAAGGCGGCAACACTCCTTCAGAAACAGACACTATTGCCCTCGCAGCAAACAGCACCTATGCGCTAACTGTACGGTTTTTAGACGAAAGTAAACCCGACGTAGAAGACATTACGACAGAAGTGCTCGAAGAAGCTGCGGAACACCGCGTATGCTACACCTCTACTGCAGGAACTACAGTAGTCATTACAGACCAAGATGCCAATGGACTAGACCTCGGTTTAGCCGCAACTATTACTACTACAAATGCGGACAAGGGTACATTCCAGGTGAGTCTAAAACACCAACCTGACGTAAAAGACGGAAGCTGTGATGTTGGCGAGACAGATGTGGAAGTAAGCTTTGTGCTGGAAGTGGAGTAATACTCTTTTCGGAGGAAACATAAGAACCTTGAGCTTTTTGAGCTCAAGGTTTTTTTTGTGTATTTTTCACTAAAAATCTGGGAGCATACCCGCAATTTGCTTTTTACGTTATATGCATTTGAAAACAATTTTATTCGTCTCAACAGATTCTATCGGTTGTAGAATGAGTTTTCGTTTATTTTGGCCTTTCACGTCAAATCTTTCAATCCTATTTGCACTATCGAACTTCATCGTCAGTGTGTTGCTAAATAAAGGATAGTTACCCTCTTTACGAATAACAAGTCCATTAACACATATGTCTTTGGCGTATTGAACAAAAGCGAAATTTGCAGTAATCGACATTTGTCGCTACATTTTGCGTAAAATGTCGTATTATGATTTCAGAAACCATTGATTTAAACAAAGAGCGTGACACCGTAATTAAGTGGCTTGATATAAAAAGAACTTTACCTATGCGTTCAAATTCTGCTTTTTTATATGTTAAAATTATAAAAGTAGGTCTTAAAAGTAAATCCGTTAATTCTTTTATTGAACATTCGAGTTTAACCAAGAAACAAGTATCTAGAATGATTCATATTTCTGAAAGAACCTTGCTCAGGGGCACAACTATTGGGATGCAGAAAAAGTAATTAAGACCTACCCAATTGTAATTTGACGATAGACTTAAAAAATAAAAAACGCATTACTGAATTAACCTCGTATTACGCACAGGTATTTCTTACAAACCGTTATCTCTTTCAGAAGCGCATACTGAAATACTTTGCATAAATCCTTTCATCAGTCTCCTCAAAAATCAACACAAAAATACGTCTACCCTTCGACTCCGCTCAGGATAACGTATTTTCTAATCTTCTCTACCTCATCCGCCCATACCTTATCCCCATCGCTGATATCCGCTATTGATTTAATTTTAGCTAATAAATCTTCTACGGTCTTCGATGATTGGAGTGGTCTGCGGTATTCCAATGCTTTGGCAGCAGTCAGCTGCTCTATCGCCTGAATGCGTTCTACATTTTCAATCACACGCAAACATTTGGTAGCGGCATTGGCTCCCATACTCACGTGATCCTCCTGCCCATTACTACTTTCTATCGTATCTACACTGCTCGGTGTGCAGAGCTGCTTGTTTTGGCTTACGATACTGGCGGCTGTATACTGTGCGATCATCAGTCCGCTCTCGAGTCCAGGATTTGATGTGAGGAAAGCGGGAAGTCCTCTCTTGCCTTCTACGAGCCTGTATATTCTACGTTCAGCTATACTGCCTATTTCTGCTATAGCTATGGCTAAAAAATCAAGCTGAAGCGCTAATGTCTGTCCGTGGAAGTTTCCTGCACTTAGCACCAAGTCCTCGTCTGGGAACACATTGGGATTATCCGTCACCGAGTTTATCTCTGTTTCAAAGACCGCCTTCACATGAGCTACGGCATCTTTACTCGCTCCGTGTACCTGTGGTACGCATCGCATACTGTAAGGGTCTTGAACGTGGACTTTATCCTGTGCGAGTATTTCACTTCCTTCCAAGTGTTCTAAAATGGCTTTAGCAGTATCCAGCTGTCCTTGGTGTGGTCGTATCTGATGGCTATACGCCAAGAAGGCTTCTTTACGCCCGTCGTAGGCATCTATACACATCGCTGCATTCAGATCTGCACGCGCTAGGATGTCTTCTGCTTTGAATAAACACTGCACCCCATACGCCTGCATAAATTGAGTTCCGTTGATCAACGCTAAGCCTTCTTTCGGTCCTAGCTTCAAATCTGATGGCTCGGGTTTCCTTTTCTTCGTGTAAGAACTTTCCTCGTCCCAGACCTCTCCCTCTCCTATCAGCGGCAATGCCAAGTGACTTAGCGGAGCTAAATCTCCACTTGCTCCAAGGCTACCGAGTTCGTATATCACGGGTAGTGTATCGTTATTGTAAAACGCTATAAGTTTCTCTACCGTGGCTAGCTGCACTCCACTATGGCCGTAGCTGAGGCTCTGTGCTTTTAGCAATAGCATCAACTTTATGATATCCCTAGGCACATAGGCACCTGCTCCACACGCATGGGAACGCACCAAATTCACTTGCAACTGGGCAAGGTCCTTTTTATCTATCTCGGTATTGCATAGCGAACCAAAACCGGTGTTCACACCATAGATTGGCGGTCCTACCTCTTCTACCTTCTTCAGCAGGTAGGCGTGGCATTTTTCTATTTTGGCTTTGGCAGTAGCAGAAAGGCTCACTTTATGGGCATTTTCTACTATCTCTCTTAGGTCGTTTAAGCTATGATGATCGGCTAGTTGCATTGGCACAAATGTAGTATTCATCGTCCATAACCATGGCAAAATAAAGTCCATAAAAAAACCGCCTCTTATTGCTAAGAAGAGGTTTCTAATTCAATTGGTTATGGAATTATTTCTGCTGTACGATAATTTTAGTATTGTACATTTTGCCATTAATTATTGTTTGAACGAAGTAATGACCCGTCGCCATAGTGGCATCAAGACTTATTTCGATGTTCGTAGGACCTGAGAAGTTTTGTGTACCTGTAGCATAAACTACTCTACCCATTAGATCCAGTACTTTCACATCGTACTTTCCTTCGCTAATGTTTATGATCTCCACTTCAAAGTTTCCATTGTTTGGATTTGGATATGTGTTTACATAAATGACTTCAGCATCCATTAGTCCGTCTAAGTCTTCTGCGACTTCGTTTGAACGTTTGGTTTTCGCTTCTTCACAACTGCTACATACAGTATTCCAGTTAGTGTGCTTACTTTTCACTTCTTCAGCGCTGCATTCAAGTCACAAACGCAACTTTTTGCTTTAAAATATGGATTTCCATTGAATACTAGTTGGATACTGACATCTACTGAACCAAGTATATCCATCCCATTTTGACTTACCACAAAGTCTATATTTTTTTTGAGATAGTCTGCTGAGCAGTGGATTCAACAACCCAAAATAAGCTAAGGATAAGTAGTAAACTATTTCTTGTCATTTGATGCATTCTTTATTTTTCGAAAATAAAAAAACCAGTCACAAATCTAAAATACCGAAAAAAACCAATGATTCGTTGCTCTTTTACACCTCAAAAACCAATTAAATTTAGATTTGTTGGACAAAGACTTTACCTAAAAATAACGTAAAATAGCGTTCACCAAAACCTACCTTTGCACCTTCTATTTTTAAGACATACAAATGAGCGAAACGAAATTCAATAAAACTCTAGTTCGATCCTTACTTTTAGGAGTGGGAATACTCGTGATAGGATACCTGATTAAGGGTCAACTTTCTAAGAAAGAGGATAAGGCAGGTCCTAAAATATCATTCAGGTCTAAAGTAGTAGAAACTAGAATTGCTACGCCCGTAAGCATCCCTATAAACATATCCGTTAGTGGAAGATTAAAGGCTGCTAACAGAATGGAGATTTTCGCTGAAGTAACAGGAATACTGACCAATCGAAATTTCAAAGCTGGTCAGTCGTTTAAAAAAGGAGAAAACATAGTCGCTATAGATGATACAGAATACCGCACTCAATTAATAGCGGCTCGCAGTACATTTATGGGACTTATTAGTCAATCTCTTGCAGACATCGCTATAGATTACCCAAAAGACGCTGATAAATGGCAAAACTTTCTAAAAGAATTGAACCCGAAGAAGTCCTTGCCCAAACTTCCGAGCACGGACAATCTGCAGTTAAAACAATTTCTGAGCGGTAGAAATATACTCAGCAACTACTACACCATTCAAAGTCAAGAAGTGCGCCTTCAAAAATACAGTATCTCTGCACCTTACGGTGGTATGCTCAGCGAAACGAGTATAGACCCAGGCACACTAGTTCGTTCAGGTCAAAAGTTAGGTACTTACGTCCAAGAAGATGGATACGAACTGGAAGCTGCCGTCACCCAAAATGACCTCCAGTTTCTCAAAAAAGGCAGTAAAGTAAAGCTGCGATCTGTAGCGCATAACCAAGACTACATTGGCACAGTAAGCAGGATTAATAGCACCATCAATCCTACTACACAACAAGTGAGTGTATTTCTCACGGTGAGCGGCAAAGACTTAAAAGAAGGTCTCTACTTAGATGCGATGATACGCACAGGAACAGCTTCTGAAGCCATAGAAGTACCGAGAAACACATTAATAGATGGTAAAGCAATTTATACTGTATCTGCTACAGACTCTACTCTGCGTTTAGCACCTATTGAGGTCGTTCGTTTCATAGAGGATAAAGCTATTGTTAAGGGAATCCCTGCTGGAGCCCTCCTTCCTTTGACACAGGTAAATGGAGCTTTTGAAGGAATGAAAGTAGTACCTCAAGCAAGTAAATAAAAAATGAAGAAAATCATAGCGTACTTCATAAAATACCCCGTCTCCGTAAATACACTTCTGGCTATTATCTGCATTTTTGGTGCGATTGCTTATGTCAATATGAGTGCGAGCTTCTTCCCACTTATAGATAGTAGAATAATTAATGTTCAGCTGGTCTACCCTGGTGCTTCACCAGAAGAGATGGAAGAAGGCGTGGTTTCACGCATAGAAGAAAAACTAGAAGGGGTCACTGGTATCGAACGTATCACGAGCAGTAGCAATGAAAATACCGCTGCTGTAATAGTAGAGGTAGAAAAAGGCTATGACACTAAGGTCGCATTGGAGGATGTTAAAAATGCGGTAAATGCAATTAACAGCTTTCCTGGGGGACTTGAAAAGCCGGTAGTCGCACTCAAGGAGAATATAAATTTCACGATAAATTACGCGATCACTGGAGAGACTATAGACCTTACCGCCCTAAAATCATATGCCCGACGAATAGAGAAAGACCTTCTCTCCTACGATGGAATATCCAAGGTAGAGCTAGCAGGTTTTCCAGACGAAGAAATAGTGATATCTTTAGATGACGAAGCGCTGAAAGAATATGGGATTACGCTAGAGCAAGCAGGCTTACTGATTCGTAATGCCAATATAGACATCACTGGGGGCAGTATAAAAACCAACACAGAAGAATTGCTGATACGCAGCAGAAATAAAGCCTACTATGCCGCTCAGCTAGAAGATCTTGTATTAAAAACAACTGAGGAAGGTGCACTAGTCCGACTAAAAGATGTAGCCCAGGTTAGCGACCAGTGGGCAGATGATCCCAATCGTATTTACATCAACGGTAAACCAGGAGTAGAAATACTCGTAAGTAGCACAGATAAAGAGGATTTATTGAAGAATGCTGCATACGCACGCAGTTATTTTGAAAAATTTAATGAACTAAATCCTCAACTCACTGCTACCCTCATCCGTGATCAAAGTGAGACGCTGGAAGAACGTAAAAACTTACTGCTCGAAAACGGAATTATTGGGATGCTATTGGTACTGCTTCTACTTTCCTTATTCCTGAACATTCGCATTGCGTTTTGGGTAGCTGTAGGCTTACCCGTTTCTTTTTTAGGAATGTTTGTCGTCGCGCTCTATGCAGGAGTGACCATCAATGTAATCTCGCTTTTTGGGATGATTGTGGTTATTGGGATTTTAGTAGATGACGGCATTGTTATCAGTGAAAATATATTTAGTCATTTTGAAAAAGGAAAAAGTGCTCTACGAGCAGCAGTAGATGGCACTATGGAAGTACTCCCTGCTGTATTTAGTGCAGTAATTACCACTATGGTAGCGTTCAGTTTCTTTTTCATGGTAGATGGGCGAGCAGGAGACTTTTTCAGTGAATTAGCGTTTGTGGTAATTGCTACTTTAGCAGTATCACTCGTAGAAGCCTTGGTTATTCTTCCTGCCCACTTAGCGCATAGCAAGGCGCTAAAAGAAGGACAAAAAAAGAACAAACTAGAACGCTTTACAGACAAGGTACTGTATGTGCTCCGGGATAAGCTGTATGCTCCGGTTCTACGTTTCTCATTGAATCATAAGATTTTTACGTTTTGTATTGCCGTTACAATGGCTCTCATTACCATAGGAGGCATAAGTGGCGGACATATACAGTTCACATTCTTTCCTGTAATTGAACGAAATGATGTACCCATAAACCTAAGTATGGCCAGTGGTACCAGAGAAGCGATTACCAATAGCCGACTAGAAAAGATAGAAGCTGCCATATGGGAGGTGAATGAGGAAATAAAAAAGGAAACAGGCAATGATGTGAGCATCGTAAAGAACCTAGAACGAAAGGTAGGTCCGCTGTCCCACGAAGGAAGCATAAATGCTAAGCTTGTTGGTAGTGAACTTCGTACCTTAAGCAGTATGGAGCTCGCCTCTCGTTTCCGTAAAAAAGTAGGCAGCATGGATGATGTAGATAAACTCACCTTCGGAAATGCTAGTGCTTTTGGAAAACCCGTATCAGTCACTTTCTTGGGAGAAGACCAAGCCGAGCTAGATGCAGCAAAAGCTGAACTTAAAGAGCAAATGCTCCAACTACCTGAACTAAAAGACGTCGTAGAAAGTGTACAACCCGGTCGCAGAGAAATCAATGTACAGCTCAATGATAAGGCATACATCCTAGGACTCAATGAAGCCATGGTGCTAAATCAGATACGTCAAGGATACTTTGGGTATGAAGCTCAAAGACTACAACGCGGAAAAGATGAAATAAAAGTATGGGTACGTTTCAATGATGCACAGAGAAGTTCTCTTTATGACTTAGAAGATACCCGTATTCGCACCTTAGATGGCAAACAAATACCGCTCAGTGAGTTAGCTACATTTACCATAGAACGTGGTGTAGTGGGTATCAATCACCTAGACGCACAAAAACAAGTAACTATAGAAGCAGAAGTCAGCAGTAATAAAGTCTCCGCTCCATTAATCATTGCTCAGATAAAAGCGGATATCGTACCTGCTATCTTGGCAAAACATCAAGGTATCACACCACTTTTTGAAGGACAAAATCGTGAAGCAGATAAGACTCAAGCTTCGGCTAAATTTGCGTTCCCATTTGTCATCTTTTGCATCATTATTATCATTACGTTTACCTTCCGTTCGCTCGGGCAGGCCGTAATCATCTTGATACTTCTTGTACCCTTTAGTCTTATCGGTGTAGCTTGGGGACATTACCTACACGGTCAGCAGATGAGTATCTTGAGTTTCCTTGGGGTCGTCGCTTTGATTGGAATAATTGTAAATGATAGTCTGGTGCTGGTAGAGAAAATGAACATCTACCTCAAGGAAGGAATGACCTTTACAGAAGCGGTATACCAAGCAGGCTATGTAAGGTTTAGAGCCATATTCCTTACAAGTATGACTACCATAGCTGGACTTGCTCCACTTATTATGGAGAAGAGTTTTCAAGCGCAATTCCTTATCCCAATGGCCATATCCGTAGCCTATGGTATCGGTATAGCCACTGTGCTAACCCTAATTCTACTGCCTGTATTTCTGGTAGCTTGGAACAATACAAAGCGAAGTATAGGGTGGCTATGGAATGGAGGAATAATGCCGAGTGCCGAAGAAGTAGAACCCGCAATACAAGAACTAGAAGCAGAAAAATATGAATTGGAAGACTAGTATACTATTCCTACTGACGATAGCTACCAGCAGCATAGTCAATGCACAAGAAGAGCTGAGTTTAGACCAGATTATAAGTACTGCTTTGGAGCAGAATTTTGACATAGCCATAGCTAAAAATAATGCTACAGCTGCTAGTAACCAAGCGACCAAAGCACAAGCTGGATACTATCCAACTATCAACTTGAATGGAAATGCAAACTACAGCATCAATAATACCAAGCTCACATTTGCAGGGGGGATACCCGATGCAGAAGTAGATGGAGCTCAAAACACTAATTTAGGCGCTAACATCGGTTTTAATTATATCGTATTTAATGGTTTTGGGCGAGTACACACCTACCAAAACCTAATGAGTACTCAGCGACTCAATCAAGTACAAGCTCAGGTAATAGCTGAAAATATGGTACTAGATATCGTAAGTCGTTATCTCGATATCCAGCAGAGTGCACTTGACCTTTCTGCCGCTCAACAAAACTTAACTATATCTCAAGATAGGCTAAAACGAGTAACTCTGGCTAATAAAAATGGGGCAAAAAGCCAACTCGATGTCATCAGTGCTCAAGTGGACTTAAATAATGATAGCCTGGCACTAGAAAACTTAACTACTTCGATAGATAAACAAAAAGGAGCCTTGAATATATTGATGGGCAAAGACCCTAAAACTCGGTTTACTATCCCCAATGATATTGATGTACCTTCTTCCATTAATATCGCAGAAACAGAGAGCAAAGCACTTCAGAATAACAGCACGCTACTTTTAGCTCAACTCTCTCAAACACTCGCTTGGAATCAAGCCGAAATAGCAAATGAAGGAAGAATGCCGACACTTACAGCAAGTGGCGCTTATGGATATAGTACCGCCCAAAACGGTGCTGGAATTGTACTCTCACAAAGCAACTTAGGTTTTAATGGAGGTCTGACACTGAGCATGCCAATCTTCAATGGAAACCAACTCACAACTGCCATAAAAAATGCAGACCTCGCTAAGCAGAACAGTGAACTTGAATTAGCCAAAGCGAAGCTAACCATTCAAAACCAGCTCTATGCATCCGAATTGGATAGTAAACAGATCACCCGTACACTGCAGGCACAGGAAGAAAATATTACCCTAGCCGAGCTAGCTCTGCAACGAGCACAATCTAGCTATCGCAATGGGCAGATTAGTTTTAATGACCTACGTGTAGCCCAACTCAATGTTCTCGTAGCTAAAAACAGTGCGAATCAAGCCAAGATTAACCTCGTAAAACTATACTATACAGTAAGTCGACTGAGTGGCGGATTACTCACCCAGTAATAGGCGGAATCGGAATAATTCAGTAGGGTGTTTCAGCACACTAAAATTTAAACGTACTAAGAATTTCGACTTTGCAAAGCCAATTTAGTTATCACAGACTTGGTATTTTCAGGAAAATCACCCTTCATCATCCAATCGTAGTAACCTCTATTTTCCTTAAAAACATCTATCACTAGCTTATCTTTGTACTTCCCAAAATTAAATAATGCTTCTCCATTTTTGCCGCGCTTTATTCTTCGAGCAAAATCATAGAACTCACTCTCACCGCTGAAAGCATTCAAAAAATCTATGTCTCCTTCTAGTTCATCGTAGTGATCTACTTGAGCTTTTATGATTTCCCATGTGGCTACGGTATCTGCTTTTGCACTGTGTGCATCTATAAGCTCTTTACCACAATACTTCTGGTAGGCCGCACCAAGATTACGCGGTTCCATCTTATGAAAAATTCGCTGTGCATCTATAAATTTTCTGTTGGTATCAAAAGAAACTCCTGCTCTGTAAAACTCCTCCGCTAACATCGGAAAATCAAAACGATTACTATTAAATCCTCCAAAATCACAGTCTCCCATAAACGCGTTCAACTCTGCGGAAAACTCTTGAAATGTAGGCTTCCCAACAACATCCTTATCCCATATTCCGTGAATTTCAGACACTACTGGAGGTATGGGTATCGTGGGATTTAGTACTTGATGTAAATGCTCCTCTGTACCGTCTGGTTGTATTTTTATACAATATATTTCTACTATCCTATCTGCAGCTACTTGTACTCCGGTAGTCTCTAAATCAAAAACCACTAATGGTTTGGTAAGTTTTATATTCACAGTAGCAAAAATAATTAAGCACGACAGAGCTACCCCCTCTTGCTCGATAAGGTTGTCCACCAATTATGGCAGTTCACACTATTGTCTTCGGATCTCATACGAATATCCTTTTTCTGACAAAGTATCCGAACAAGCTTACTTTTGAGCCTATCAATACGAAACCAATCATAGCAATCATAGGTGGAGGTCCCGCCGCACTTATGCTAGCAGCTCAGCTAGATACCCGAAAGTATGAAGTAGCCATCTACGATAGAAAGAAATCGGTAGGTCGTAAGTTTCTGGTAGCTGGTGAAGGTGGACTAAATCTGACCTACTCCTCGCCTACTGATGAACTCATAGCTCAGTATAGCCCGAGTGAATTTATGGCCAGTAGTCTAAAGCAGTTTACCAATACTGATTTGATTCAGTGGTTGAGCGATATTGATATCCCCACTTTTGTAGGGTCAAGCAATCGTGTATTCCCGGAGCAAGGCCTAAAACCCATAGAAGTTCTGAATAAGATAGTAGAACATATCTCCGGCAAAGGAGTGAAATTTCATCTAGGCACTGAGTGGATAGGCTGGAACAAGGAAAATGAGTTATGTTTCAACGGCCTTAAAGGCATTCGTGCGGATTTTACTGTTTTTGCACTTGGAGGAGCAAGTTGGAAGGTGACGGGTTCTGACGGCTCATGGGCACAACCTTTCGTAAATCGAGGAGTTAACGTGCTTCCATTTCGAGCGGCTAATTGCGCTTTTGGTGTGAATTGGGACAAAAATTTCATCACCAGCCATGCAGGAAAACCGTTAAAGAACATTACCTTGAGTTTTAATGGACATGCTGCTAAAGGGGAGTTGGTTATTTCTACATTTGGGCTAGAGGGCAATGCTCTTTATGCACTAAGCCACAAACTACAAGAAGCTCTGCTTACCACAGAAAAAACAACAATCTATCTGGATTTAAAGCCGACGATGACCGCGACTCAGATTAAGGAAAAATACACGAAAACGAAACTTTCTAAAGTAACAGACATCCTCAAAGAGGATTTAAATCTAGGCCGAACAGCGGTAGCACTCCTCAAACAATACACGGATAAAGAAACCTTTATGGACATTAACGGATTAGCGAAACATATCAAATCGCTTCCAGTTACCCTAACCAAGTCGGACGATATAGATAAAGCTATTTCTACCTTAGGAGGTATAGCGCTAGATGAAGTAGACGAATATTTTCAGATCGAGAAAATATCCAACACGTATGCTATCGGCGAAATGCTTGACTGGTATGCACCCACAGGAGGCTATTTACTTCAAGGCTGTTTTAGTATGGGATTTTCGTTAGCTACGTATCTCAATGCATTAGAAGTAGAATAACAAGGTACCATTTTCAGTACCCAAAGTGGCTGGAATTGCAGCGTCTTATTCTTAAAGTATACTTTACACCTCCATACACCATATCCAAATGAGGCCTATGCTCTACCGAGCTAAATAGAAATAAAAGTGGCTCCATTGATCAAGAATCGTTATTTTAGTGGCCAGAGAAGGAAACCTGGTACCACTATTTTTCCATTCCAAAAGAACGATAGAATAAGACCATCCAAATGATAAAAGCACTTACCAGAAATACGTCTCAGACAGAACTGAGCAACGGAAAGCATCATATTCTTGCGGATGGGCCTTTATCTGCAAATGGCACCGACTTAGATCTAAAACCACAAAACTATTGGAAGCTTCCTTGGCGTCTTGTACCGGCATTACTATCCTTATGGATCTGAACCTCAAAGCTTGGCCTGTATCAGAAATATACGTGAACGTAACTACGATACTGAACCTTGATACTCAAGAAAAATCACTTCGCAAGGAGATTGAAATTCACGGCAACATAGATAAAAAACAACTGGCTCGAATACTGCTAGTAGCCAGCAAATGCCCGATTCATATATTACTAGAAAAGAATATAACTATAACATCAAGCATATCAATTATATGAAAGACATCACCAAACACTACACCAACAGAGAACTTCCATAGTATGGAAACCTAATAAATGTATTCACGCTGCTGAGTGTGTAAAGGCGCTTCCCAATGTATACAAGCCTAAGCAAAAACCTTGGCTAACCATTGAAAATGCCACTACCAATGAACTCAAAGATCAAATTGCAAAATGCCCAAGCGGAGCACTGAGCTATTTCATGAATGACAAAGAAGATAAAGAAGTAGCTACCTTGGAGACTAAGGTAGAAGTACTCGAAAATGGACCACTTCTGGTATATGGAACCTTGAAAGTAACAGATAAGGATGGTAACTCAGAGAATAAAAGTAAAACAACTGCTTTTTGCAGATGTGGAGCCTCTGGAAACAAACCGTACTGCAATGGTTCCCATATATCTGCTGGTTTTGAAGGTTAGCAAGTAACTATACCAAAAGACACCCACGAATACCTAACTTTGCTCCTAATGAAATTAGGAGCATTTTCGGTAAGTCTTAGTGTCAAGGACATCAAGGCATCAAAGATATTTTACGAGAAACTTGGATTTAAGCAATTTGCTGGAGACTACGAGAAAGGTCATGTTATAATGAAAAACGAGAATACCGTGATTGGCTTATTCCAAGGGATGTTTGAAGGAAACCTCCTCACTTTCAATCCAGGTTGGGATCAAAAAGCCCAAAACCTTGAACACTTTGATGACATAAGAGATATCCAAAAAGAACTAAAAGCAAGCAAAGTATCCATACCGATCCAAGCAGACGAAACCTCAACAGGTCCTGCCAGCTTTGTGATCACTGATCCAGATGGTAACACGATACTAATAGATCAGCACAGGTAACAATCTTTGATTCACAGACTGCATCACAGCAGATGGCATAAAATACCCCCAGCGACTGATTCTCAACTAAGAAGTAAACTGCACTCGTTATATGTGAATCTGTGATATCATCTGCTAAAGTGATATTCGTCAATGTTACTTCATTGAATCTGCAATAATTTTGATATGAACGAATAGTAAAAGAACAGATGAGAGTAGAAGATATCATGAATTCACCCGTAGTTGTCACGCAAAAAACCATCAAGGTTGCAAACCTGAAAGGAATGCTAAGCAGAAAAGAGATTAATGCTGTACCTGTAATTGATACTGATGGCAGTATTTCTGGGATTGTTTCTTCGAGTGATATTGTTAACTGTCACGATGATTCTATGCTAGTGGCTGAGGTTATGTCTAGTTTCATCCACTTAGTAGCACCCAATAGTCGAGTCAAAGATGCGGCGAGAACCATGGTAAAACACGGTGTGCATCATTTAGTGGTAATGGAAGATGGAAAGGTGATTTGCATGCTAAGTTCGATGGATATCATTAAGATTTATGCTGAATTAGATTAAGTACTTCTAAATATCTACACCTGATTCATCTTACTAGATAGGGTTCTTGAACGGGTGATTTCTAAACACAAAGCTAGCATCCACAGTATTGACTAGCAGTACTATCCTCATTCTTACATTTCAGTATCAGTGAATTAAGTGATGCTTGTCCGGATCTCAAAAGTGGAAACTATTAATCAAAAACAGACCTTTAGTTAAAATAGCAAATGCCAATGGACATTTGCTATTTTCTTAATTTGACTTTCTAGTTAGTGTGCTATTCGTATAGATTTAGATCCTTCTCTCGTTTCAAAAAACAGTTCATACGATTGGTGCTTTTTCTCAAGTTTAGATATATCAAAACATACTTCTTTTACGAAGTAAGCTTGACAGAGTTGCACTCGATCCTCCTTCAGAATACAGTTATATCCTGGACCACTACCCATAGTCACCTCACTTAAAGATACAAATAGGTCTGGGTCTATGTCCGAATCACAACCGCTAAATGCCACCTTTATATACAATGTACTTCCTTCTTGTCTCATTTCTAAATCATTAAGTATTTGCGACGGTTCACTCCCAGTTGGTAACTCTGTGACTTCTTTCACTGGCTTACACTTGTTGCATTCGCAAGCACGTATACACTTAAGGTTTATAGAAGTTGCCGGTACGAAATTAATCCCTTGGTTTGAGTAATCTGCTGTACTTATATCACAGTGCTCATAGTCAAAACAAACCTCATCTCCTTCTTTGTACTTCAAAAAATCATTCGTCAAATCTTTTTCTATATAGTAAAATTTATTCTCCGAATCCATGATACCTAGATAATCCCCTACACATCCCAGTGGGATTATTGTACCCTTCTTCGTGCACTCTACATGGTGTTTGTCATCATGTGTTGGAATGTCTTTGTCCTTACACGCTACTGTGAATACTATAAGTAGTAACACACTTGCTTTGATTATTTTTTTAATGCTATTCATAATTATTTTTTTTTGCGTTCATAGTTAAGACAACTTGAAAACTATAAACGTTACAACTACCACATTTTTTTCTCTTTTTAGTGTTGTTCAGTCTTCGATACAAACAAGCTAAAGCTTGTCCACTAAGACTGACAACCGTCTCCGATTTAGAATTACAGCTCTGGCGACGATGCGAAGCAGCGGGTGGGCCTGTCAGAACAGCGGGCCAACGTGGGTGTGAATGATTGTGTCGTTACAAAATCAGCAAGAGTGCTTGCATCGATTGCGGAAATTTTGTTAGGCACAAGCAGAGAGCGTGGAAGCATTGTTCTGACTAGCTTTTTGTTTCTTTTCAGCAATGGAAAAGAAAAAGAATAAAAAAAGGAGCTAATTAAAGAGGCAATCTACCAGTATAGATTTCCGAACATCATCTAACACTTTTACCCAACCTGTTCCTAGCGTAGCCGAAGTGCTCTGGATAACGAAGCAAACTACTCCAAATAATGAAGAATGATTAATCCCCCATCTGCGCCTCCAACATCCTCCTCACTCTATCTGCCATACTCTCATTACTTATCCGGTCCCGATTAAGACTATCCACTAATAAAGGAAAACATAACGGTGAAGGTTGTTCTCGGTACATTCCGCTATCGCGGAACACTCGAACAGACAACCGTCTCCGATTGATATTTATGGTTCTATGCGGTTTCCATTCAGTTGGTAGTCGGTTACTTCTGCATTGAGTTAACGACTTGCACTTTTACATCTCATTTTATAGTTGTTTTGAGCTAAAAATTGACAACAAATGAGCTTTGTTTCCGAGAATCTAGCGGTTCTTTGATATCAATCTTCCAATTGCTCTTGAAGCATACGTTTAACACGGTCGGAGATAGACTCATTACTGATCCTATCCCGATTAAGACTATCTACTAGCAGAGGAAAACATAACGGTGAAGGTTTATCGAGTATTTTTACTATTATCTCTTGGTGGGCAATTCGCTCTAGAGCCTTACATATGCGGTTTACTTCCAGTTGGTAGTAGGTTACTTCTTCGTAGGCTTGCTGTAGGAGTAGATTGTGCGGCTCATAGTCTCTAAACACATCAAAAAAAAGCTGTGAGTGACTCTGCAAATGCCGTTCTTTCACTTCTTTATTCGGATACCCCTTGAAAGTAAGGCCAGAGATAGCCGCTATCTCTCTAAACTTCTTGCCTGCTAAAGCCGTCATATTGCTACTGTTTTGGATATCGTCTAGTAGTTCATCTGTGCTAAACCAGTCTTCTTCTAAAGCTTCCATCAATGGTATCTCTTGGTCGCAAAGTATCTCAAACCCATAATCATTCATCCCTAGGCTGAGACTTATCTTGGTCGTCTTACTGAGCCGGTACGCCAGCAGCAGAGCTATTCCCTCGTGCACCATTCTCCCTTCGAACGGATAGATGTATACGTGGTGACCGTCCTCGTCTTCTAGGTATTCTATGAGCAGTTTGTCCGGTTGTGGTATGGCAGACCGCTGTGCTTGTATAGCAAGTAAACTTTGGACCTTCTTCCCCTCTCTATTTAGGTTTTCTAAGTTCATCAGGTGCGTAAACTCCTTTCGCAGCATTTCTGCGATCTCATTACTCAAGCTCATTCTTCCGCCACTCCAAGAAGGCACTGCCGCTGCTTTTTTAGTACTCGGCACTGCATGTGCTACTAATCCAGTCACCCGCACTAGCTCCAGTCGCTGCCCTGCGAATATGAAGGTATCGCCTATCTGGAGCCTAGATATAAAATATTCTTCTATCGTTCCTATGGTCTTGCCGCGTTGGCGTTTTACGATCATAGCACTACTCCCCACGATAGTGCCCATACTCAATCGGTGACGCATCGCTATTTTGCGACTTTCTACTTTAAATAAACCGTCATTGATTTTTACCTTATTGAAATCTTCGTAGCTCTGTAAGCTATCACCTCCAATGGTTATAAAGCGTAAAACCCATTCCCATTCCTCTCGTGTTATGGTTTGGTAACAATAGGTATTTCGTACTTCTTCGTAGATTTCCTCTTCTTTAAACCCATCCGAAACGGCTAATGTTACTAAATACTGCACCAATACATCAAAAGCACGGACCACAGGAATACGACTCTCGATGTAGTCATTTTCTATCGCACGCTGCAATGCAGAAGATTCTATAATCTCGAGAGAGTTGGTTGGTAAAAAGTAAATTTTACTAGTAGCTTCTGGTGAATGCCCACTCCTACCCGCTCGCTGGAGAAACCGAGCTATACCCTTTGGACTTCCTATTTGTATCACCGCCGATACCGGCCTAAAATCCACTCCCAAGTCTAGGCTGCTTGTACTCACTACAGCTTTTAGACTTCCCTTGTGAAGTGCAGACTCTACCCATTCGCGCACCTCTTTACCCAGACTCCCGTGGTGCAGCGCTATTCGTCCTGCTAAGTCTGGAAACTCATCTATGAGCTTCTGATACCAAATTTCTGCTTGACTTCGCGTGTTGGTAAATATCAGTGTAGAACTATTTTGTTCTATGATAGGGAGTACTTTCTTCAGTAGTCTCACACCCAAATGACCCGCCCAAGGCATGTCTTCCATTTGGGTAGGAAGAAGGGTTTTTATTTGGAGCTTCTTTTTGATACTGGATGTAACAATTGCGGTATTCGCTCTCGTACGTTCATCCCCCATTAATACGTCTATTGCATCTGGCATATTGCCAATGGTCGCAGATATCCCCCAAATCTTTAAATTTGGCTTTATTGCTTTCAATCGACTCAGTCCCAGCTCCACTTGCACGCCACGTTTACTGCTCAGTAGCTCGTGCCATTCATCTACGACTACAGCATCTAAGTACTTGAAGAATGTCGCATACCCTTTTCGAGCCAGCATTATATGCAAACTCTCGGGAGTAGTGACTAAACAGTCTGGGCTATTTTTTAGTTGAGCTGCTTTTTTAGCGGAACTAATATCTCCACTTCTTCGCTCTACTCGCCAACCAGTTTCGAGTTCATCTGCAGCTTCTTGCAGTGCGTTGGAGATATCTACGCTTAAGGCTTTTAGCGGAGTAATCCAAAGTACTTTTAGTCCCTTTTTATAATCTCCTTTCAGTTTATCTGCCAACATCATTGGCACGCCCAGAGCAAAGGTCTTTCCGCTGCCAGTAGGAGCGTTTAACATGCCATTCTTCCCCTCAAAATAATGACCCAAGCATTCCTTCTGGAAGGCAAACATCTTCCAGTTCCGGCTTTTATACCAAGCAAGCGCTTGTTGTTGGGCTTGTTTTTTCACGTTGATTACTCGCTATTTTCGGGTAGTGTGAGTCCATAACAATAATGGTACTCAAGCTAAAAAGAAACAAAGCAACAAAGAATTTGGTCATCAAAACAACCAATTACCAACAAATTAACCAATCCGACCAAATGAGCATTTCCAAAATGTAATATTGTAACTATAAACACATGAGCTACAAAGCCGTACACATCATCTGTGACCAAGACTTAGAAGAAACCGTGAGTTTCTTGTTACAAGAGGCTGGTTATGAAGGAACTTCTTACGAACAGGGAAGACTTATTGCCTATTGCAAGGAAGAGAATTTCAATAGAACCGAAACGTTAGACCTGCTTGCTAATTTCAGCTTGTTCCCTGAACAAATAGAAGATGTAGTCGATGAAAACTGGAATGCTTCGTGGGAGGAAAACTTTAAAGAAGCGATCATCGGAGAGCATATCCAAGCCCGAGCACCTTTTCATCCAAGCAGCGGATACAAATACGACATCATCATTACGCCGAAAATGGCTTTTGGCACTGGACATCACGAGACTACCAGACTGAGTGGAATTGCATTAGAAAGGCTAGACTGTGAAGGAAAAGCCTTGTTAGATATGGGCTGTGGAAGTGGACTACTCGCCATCTTAGCTTCACAAAAAGGAGCAAAACGAGTTTTAGCCATAGACTACGATGCAAACTGTGTAGAAAATACACTGGAAAACATACAATTAAATAAGGCTAAAAACGTTGAAGTACAGCAGGCAGATAGTGTCAACCAACTGACTGAAAAATTTGACATCATAGTCAGCAACATAGTAAAGAACATAAACCTAAGATTATTCCCTGAATTCGTAGCTAAACTGAATATCGGTGGACATCTTATTCTCTGTGGCTTCTTAGATCAAGACCTAGACGAGCAGCTAAAAGCAGCTTCGGCACACGGATTGACTTTAGTTAGTAAACACATAGATAACAATTGGTTACAAACAGAATATATACTAGCATAACCATGCTCCAAAAAAAATACTACCTCACTCTTTCCTTTCTCTTCTTGGCTTTTTTAGCCATAGCCCAGCCACGTTCCTTTTCTCGAAACCCTGAAATATTCATACAAGAGTTCAATGACTTCATAAAAAGTGACAATACCAAAGAAGGTGCTGCTATACTAAAAGTCTTTACCACAAAGTGGGACTCAGCAAAATTTGTAGAGCCAGAGCAGCGCAATATTATTACCGTAGCAAATCAGATGCTACAAAATGACATGAAGATACCAAGCTTTGTGCTCTTCACTGAGACGATGCTTTATGCCAAAGACTCCATAGACGAGGCGAAGTATATCAGTTGGTCTAAAGCATTAAGTCCAGCTATACAGTCTGGAAATCGTACGTTTCTAACGCTCATGGAAGCCTCTAGAAACCTGTTTAAAGATAATCTACTCTATGTATCGAATACTAAAAATTGGTATGCAAGCACGGATAATTATCGCTTCCTATTTGACAATAACCGGGTCCAGATAGCCTTTAAAGATATGGATCTGGTATGCCAAGCCACGGTAGATAAAATCACTATTTATGAGACCTCCGGTAGCTATTTCTTAGATACCGATGTCTGGGAAGGTACCAAAGGAAAAGTAACTTGGGAACGTGTGGGTTTTGGGATAGATAATATCTATGCTGACATCGTAGGAAACTATGCTCTAGCTTTCAACAGAGCTGAGCTAGAGATAGACACGGTACTCTTTCACAATGCGGATTTTTTGACCAACGCCTTGTATGGTAGCTTCAAGGATAGAGCAAGCAGTGCAAATTCTATTGACCAAGCTAGGCTTGAGAAATCACAATTTCCTCAATTTACCTCATTCAAAAAAGACTTAGAGCTAGGCTCTTACTTGGATAACACCGTAAAATTCAAAGGTGGATATGCTATGAAAGGAGCTGAAATAATAGCCAATGGAAGTGCGGAAAGTCCGAGTACCGTAGAGATCTTCTACAAAAACAAGAAACGGATCTTGGCTAAATCGGAGTACTTTAGTTTAAAAGAAGGTAAAATCACAGCACTAGCCAGTGAGGTTACGATACTCACGGACAGTGGGACTATCTTTCATCCAAAACTTAATTTCAACCTCAATCTAGACCGCAAAGTACTGGTAATGAGACGTGGAAAAGACGGCTTGGAACAAGCACCCTTTTTCAATGATGACCAAGAAGTAGACATTTTCGTGGATCAGGTCATTTGGAACCTTGACTTGCCTCAGATAGAGTTTGACATGATAGGAGAAGAAGGAAAAGCCTTCATTGAGTCCAAGGACTTTTATAAAGAAATACGCTACGAAAAAATACCTAGAGGTATGCTGAAGTATCACCCTCTGTCTAAAATGCGTGATTTTGTAGTGAAGAATAGAAAACGAGAATTCACATTTACAGAATATGCGGAATGGATGGGCAGTAAGCAGATGTATCTTAAACCTCAGATAGTAGAACTGTCTGACTTGGGATACTTATTCTTTAATCCTGCTACAGATACCATAAAAGTGCGCCAGAAGCTAGATCACGCTGTCCTTTCTCATATGAAATTAATGGATTATGATGTCATCCGCTTCTCATCCGTAATCTCTGCTAGATCTAATGCATTCTTGAACTTGATAAACAATACTTTCGTAATAGAGGGTGTACGTGCATTTAGGTTTAGCGATAGTCAAAGTGTATATGCCTTTCCACATGAGCAGCAGGTTATCCTAAAACACCAGCGTAGGATGTCTTTTGGAGGCAAGGTGACCGCTGGTAAGTTTGATTTCTACTCCAAAGAGTTTGAGTTTGACTACTTCAATTTCGAAATATCATCTGACAATATAGAAGAGATGGTAATCTTCACTGAAGACCTCAGCGGCAGAGGTGGACTAGTGGCTGTAAAATCAGTACTCAGGGACATCAATGGCACCCTCGAGATAGATAAATCTTCTAACAAATCAGGACTCATCAGCTTCCCAGAATATCCTCGATTTACTAGTAAAAAGGGAGCTATTATAGCCTATGATAAGAAGAGTATTCACAATGGAGCGTATGACAAAGAGCGATTCCGTTTTGAAGCAGATCCTTTTACCATAGAAAACATGGATAATTTCACTACTGCAGAGCTAAGTTTTCCTGGACTATTTGTCTCAGGAGGTATCGTACCTGAATTTAGGTACGAGGCCAAAATAATGGATGACTACTCTCTTGGGTTCGAGAAACCAATGACTACCTACCCTATGTATGACGGTAAAGGCTCTGGCGATATAGCTATTAAACTTAGTGAAGAAGGTTTTACAGCTAAAGGTACCATAGATTTCCAAGGAGCAGAAGTTAGCTCTCAGGATATCTTAATGACACCAGACTATACGAGCGCCGCAGCAGAATCTTACACTGTAAAAGAAACCGAGAAATACCCCAATGTATTTGCTAAAGACGTGCAAACTAAATGGCTCCCAGCAAAGGATTCCATGTTTGTCAATACCAATGGACATACCGTACAGGTGCTTCGTGATGGACAAGAATTTGCAGGTAACCTAACGCAAACCAGTAGTCAAATAGCTGGTAGTGGTGTGCTTTCTTGGGATAAGGCTAAACTTACATCCACCGACATGAAGTACAAACCAAATGAGGTAAATGCTAAAGTATCAGCTGTGGAAATCGGTGCAATCACTGCAGATAAGATTGCTTTCTCTTCAGACAACATGAATTCACACGTAGATTTCACTACACGAATAGGTGAGTTTAAGCAAAATGAAAAAGGCAAGCTTACTAACTTTCCATTTAACGCATACGCTAGCTCTATGGACGAGTATACTTGGGACATGGATGCACAGACTATTGCCTTGGATAAAGGACCACTCCTAGCTAAAGAAAAATCCTACTTCATAAGCAGCAAGTATGAACAACAAGGTCTTCGTTTTGAGAGTACCAAAGCGCTGTTTGATATAAAGTCAGGCACCATATACGCAGAAAAGGTTCCCTACATAGATGTAGCTGATAGTAGAGTATTCCCATTTGAAGGAAAAGTAGAAATCCACGAAGATGCAGATATGCAGCGTCTTAAGCAGTCTAAAATGCTAGCCGCTAGAGACAATAAAAACCACGAGCTATTTGATGCTGACCTAAAAATAGACGGCCGATATGCTATAAGTGGTGGAGGTTACTATAGGTATAAAGACAAGCACAATACTGAGCAGGTAATCTACTTCAATAAGATGCGTGTAAAAGGTAAAGGTGACACCACAGTACTGGTCAGTGGAGTGATACGAGATTCCGCTGCTTTTGCGATAAGCCCAATGATAGGGTTCAAAGGAGAAACAGAACTCCGCAGCCATGAAGAAGACCTTGTGTTTAATGGATATGTTAAACCACTTCACAGTCTTGATCTATATTCTAGTGCCTGGTTCAGATACAGCGGTCAGCCAGATCCTCAAGATATCATTATCCCAGCAGAAAAGATACTAAACGAAGACCGCAGAAAGATGTATGCGGCGGTAAGTATAGCAAACGACAGTGTTCATATCTACCCTTCCATGTTTAACTTTAAACGCAGTTATGCAGATATGGAAATCACTTCTGACACAGGTATCT
>ENA-OUOG01001859-OUOG01001859.1-marine-metagenome-genome-assembly--contig:-NODE-1859-length-23250-cov-6.058387_pt1 | contig 23250 bp, 11 predicted proteins | sample MGYA00248635_ERZ508505 | MGnify/ENA primary metagenome ERZ508505 (study PRJEB26176, sample SAMN06267871) | marine metagenome | isolation source: Saanich Inlet, British Columbia, Canada | place: Pacific...
CATCCGCGACGCGCAGACAACCAAATGTATATCGTTCCGCGACGCGCGCACGCACACTTTACGCAGGAAGGGCGGCGCCGCCTCGCCCGTCCTGGACCCCATCGCGCCCGGGGGTACGTCTTTCGCCGAGCCGACCCCCTCTGGAAAGGCGCCGAGCGTCGCGCGGGGCGCTGTGCGCGCGAACCGGAGTCGACGCGCGACCCGAAATCCCATTTGTATCGCTTGAACGAAACGATCAAACTTCCTTTCGCTTTTCCAGAAAAAAGTGTCAACAATGTTGGCCACCGATGGTGGCCACGAAGCGAGGCCACTTGGCACGAGTGGCCCGAGAGATCGGATTCGAGATCAGACAGATGACAGACGGGATAAATATCGCCATCCCCTTGCACCTTGCGCAGGCGCGCGATAAGAAGTGCCGACAATCGCCCGGCCCGTCGTTTCGGCGCGGCGCATCGGACCCGCGAGCGCGCCCCGCGAGCGCCCCCCGATCCTCGTTTACGGGCGAGCATCCCCGCCGCCTCGCGAGACACCCCGCGGGAGACGCGATGCGCGTCTCCATGACGACCCGCGCGGCGCCCCTCGCGCCGCGCGCGCGCGTCTCCGCGATGTCGCGCCCCGCCCGCGTGGTGGCCGCGCGCGCGGTGTCCGCCTCCGCGGCGGGCGCGGCGGACGCGGCGACCACCTCCGAGGCGATCCGCGAGCGCGCGAAGCGCGGCGCGCTCGCGGGCGCGCGCCCGTTCCCGCTGCTGCGCGACCCGGCGTCGTACTCGCACGTCTCCCCCGGCGTGTGCGACGCGTGCGCGAACGCGGCGGAGGCGCGGCGCGCGTGGGTGGCTCTGCTCGCGGGGCAGCTCCCGTCGCATCGCGCCAACGCGGCGCGCACCAAGGCGCACCTCGGCCTGCTCGGCTCGGAGGCGGAGGCGTTCGACGCCAGCTACCTCGCCTGGGAAGAAGACTACGAGGCGTACTTAAACGCCGTCTCGAGCGGCGAGGACGCAGACGTCGCGCGCGACGCCGGCGCGACTTTGCTGGACATGGTGGATGAGAAGGAGCGGCTGTTGCGAATTCGCGGATTGGACGATCTGTTCGCTGGGATGAAGGCGCAGGAAAACGCCGTCGCGGCGGCGCTCTTCCCGGCGCTCGCCAGGGAGATGGACGCCGTGTGGAACGAAAAAACAAACCTTAACTCTAAACCATCCAGCGACGCCGAGAACGACGCCGACGAAAAGCGCGTCGACGTCTTGAAAGCCGTCCTGGAGTGTTGTTTGGCCGGGAACCTTTTCGACGCCGGCGCCGCCGCCGCCGTGCAGGGCGTCGCGGACGCCGCCGCCGCCGCGGATGACGAAACATGCGGCTCGAACCTGGACGCCGCGCGCCTGGCGGAGACCTTCGCGGAGGCGCGCAGGCGCGTCGCGCGCGACAAAAACGTTGTCGACGATAACGCGGATTCCGATACCGGGTGGCGTTTCGACTCGTTCGACGCCGTCGCGGCGCGGATCAAAAACAAAAAAAAGCCGTGGCGCCGCGTCGTGATTTTTTGCGATAACGCCGGCGCGGACGTGATGGGCATGTGTCTTTTAGCGCGCACGCTCGTGCAGCTCAGCGGCGACGGGCAATGCAAAGTCGCGCTCGCGGCGAACGAGTGGGCGGCGCTGAACGACGTGACCGCGCGCGAGACGCGTTTGTTTCTCGAGAGCGTCGTTCGATGCGCCGGCGGCGACGACGACGGAGACTCGACTCTCGGCGACGACGACGCGTTCTTCGGAGACGGCACGCTTCTTCGGCAGATGGAGCGCGGTTTGGTCACGTGTGTTTCCTCGGGGCAGATATCCACGCTTCTGGATTTGAACCGGTGCGGTTCGGAACTCAACGACTGGGTCGAGGAGGAGTTAAACGACGTCCCCGCCGGGGACGATTGGCTTTTGGTGTTTGACGGGATGGGACGCTCGCTCGAGTCCAACTGGGACGTCGCGTCGTTTGTGAAACCGGGTGTGAACACTTTGAACCTGGCGATGGTCAAGTCGCAGATCAACGCCGAGCGGCTCGGCGCGGAGGTGTACGACTGCGTCGTGAAGCTGGGAGAGGGGGGGGTTTGAAAGGACGCGCGCGATATCGAAAGGCCTTTCGAACCGGCGGAAAAACAATAGCCGAATCATCATCACTCTGGCGCTCTCTCCACCAGGACCAGCGGGTCGCTCTCTTTAACCTCGTCCCCGACTGAGGCGAGGATCTCCACCACACGCATCGTGCGGGCGCCGGTCGCTTTGACGTTCAAGCACGCCTTGTGGGTCTCGATGATCACCGCGACGTGGCCTTCTTCCACGACGTCGCCCACTTCGCACCCGATCTCGGCGACGTCCCCGACAACGCCGTCGGGAATGCTTACTTGGTCGCTGATTATCGGCGTCAGGATGTGCCAAGACGGGTCACCGCGGCGGACGGCCGCTTCGTCGTGGCTCCGCGCGGCGAACCACGAGGAGGAAACCGACCGGCACGTGGCGCGTCGCAACGCGCACGCGCGTCGCGACGCGCACGCGCGCGCCGCCACCGCGAACATGGGGCTGGCGAGGGACCTCGCGCGTCGTGAACTGCGCGAAAAAGCGCAGTTCACGACTTCCACGTCAGCACCAACAGCGCCTCGAGTTTCGGCGTGCTTTTTTTTTTTCCTTCTCTCGAGACGCGCGCGCGCTCCGACGCGCGCGCGCACCACCGCGCGCTCGCGGCATGCCCCCCGCCTTTTCATGGCCCGTCTGGACCTCGCTTCTAGCTAACATCGCGCTCTTCAGCGTCAAACTCGCGTGCTTCTTGCGCGCGAGGTCGCTGGCCGTCGCGGCGTCGCTGTTGGATAGCACGTTGGACCTTCTCGCGCAGTGCCTGTTGGCGGTCGCCGCGGCGGTCGGCGAGCGACCCGACCCGCGATTCCCCGTGGGCGCCCGAAGGCTCGAGGCCGCCGCGGTCATCGTGGTCGCCGCGGTGTTCGCGGTCGGCGCCGCCGAGGTGGCCACCGAGTGCGTGTCGAGGCTCGCGCGGGGCGCCTCCGCGCCGGTTCCCGAGCTCAAAAACACCGACCTCGCGTTGTTATCCGGCGTGGTGGCGGCTAAACTGGCGTTATTCGCCGCGTGCGTCGCGTTCATGAAAGCCGAACGCAGATCACAACGGCTCGTCTCGCCCTCCATCAAGGCGCTCGCGGCGGACCACGCCGCGGACGTGCTGACCAACGGCGTGGCTCTGCTCGCCGCGTTCGGAGCCTCCGGCGCGACGTTCGGGAAAAAGGGTGAGCGAAACCGCAACCGCGCCTCGACGCTCTCGAGGCTCGCCGACCCTTTGGGAGGCCTCGTCATCGCCGTCGCGGTGTTCTTCGGCTGGGGCGTGCAGGCCTGGGACCACGTCTCGAAGCTGGTCGGCAAACGAGCCTCGAGGGAGGTGCTGGAGAAGATACGCGACAAGGTGGAGGAGAGGCGACGAGCGCTCGTGTCGAGCGCCGGTCCGCCGGTCCGCCGGTCCGGCGACGACGCGCTCGGAGAGACGGAGACGGAGTCGTCGGAGACGCTTTTACGCCACCGCCGCGACGAAAAAACAAACGAAACCGAAACCGAAAACGGTTTCGTCTTCGAGCTGGACTCGATCCGCGCGTACCACGGCGGCGAGCGCGTGGTGGTGGAGGCGGAGGTGGTGATGTGTCCGGAGACGACCCTTCGAGAGTCGCACGACGCGTGCCTTTTGCTCCAGCAGGACCTGGAGAGCATGGAAGAGGTGGAGCGAGCGTTCGTGCACGCCGACTACGCCAAACGTTTCACGCCGGAGCACGTTTGGGACGCCGCGCGACTTTTGAATCGAGGCGTTTTGAACAGTCGTAATCGGAACGTTCCGAACGACGAGGACATTAACACGCGACGCGGTTTACTTTCGTGGTTTTTCCGCGGACGAGCGTCCGCGGCGCGAGAAAACTCCGGGGATTTTTTTGTTCGCGAAGACACAGCCTCTGACGTCGCGGAAAGACACCGTCGTCTGGGGAGTAACGTCGATTTGACGTGCGAGGAAGGCGAAGGGCCCGCGTTCGACACGATCGAGACGCCGATGCTGCCGGAACGATGACGCGGCGAAGAGTGACGCGGAAAGAGTACGCCGCGACGGCACAGAGCGCGCAATATGTGAGATTCGTACGGGAGACTCTACTCCGGGTCATACAAAACGTTTTGACGAGAAAAAGAAAACAACGAATCGTGAAAAGCGTCAGGAGGCTAGAACTCGTCCCCGCTCTTGACGTGCGCGAGGAACCGCCGCGCGAGGATCGCGGCGATGGCGAAGAGCAGAAACGCCGCCGCGACATCCAGTTTCTGTTTCAGGCGCGTCACCTCCGGGGAGTCCTCCGCGCGCCGCCGGCGAGGCCGGCCCGCCGTTCGCGCGGTTAAGTCTCTAAGCGGTCCCGCCGAAACCGATCCCGACCCGGAGGCGTCCGAAACGGCGGAGGCGGAGGCGCTCGTCTCTCTTCCGCCGGAAGAAGGCGTCTCGTCGACGGGCGCAATCGGGGAGGAATCGCGAGGGGGAACCGGGACCCGCGCCGAGCCAGGCGACGGCTCGGCCGACAAAAACGCACCGGAACCGGGAACGTCTGTTGAATCGTTCGCCGACGATTCAAGTCGCGAAGTCGTCGTGGTCTCCGTCGGAGAGTCGGAGGGTTGGTTTTTTTTTTCCTCCTCCGAAGCCGAGACGGTGTCGTCCGCTTCGTCTTCCTCCGCGCCCTCCTCCGACGGTTCCCTCTCCGCCGACTCCAACGCGCGAACGTCAGCTCGAGTGCCCTCGCGAGCGCCCTCCTCCGACGGACGCGCGGAGGGGTTTAGGGTTTCGGGTCGCGTCAAGAGCGCGTCCGCCGAAAGTGAGCCGAGCGTCGCCGCGAGCGTCGCGTTTGTTTCATTCGCATTCGTCGCGACGGAGGTTTCGGCGAGACGCTCCGTCGTCGCGTCCGAAGCCGCCGCCGCCGAACCGTCTCCATCCGCGACGCTCACTTCTTCGCCCTCCTTTTGTTCCGCGCCCTCCGCGTTCTTTTCGGAAACGTCGTTTTGGCTTTTTCGCGCACTGGCTTGACTGTCTTCCCACTTGCGCATCATGGCGGCGTGCACGCGCCGCACGAGCTCGCGTCGCTCGGGCGACGCGCCAAACTCGGGCACTTCGCGTCGCGAGCGCTCGGCGAGTTTCCTCCTCTCTTCTTTGGTGTAGTCCAGCGAACCCACGGCGCCCTCCGCGGGCGAGGGCATGAACGCGCGCACCGCGGTGAGCGCTGTGCGCACACTCCAGGAGGGCTGCCAGTGCTCCGGGTGGTGCTGCGTGATGGAAAGGCAAATCTTCGTGTTGGTCTCGAACCTGCCGCTCGGGGTGAGCAGCACGAACGACGGGGGCTTGAACGGGTACTCGGGGGGGAGCAGCACGCGTCCGTGGTAGATCCCGCCCTCGAACTCGGAGTCTTCCGCGCCGAGGATGGCGAAGTGCCACTCGAAGATGTCCTCCTCCACAGCCTCGGCGTGGTACGCCGGCGACGCATCCTCCGCCATCTCGCGCATCTCGCGCAGAATACGCTTCACCGCGGGATTGCGCTGGTTGTACTTCGAGGCGGTCGAGTCCGCGTGCGCGGGAGACGCGCGCGACGGCGCGCCGTCGCCGGCGGTGCCGTCGGAGCGGTCCGACATCGCCCCTCGGATCGACGAGTCGCGCCGGTCGACACGCCAGGGGGGGCTCGCGCCGCGAGATCTGGGGGCGCGGCGAAACAGCAGACTTTCGGCTCACGTCGCGTCGGACGTCGGAGCGATGCATTTTTTTCGAAACGTCTTCGAACCACGACGCGCGCGTCATTGGTTCGGCGCCGGACCGCAGCGATGTTGGGCGACGGCGGCGACGACGACCCGCTCGCCACCTTCCGCGGCAGGAGCCCGAGCCCGGAGAGGAGCCCCCGCGGTCGGTCGTGGTCGAGGGACAGAGGGGACAGGGACGGAAGGGACGGAAGGGACGGGAGGGACTTTCGTCGCCGGTCGCGGTCGCGTTCGCGGTCGCCGCCCCGCCGGCGGCATCGGTCGCGGTCGTGGTCTCGCGACCGCCGGCGGTCGCGCAGCCGCAGCCGCGACCGCGACCGCGACCGCCGCGACGCGCGGCACGACCGCCGACAAAACGAGCGGGACGACCGCCTAAGCGACCGACGCGACGATGACCGCCGTCGCGAAGACCGATTCGGCGATCGCCGTCCCGGGATGGACGACGCCGCGAACGACGGGAACGTCGACCGAACCAACCGTCTGCCGCCGCCGCCGCCGCCTCCTCCGCGCGCGCCGCACGCGCACCACAACCCCCCCCCTCCCCGCGGCGGCGACCCGACCCCCCCGGCGGTGACGTCCATCGTGCGCGGCGTCGTCACCTCCGTAAGGCCCTTCGGCGTTTTCGTTCGGCCGGTCGGCAAGGCGCGCGATGGGTTGGTACACTGCACGCAGGTTTCGGAAGAGCTCACTTTTACGCGCGAGGACTCGGACGACGCCAAGCAAATGGCGATGGAGTACTTCTTCCCGAAAGGCACCGAGGTGTGGGTCAAAGTGCTGGACGTGACGGTGGAGGGCGGAGCCGGGACCGGGGGCTACGCCGATCCGAGCACGCTCGGTCTCGGTGACCCCGCCGCGTTTAGAGATCCGCCGCGACCCGTACGAAACGCGCAGAAAGAAAAAGTGTCGCTGTCCATCAAGGCGGTGGACCAGGAGACGGGCGAGGACCTGGACCCGAGCCACGCCGCGTGTTTCGGGGCGCGCGAACGAAAAGGTTTCGACCCTGTCCGAAGAGATTCCGACGGAGATCAAAATAGCCAAAAGCCACCGAGTCTTTCTTCGATCATCCGCGCCGTGGTTCGCGCGGTCAAGCCGTACGGCGTGTTCGTCCGGCCGGAGGGCAAGTCGAGAGACGCGCTCGTGCCGTCGCACCAGGTGAGCGAGCACCTGCGCTTCGACAAGGAGGACGACGACGACGCGCGCGTCGCCGGGCTGGAGGGCGTCGTGAGCGTCGGCGATTCCGTGTTTGCGAAGATCGTCGAGATCAGAGAGGACCCGTTCGACGCCGCGAAGCCCCCCAGAGTCACGGCCTCGATGAAGCTGTGCGACCAGACTTCAGGGGAGGACCTGGACCCCGAAGGCGTAAAGTACCGGCCCTCCGGCGACCGCGGCGAGAACGACGCCGGCGCGGGCCGGGACCGCCGCGTCGGCGCCGGCGCCGGCGACCGCGTCCGGGCGGGCGGGGTCATAGACTGGGGCCACCACGCGGGGGACGTGAAGCAGATGCGCATGGTTGACGAACAGGGAACGCATGGCGATGGCGCCGGCGCGCGCTACGACTTAATCGAGGACGACCCGGAGGCGGACCGCGCTTTGCTCGGCGCGCGCTTCGACGGGCGCGGGCCCGACGGTCGCGCGCCGCCGCCGCCGCCGCCGGGTGGGCCTCCGCGCGGCGGCGGCGGCGCGTTCGAGGTGCCTCCTCCCCCCGGCGGCGCGCCCCTGGTGGGCAGCGTCGAGGAGGCTTTGGCGATCCTCGCGAAGCACAAGCGCGAGAAGAAGGCGCGCAAGGCGGACAAGAAGGCGCGCAAGAAGGCTCGAAAGAAGGAGAAGAAATCGTCCAAGTCCAAATCGCGACGACGTTCGAGGAGCTCGTCGAGTTCGGAATCTTCCGAGTCGGACGACGAGTCTGACGAGCGCGCGCGCCGCCGCAAACGCGAGCGCCGCTGAGATAAACATAAACGCGCGTGGTTAACATGAGCTGTTGAAAATAGGTACCGTAACATCATAGGTATCTTTAGATAGTGACTACCGAAGGTAGTCGTCGGGTAGTAGATTATAAAACGACGTTAGAGAGTCACTGTGCGTCTCTCGTCCCGAGAAGGTATCGCGTCCGCGTTCCCGTCCGCCGCGCCGTCGCGCGCGCCGCGTCACAGATCTTCCTTTTCTGTTTTCTGTTCCGGGTTGTCGTTCTGGTTGTCGGAACGCGTCGGCTCGCCCTCGCAGTCTCTCGGCGCGTACGCGCGGCACATGAGCTCCTCGACGCTCTCGTTCTCCAGCGTGCCGGCGTACAGAGCCTCCTGCAAATGCTCCTCCTGCGCCTCCACCAGCCGGTGGCAGTACCCCTCCAGCTCCTTCCGCAGCGCCTTGCGCTCGGCTCTGCTCCCCGCGGATTTCGCGCCCGCGGTCCACGAGCCGTCGCGAAAGCCGAACTTGTCGCCGACGTCGTCGCACAGGTTCTCCAGCAGCTCCACGAAGCGGAGCTCGCTCACTTTGTAGTCGATCAGCTTGCCGTACCGCACGCCCTTCGAGTCCAGGCGGCCGCGCATGTCCAGGTGGTTGCGCGGGCGCTCAGCCTCCAGCGCGGACTGCAGCTGCGTCGCCACCGCGACGCACGCCGAGCACTTCGCGTCGATCGCGTAGACCGGCTGCAGGAGCGCCGCGATCCCGGCCAAGAGGGCCAGCAGGCCGCGCGCGCCGCGGGATGGCATTTCGACGCTCGGGAACCGCGCGCACTCGGATCGGGGCGGGAGGCGTCCCGGGGACGCGCCGTGAGACGCCCGTGGACACGCGCCGGCAGCCGCGTGCGATGAGTGGCGGAAGAAGGTCGAAGAAACCGAGCGTGTTTCGGTCGTGAAAACGCTTCCACGATTTCGATTTCGGCCTCTCAGGCTGGTTCGAACTCCCGACCTCGAGAAGCGGCGCCGAGAATCGAACTGGTTCGAACTCCCGACCTCGGAAGCGGGGCGCGCGTTTTAGAAGATTCCGTTTCGTTTCCAACGCGTCTCGCGCTATATGCCTCTAAAAGGCGTCCGAGTACCTGGCGGAGTCCCTGTCCTCCCCCTCCCTCTCCGACTCCGCGGCGCTGTCCCCCGCGCGCCCGCCCGCGCGCCTCCGCCGCTGGTCCTCCTCCACCGACCGCATCAGCTCCTGGACGTGCCCCAGCACGATCTCCGCCTTCTGCCGCGCGCGCGCCGCCGCCGCCGCCTCCGCCGCCTCCTTGGCCCGCCGCCGCGCCTGCCTCCCCCGGAACGCCGCCTGGATGCGCTCCACCGCGCACAGGTGCGCGAGGTCCAGCTCCTCTCCGTCCACGCCCGCCATGCCGTGCGTGATCTCGAGGTGCACCGCGTCCGGGTCCCCGACGTTCGAGCCCGACGCGCGTTGCTCCTTCAGCCTCTTCTCCGCGGTGAGCCGCTTGCGCACCTTGCCAACCTCCAGAACCGTCTGCACCTGGATGGGGAGCTGCTCGATGTTGATCCCCATCGCGCGCGCGGTGACCGCCTGGAGCACGTCCTGGTAGTGCATGTAGTTGCTCTCGACTTTCAAGTTGAGGTTCTTCTGGAACCGCAGCAGACCGAGCCGCGAGATCTTCGAGCCGCGCACGCCGAGCGGCGGCGGCGCGAGCTTGATGAGCGTCGCCACGCGCGTGACCGGAATAAACCCCGTGGCTCGCGGGTCGACTTTGCTCCACGCGACGGCAAAGGCGGCGATGTCGTCGTCCGTCACCGTGACGCCCTCCTCCTTCTTGCTGTTGCTGAAGTTATCGAGCACGACCGCGATGAGCAGGTTGAGCGTCACGAAGCTCCCGAAGATGACGAAGGTGATGAAGTACAGAGGCGCGCCCGCGGTGCCGCAACACTCGCCGAGCGCGCAATCCGCGGCAGAGTCGCATTCGTCGCTCACCATGCAGTCGTACATGATGGCGTTCCACGCCTCGCCGGTGACCATTCTTAGCAAAATCAAGATGGAGTTGCCGAAATTGGTGAAGTTGGCGTGCTCGTTTAAGTTCTCGCCGAACTTTACCTTGCCGAACAGGTTCATGCCCAGCACCGCGTACACGAAGCATAATAAGAAAAGCAACGCGCCGATGTTGATCAAACCGGGGAGCGAGATGATTAGGGTGTTGAAGAGCATCAGAAGCCCCTTCAGTTTGCGCACCAGACGGAAGACGCGCGCTAAGCGCAGCACGCGAAGCACGGACGCGCCCCCCCCCGTGCCCGCCATGTACCCGATGAGCGTCGTGGCGACGCAGAAGAAATCGAAGCAGTTCCAGCGGTCGGAGAAGTACGCCGCGGGGTACATCGCGTACAGTTTAGCGGCGGCTTCGCCTACGAAAATCACCGCGAAGAAAATGCCGAGGCCGTCGAGCGCGGAGCGTAAATCGTCGCTCGCGTCGTATCGTTCGCACGCCATGGTCACGGCGTTCATCACGATGACGCCCATGATGAGCCACTCGAACTCCTCGCGCTCGACGATTTTGTACACCATCGTGCGGTTCTCGTCCTCGGGGTAGTAGTTCGCCTTGGCGGGCTCGGCGGTGCCCTGCAGCCGCTGTTGCGTCTTGACCCACATCTTCTGCGCCTTGGTCATGGTGGCGCTCCCGCCGTCGCCGCTCTCGCTGCTGAGCTGCGCGAAGTTGTCCAGGATGATCCCCACGAACAGGTTCAGGATGAAGAAGTTGGCGATCACCTCGAACGCCACGAAGAAGAACGCCATCGCGGGCTGGTGGTCGCGCTGAGGCGCCAGCTCGGGAGAGCGCGCGTCCACGCCGTTGTACATCACCGCCGTCCACCCCTCGGTGGTGGACATCTCGAACAGCGTCTGCATGGCGTTGAAGATGTTGTCAAAGTTCATGTCGTCCGAGGCCCACGTGCGCTCGACGTACTCGACGGACTGGTACGACCCCACGCACGTCGCGAGGCTCAGGTCCGTCGCGTTCGCGAGGTCCGGGTTGTCGCACGTCTTCGTGACCGAGTCCCAGCTCGCCTCCACTGTCTGGTTCACAAACCCGTCCACGCACAGCGCCTTTGTATCGACGCTCTCGTCCGAGCACCGCGAAAACGCGCCCATGAACAGCTGCATGCCCAGGATCCCGAAGATGATCCAGAACAGCAGCGACACCATCAGCACGTTCCCCAAACCGGGCAGCGAGTTGAGCAGCGCGTTGACCACCACCTTGAGCTCGGGCACGCGCGAGATGACCCGCAGCGGGCGCAAAACGCGCATCGTGCGCAGCGCGCGCACCCACTCGATGTTCGCACCCGACAGCGCTTTGCCGACGATGCCGATCACCACGATGAACCCGTCCATGCAGTTCCACGGGTCCCGCAGGTACGCGTCCTGGTCCTCGGGGTAGATGCCGTACGCCACGATCTTCATGCACATCTCCAGCGCGAAGATCACCGTGAACACGATGTCCACCGCCTCGAGCGCGTTCGCCGTCGACGCAACCTCCATCGCCTTCGGGCTCTCGAACACCATCGTGAACGACGAAATCAGGATGAAGCTCATGATGAGGTACTCGAACTGCTTGTCGTCCACCACCTTGTGGCAAAACACGCGCACGGGATTCGTGGGCGTGAACAGCCAAACAGACTTGCTCGTGAACTCGTGAAGCGGTTTCGGGCCGGCGCCGGGCATAGGGCCGCACCCCTCGCCCGACCCGGCGTCGATGCCGAAAGAAACGAGTTGGCCCTTCTTGGCGCGTTTCAGTCGCCCCTCGGCGATGGCGCGCTCCTCCTCGATGCGCGCCTGCCTGGCCGCCTCCTCCGCGGCGATGCGCGCGTCCTCCTCCGCTTGGCGCTCGCGCTCTTCCTCCCACAGACGCGTGAGCACCGCCTCCGCGAGGCACTCCCAGTTGGACATGGAGGTGGGCGTCATCTCCTTGTCCGGGAGCTCCGCCCAGAAACGCTCCTTCTCCAGCTCCTCCGCGCTCTTCTCCTTCTTCTTCTTCTCCTTGGACATGAACTTGAAGAACGAGATGCTCTCCAGCACCTTGCGCGTGCTCTCGTACTCCTCGGCAATGTCCTGCTGGCCAAAGTTTGTCAACAAAATGGCGATGAACAGGTTGAGCACCAGGAAGTTGCCGATGACCAGGAGCAGCACAAAGTACAGCGCCGACTCGTTTCCGTTCGCAGCCATGCCGTCGTACATCACCGCGTTCCAGTCCTCGCCCGTCAGGACCTGGAAGACAGTCACGAGCGCCCAGAGCAGGGTGTCGAAGTTGTGACGGGGCACCTCCCCGTCGTCCAGGCCGCACATCTTGCCCCCGAACAGCTGCATCCCGAGCAGCGCGAAGATGAAAATCGCGAGGAACACGATGAACGAAAAGTTCCCGAGGTCCAGCACGGTGAGGTACACCGTGTACAGGAAGTTCTGCAGCGACGTCCAGCTCCGGATCAGCTTCAGGACGCGCAGGATGCGGAACGCGCGGAGCGCGGATAACGACCCGGAACCCGCGGCGGCGAGCTCGATGATGGAGATGAGCACCACCGCCGCGTCGAACAGGTTGAATCGATCCGCCGCGTACTCGTTGAACCCCAAACCGCCGAGTTTCAACGCCAGCTCGAGAATGAACGCAATCGTCAGGACCAGGTTACAGATCTCCAGCGCCTTGGCGTAGTCCGCGGGCATGCCGGCGTACTCCATTGATAAAATGAGCGTGTTCACGACGATGAGCGACGTGAAGAACGGACCGAACAGAGGCTGGTCGATGATGGACTTGCAGATCTTCTTCAGCCCGACGCCGGAGGCGCCCTCGAGCGCGGCGAAATCAATCTTCGCGTTAGCGCCGCCGCCCTCGTCGTCGCTGTTCTCGTCATCCGTCATCAGACCCAGCTCGTGGCGCTTCGCGCGAGCCTCCTGCTCCTTCTTCTCCTGCGCAGCCTCCTTCTCGATCTCCTCCGTCGCCTCCTGCTCCTTCGCGTCGGTGTTCTCCTCGTCGTACACCTCGGTGATCACCGCCAGCGCGAGGTTGAGCAGGAAGAACCCGCCGGTGAACACCAGCAGGACAAAGTAAATCACGGACCAGCCCGTGACCGCGTCCATGGTCATGTACATGATGGGCGTCCACCCCTCCAGGGTGATACACTGGAAAATCGTGAGCCACGAGTACTCGATGTTGTCGAAGCTCGTGATGCCGTAGTTGGGGTTGTTCGCCTTCAAGCACATCATCCCGTCGGGGCAGGTGTATCCCGGCCAGTGCGTGGTGGTGTTCGTGCACGTCTGCTCGTCGTCGTCCGCCAGGAGCACCGCCGCGGTGACGTTGAAGTCCGCGCCGAAGTCGGGCATCACCTCCCGGCAAAACACCATGTTCTCGTTCAAAGCGTGGTCGTCGCACGTCGTTTCCGAGACGACGGTGAAGCACCGGTTGCGCAGCGCGCCCATGAACACGAGCAGCCCGAAGATGCCGAAGATGATGAAGAAGAACACCGTGAGCAGCATGACGTTCGCGATCATCGGCACCGACCGGATCATCGTGCCGATCAACACGCGCATGCCCGGGAACATCGAGAGCGTGCGCAGCGGCCTCAGGACGCGGATCACGCGCAGCGCCGAGACGTTGCTCCCCAACCCCGGGATGTTGCTCAGCAGGCTCACCACCACCACCGTGAAGTCCATGACGTTCCAGCCGTCCTTCAGGTACGACGTGTCGTCCAGCAGGAACCCCATCGCCACCACCTTCACGATGCACTCGAGCGTGAAAATAACCGTGAACAGGATCTCGGTGTCCTCGATCACGGCGTTGCCGCCCGCGTCCGTGGGCTCGCCGTCGCACCCGCGGCCCTCCATCTTCAGCGGCTCCATCTGGCACAGGATGATGGCGTTCGCCAGGATAGCCAGCAGGATGAAGTTGTCGAACATGGGCATCTCCGACAGACGCATGCAGAACACGCGCACGGGGTTGTCCAGCTCGAAGTACCCCAGCGACCGGTCCGCGTAGAAGCGCTTGAACCCGGGAGTCGGCTCGCGCTCCTCCTCCGGCGTTTTGTGCGAATGCGCAAGCTCATCGTCCGTCTGCGTGCGGTAGAGGGAGGGAAGGAGGGTCAGACGCGATGCGCGATACGCGGAGGCGCGGGGAGACGGGCGCGCGGGCGCCGCGACGCGTCACGAGGCTCTTTCTCGCGTCCGGGGGGGGGTTCCCACGGGGGTCATTCGGTGGAATCCGCCTCGAAATCCACCGGCGTGCCTCCCACTTGTTAACACGAATCGCGTGCGCGTACCTTGGCCGTGGGCACATCCGGGTTATCCGGGTCGTACCCTTTCGCGTCTCGCGCCTCCATCGCGGCAGCCGAGGGAGGCGCGCCGCGCTCCCTCCGCTCCAGCCCGGATCTCACGCGAGGAATGCGCGGCCTCGCACGCGAGCCGGAGGGTTTGAAGGATCCATCTCAGCGAAAAGCACGAACCAACCCAACGGTTCGTTCGAATTCCAACCCCGAGACTCGCACACTCGCTCGAGTGCGACTCGCGGGCGACGGGGTTGCGGCGCTGGTCGATCACAATTTCCGAGAGGTCGGTGCCTAAATTTTGTCCACGGCGGATCAGAAGGCGAGGCACGCGCGCGCGCGGAGGGCGCGCGAGGATGGCGTCTCTGGATTCCTTGTCGTGGTTCCTGGACGCGCCGGCGCGCGTCCTCGGCGAGCGCCACCGGTGGGTCTCGTTCGCGCTCGGCGTCGCGGTCCAGCTGTGCGCGGGCACGCTGTACAGCGTCTCCGCGTGGGGCGTCGCGCTTCGAGATGCGGCGGGTTGGGAGAACGACGAGGACCTGTCGCTCGCCACGACCGTGGGGACGCTGGGCGTGTACCTCGCCGTGCACAACGGCCTGGCGCTGGACCGCTTCGGCGCGCGACCGTGTCTGGCGTTCGCCTCGATCGCGCTGCTGCTCGGGTGGAACCTGCTCGCGCGCGTCGCGTCGTCGAACGGGTCCCCCGCGGCCGCCGCGTTCGCGCTCGCGCTGGTGGGGCAGGGATCGGTCACGTCGTTCCTCGCGTCGCTCGCGCCCAACGTCGCGAACTTCGAGGAGGCGCACCAGGGCAAGGCGCACGGCGTGTTGTTAGCGGGGTTCGGGGGGAGCAGCGCTTTGTTCGCGGCGGCGTACCGAGGGGCGTTCGTGGGGAACCTGCCCGGCTTTTTCGCGTTCGCGGGATGGGTCACCGCGCTCGTCGCCGCTATGAACGCGTTCGCGTGCAAGGATGGCGCGTTTGAGAAGAGGCTGGAGAGGCTGGTCACGAGTCACGGGGGCGCGTCCCACGCAGTAGGATCCTACGCGTTCGCGACGAGAAGGTCGAACGCCGGTATTCGCGGTATTCGGTTGGCCCGGATCGGCGGGCGAGGAGGCGGCGACGAGAACGACGAGGACGAGCGGAGGCTCGTCGAGCCAAGCGCGGAGGACGCCGCGGCGGATCGCGAAACGCGCCGTTCCCAAATGTCATCCGGGACGTCGAAACATTCCTCTTCGAGAGGTGTCGATGAAAACGAAAACGCCACGGAAGAAGAAGAAGAAGCGCGCGGCGTCGGCGACGAGGAGGCGCCGCGCGTGAAAGAATCGCGCGACGACGCCAAGACGCCGTTTGAAAGCGAGACGGAGTCGTCGAATCTCGCGGCGCACTTAAAAAAGCTGTTCTCGACGCCTTTGTTCTGGCTCATCTACGCGCACCTCACGCTGACGCTTGGAACGGCGCTTTTGTGGGTGAACCAGGCTGGTCCGTTCGCGGTCGTGGCGGACGATTCCGTAAACGCGAAGAGCGCGAGTTTGGCGACGATGGTGATGCTCTTTTCGTTTGGAAACGTCGGAGGGCGCGTTTTCTGCGGCGTGGCGAGCGATTTTTGCGAGACCAAATTCGCGACGCCGCGCGCGTTTTTTCTAATCGTCGGCGGGTTAGTGATGTGTCTCGGGTCCGCTTGCCTTGCGGGCGCGCCGGAACGGGAGGACACCAGGAACGGCGTCGCGTTGACGATCGGGCTCGCGGAGGGGACTATCATGGCCGCCTGGACGAGCGCGGTGAGGAACGCTTTCGGCGAAGCGCGTTTCGGGTTACACTTAGCGGTGTACAACTCGGCGTTAGCATTAGGGTCGTCTCTGTTCAACGGCTTCGCCGCGGCGGCGACGTCGGATCCGGGCGACTACGGCGACGGCGAAGTGGTCGGCTACAAGGCCACCTTCGCGATCGCCACCACAGCATGCGGAGGCGCGACGCTGCTGGCCATGGCCATCGTCAAGGCCACGAGGCACGACGCCGCGGAGCGCGCAGCCGCCGCGAGAAGAGGGAACGACGTGGGGGGGTGAAGAATTTTTTTACGTAGCCAATAGCTTTGTTTGTTCGACGAAGGAGGCGTGGACTACCGAACGCCTCTGTTCCCTCGTGGACGACTCGTCCTCTACGTTCATTCTCGTCGCCGCGAAGAAGCCTCGGCTTTGCGTCACGCGTACTTCGTACTGGCGGCATCACATGACCGCTGCCCTGAGATCCTCGAGCCTCTTGAGTATCTCCCCCACGGAGTGGTCCATGTCCTCGGCGACGCGCCTCTGCGCCTCGGCGTCCAGCAAAGAGAACTGCTCGCACAGGTCGCCGTCGACGACATCCTTGACCGGGAAATACGCGCTGCGGAAAGAAACGTGGTCTCGGCCCAGGAGCGGCGGCGCTTCCTGCCGCATGTGCATCTCCAGGTGCGTGCAGAAGTCCACGTCGTCCCGGCTGGTGAACGGCGCTAAAGCGCCGAGCGTGCCGTTCAGAGACGCGTACAGCAAAGACTCCTTCCCGCCCGAAACCAGCGTCCCTTTCGTGAGCGCACACACCGTCTCGCCCACGTGGAACTGCGCCGCGCACGACGTTTTGTGTTGCGCGCCGCCGAGCGTTGAGCGAAACGACGCGTTTTTGCCTCCCGTGGGGTCATCCTCTATCGTTCGCGAGACGTCCACGGCGAGCCTCGAGACGAACACGTTCCCGAACTTATCCGCACCAGCCATCGTGTCGTAATCAAGCGGCGTCGCCGCGGTCACGTGACGCGGCTGCGCGTCGTCCGCGGCGACGAAGAGCGACCCGTCGCTCGCGTCGAATCGCGCGAAATGGAAGCTCTCCTGCACGTCGCCCACGTACACGCGATCGCCGCTCGCGTGAACGGTGGTGACGAAATTCGGGAAAGGCCCGCACTCCGCCTTGCGCAGCAGCTTCTTCTTGCCGAACTCGTACACGCGCAGAGACGCGCCGACGCCGGCGAGAAGGCGGCCCTTGAACGCGCACACAGCGCCGGGGACGCCGTCCACCGGCGTCTTGTGAAACGCCTCCACCGTTCCGTCCGCCAAATAGCGGTACAGAGTAAGGAACCCGCCCTCGCAGTCGCGCGGCGCAAAGGTGAGTCTCACCGCGGAGCCTACGACCAAAAACAGCTCGTCCGCCGCGGGGAAGTACGCGTGGCACGCGCACAGAGCGGCTTCGTTCCCGTCGAGCTCGATGATCTGCTTCGTGCGCTTCGAGGGATCGGCGCGCGGATCCACGATGCGCACGCACGACCCCCAGGTCCCCGGGGGCGCCTTCGGCGCTCCGAACCGCTCCGCGGGGGTCATCGCGAACTCGTCGTCGGAGTCGTCGTCGCCGCCTTCCGCGTCCATCGCGTCGGCGCTTCTGTTTCCTTCCGACTCGCCCTTCTGCCCTTCCGGTCCGTCGCGCGACAGAAACGGCACGCAGCTCTGGTCCGCCTCGACGACGGCGACCGTCCGCAAGTCGGGGTGCACGGTGAGCTCCCTCGGCGTGTACCTCAGCTTCAAAGACACGGCGTCGAAACTCTCGCCCAGGCGCTCGGCGGCGAGGACGCGCAGCGTGTTCCCGCACGACGCCACGATGCCCTCGGGCACGTCGTCCGAGCGGAAGGGCGCGCCGTGCTCGAGCGCCTCGTACGACGCCGGCGCCAGCGAGAAGCGGCCCTGCAGGTCGACCCAGCCCAGCCAGGGCTTGGAGGAGAGCGCCAGCATCGCCGGCGCGCCGCCGTGCGTCGTCGTCTGGAACAGAGCGGGCGGCCTGGTCCCCAAAAATCGCGCGCGCGCGTCACCGATGGACCCGGTGACGACGTCCACGTCCGCGCGGACCAACACGCCGTTCGCCAGGCCCGCGTTGAGGTATACTCGGCCAGCCTCGTTTCCCGTTCCGGCCGTGTGCAGCATGAGCAGAGACGAGGGCGCCGCCGCCAGAGCCTGCACGCCCACCGTCTGCAGGCAATCCTCGCTCGCGAGCGACAGAACGCGCACCGTGCTGTCAAACGCGCCCACCGCGGCGAAACGCGCGCGAAGCGCCCCGTCAGGTACGCTCGGCAATGTCAGGCACGCGACGTCGCCGCTGGTTTCGATCTTCTCGATCTCAACCAACGCGCCCGTCTGGTCGAGCTCGAAGTACACAACCTCGCCGCCGCTGAGCGCGATGAGCGCCTGTGAAGCGTTCACAGCGCAACGAGTCACCGTCTTGCGCCCCGGGCACCGCCACTCGTTCACGCGCCCATCCGCGCGCACGTGCCTCAGCCCAGAGGGGTGGATCTGCAGCAGCGCGTCGTCGCCGAGTCTAGATGCGCTCAGCGTGGGGACGTCGCTTAAAAAACCCGAGTCGCTCACCTCCTCCACCGTCTCGCCCACGCGAAGCACCAGCGTCGCGTCCGTGAACGAAACCACGATGAACGCGACGTTTGTAAGCGCTGAGCCGTTCGCGCCGGCGCCGCTCGATCGACTCGCCTTGACGGTGAACAAACCGTTGGGGTTGCCGGGAAGGGGACTCACAGCCATCTCCGTCAGCGCGACGCCGCGCTTGAGCGTCTTGAGGGTCGAACGCGACCCGGCGCCGCACAGCGCGTAAAGCTGCGGCGTCTCCTCGCCCAGCAGCTCGTGGCACTGCAGGTCCAGCGTCGGGCACAGCGACTCCAGCCTGTCGATTTGCACCAGGTGCTTTAAATCGCTTCTGGGCTCGAAGAACACGGGCTGGTACCCTTGCTCCGTCTCCACCAGCGTCGTAGAGCTGCTCTCGCCGGCCGTGTGTTCGTCGGAGGTCTCGCCGAGCGACGCGAATTGGTACAAAGCGTGGTCGCCGAGCTCGGACGCCGCGAACAGGAAACCAGTCTTCAAAACGCACATGTCCACGCACGGGGGCACCGTGTCGAAGTACACCAGACGCACGTTCGCCACTGTTTCCCCGGCCCCGACGGATTTCCCGGAAGCGTTCTCGAGCGTGATTTTGTACACGTCGCCGTACTCGCTCTGCGCCAAGACGAAAAAACCGTCGCGTTTGGTTTTGTGCGCGGCGCTCGAAACGATGAGAACGCCGCGATCGGCGGAGAGCGCGTTTCTTCGCGGGATCACCGCACGCAACTCTTTGCTCGGGTCGTTCTCGCTCACGTACATCACGAAGTTCTCCGCGCACACGAGCACGCCTCCGGGACCGTCCGTGCCCCCCGGAACGGCGATCAAAGCGTTGGCGCCGTTATCGATGGGCTCGCTCGAGCGGCGCGCGACGTGGTTGAGCCCGAGGTCGAGTTCGTAGAAAGTGAGGTGCTTCTGCGCCAGAGAGGCAGCCTCGCCCGTGCTGTCGACGTCCGCGTCGGAGTAGTCCAGCTCGATCGCCGCGAAGCCGGGGTTCTCCAAGCCGCGGTCGAGCGCGGCGACCGCGAAACTCACGACGTGCGACTTGTTCGCCTCCAGCGGAGACGAGATGGTGAGATTGGCGGCGGCGTCGCGATTCAGCACGTACACGAGTTTGGTCTTCTCGAGCGCGCCGATCATCAGCGCGCGGCCCTTGGGATCCACCACCAGGTGCTGCCCGGGGACGATGCGCCTCACGCCGCTCTTCCCGAACGTCTCCTGGTGCACCTTCTTGAACGCCCCGACGGCTTCGTCGTACTGAAGGATGACGATCCGTCCGGAATCGCTCCCGAGCGCGAGGTAATCTCGATTGGCGCCCGTTAAACGGAACGCCGCCATGCTCCGGATGATCCCGAACACCTCCGTGGAGAACACCGTCTGCGTCTTGCCGTTCTCATCGGGACGCAGAAGCTCCAGGGTCTTGTTCCGCGCGACCACGATCTCGTGCGCCTTGGGCGCGGAGAAGTTCCCGACAACCGCGCGGTTGATGCCCCCGCCCTTCTGCAGGGTGAGATTATACAGGAACATCGTCCCCGACACGCGTCGGCGGCGGCGCTCCTCTGCGGCGCTCGCGCCTCCGCTGGAAGCCGCGGCGTTTCCCGAACGGAAGCTCCGCCCGATCCGCCGAGTCGCGCGCCCGTTCCCCCAGGCGGCGCGCGTGGATTCTGCCCGCCCTTTTTCGATCGCCGTCGCTAGGGCAATTTTCGACGGTTCGGCGCGCAACGCCGGTCGTCCCGAGTGCGACGTCGGCGGTGGCGCACCCTGGCCAGTGTCGAGAATTTCTGCCAGCGTGCGTCGTCGGCTCGTTTCCTCCACGCGCGGCGCCGGGACCCCGTCACAGCCCGACGCGCGCGCGCCACCACCGCGAGTCACGCGCGATGTTCTCGCGCGCCGCGGCCGCGGCGGCGGCGACCGCGCGGCGCGCCGAGCGCGCCGCGCGTCATCGACCCCCCCCCTCGTCCTCCGGCCCATCTGCAGTCGGATTGGCGTTCGCCGAGACCACGACGCCGACATTCGCGAGACGCGCGCGTTCGTGCGCCTCGACGGCCCGGTGGACGGCGCCCGCGACGCCACTCGCCACGGACGCTTCGGCGCGCGCGTCCGAGCGCGCGGCCGCGCGCGCCGGCTTCGAGCGCGGGCGCAGGTCGTTCGCCTCCTCCTCGGCGGCCGCCGCGGGGGTGCCGCACGAGACAGCCTTCGCGGACATCGAGACGGAGGCTGAGCGCGCGGCGGCGCGCGCGGCGGCGGCGACGGCGACCGGAACCGAAACCGGCTCGAATCACGCGAGTCCCGGCCCGCCCGCGCCCACGATCACGCGCACGCCCTCGCCCATGCACCGCCCTCGGGAGTACGCCGTGCCTGTCCGCGCGTACTACGTGGGGAACCAGATCGACTTCCACGCGCTCGCGAAGCGCCTCCCCGCGTACCCGAAGGAGTTTTTCCGCGAGTGCGTGGTGGTGCGCATGACCCCGCGCAGGAGCGACGAGCACGCGGGTTCGGGGTTCAGGACCGCCACCGAAGTGGGCACGCCGACACTCGCGTCGAAACTGGCGCACACCACATTGGCGGAAGGCCAAGACGACGACCTGAACGACGGGATCCACCCCGGCGCGCGCGCGTTTGCCGGCGAATCGCGTTCGGGCGCCGGCAAAAAGGCGCGCCGCGGCGGCGGGAAACGACACGACCTCGAACCCGATTTAGCCGGTTTGAGCGCCTCGTATCCGCCCGGATCCCACGATCAAACGAGCGCGTTCCACCTGGAAGAGGATGTGCTCGGCGGATCTCGTCCGCCCGGGATGGGATCGATCGAGGGGCCTTCGGGTGCTGGTCCCACCCACTACCCGCGCGCGGAGACGACGCCAAACGTGGGCGACACGCCGCGGTACCTGGTGGTGTACAAGTACGGCAGCGCGGTGTTCTTCAACATGGGGCGCCGCGAGCGGGAGGAGTGCCTGAAGCTGGTGCGTTCGTTCGCGAAAACGCCTTTAGCTGTGCCGTGCACGGACGACTACCGCGTGATGGTTCGCCCCGGCTTAGAGCCCTGGGCGCAGTTCGAGGCGGACCACGTGGTGTTGAAGCGTCTCGACCTGAACAACATCAGCGTCATCGGAACCGTCCTGGCGCAAACCGTGGCGCTGGAGCACCACGAGATCAAGGTGGATAACATGATCGAGATCTTTTCCGGTTTGAACAAGACCACGGAGGAGACGGGCGAGATGGACATCAGCAAAGCGAAGCTGTTCAAGCTGGTGGCGGAGAACAACAACACGCTGACGGAGCTGGTGACGCGCATGCGGCTTTTAGGCAGAAGCGACACGGCGTGGCAATACGCGCAGTACGACGCCGTGTGGAACGGGTTGAGGAAAGATTTCGAGCTGGAGGACCGCTTCGACCACCTGGACTACAAGCTGAACCTCATACAGACGCAGGTGAAGTTCTACCTGGAGATTCTGCAGAACAGGAAGAGCGACACGCTGGAGTGGATCATCATCGTGCTCATCTCCATGGAGATACTCGTGTCCCTGTACGACATGTCCACGAAGCTCGGGTGATGACTGTTGTTGTCCATTTTTTATTTTTCACCCTCGACGCGAGAAAAAGCGCGTCGTGTCGTGAAACGTTCTCAATCTAAGTATGCATACACAACTAGTAGTCTGTGTAGAGCTGTCGTCGCGACACGAACCATCGCGTCACACGTGTCGCACTCTGCGTCCGTGGCTGAAGCCCCGCTTTTGCGGCTCGAGCGGGACTTTCGGCGCGAGCACGCGCCTGTACGCTCGCCGCGCCGTCGCCAACAACTGGCGGTCCGAAAGCCGCCGACCGCCCTTTTCGCTCTCCACGTGGATCGCCTCGCCGACGACGCGCGACGCGAGTTCGCGGTTGTGCTTTTCCAGGAACGACACGAGCGCGCGAGCGGCGTCGCCCTTGCCTTTGCCGTGCGCGGCGACGAGCACGGTGTCGGGGTCGATCTCGGCGAGCTTCTCGAGCACGGCGCGGGAAACGGCGTCGGGGAGATTGGAGGACTTTTTGTTCCGAAGCGCGTCGTCGTCGTGTTCGTTGTACTTGGACGAGTGGTTGTATCGTATGAGCGGGACCAAACGCTCGGGCGCGCGCGTCAAGTCCGAGGACAGCAGCGTGCGGTACACGCGCGCGCCTTTCGCGTCCACCGCGACGAGCACGTGCTTGCCGTCCACCAGGGCGCGCTCGGCGGCGAGCGCGGGGTCGGGGTCGGGCTCGGCGAGGCCTTCGCGCCGAGGAACCACTCTCTTGGAAAAAGACACCGCGGCGCGCGTTCCGCGAACGGGGGTGGGGGTCGCGAAAGGCGAGGCGCGCGCGCCGGGCTCGCGCGGTGTACCGCGGACGCGCGGCGCGGGCGCAGTCGCGCGAATCGTGCACGCGCGCATGATGCACTCCAGGTGCGCTCGCGAGAAGTGAGAAGACGAAAGGGGACGGCGTGGCGACGCGAGAGCGACGCGAGAAGGCGTACCGAAACTTCCCAGTCACCTCACTTTTCTCGGGGCGTGCGAAAAGAGTCGTGGCTTTCGAAAGCCACGACGACCTCGCTCGTCGCGTTCGCGAGCGCACATCGCAGCGCGCGGAGCGTCGCGCGGCGTGTTGTGCGGGGAGAGGGAGGTCGAGGCGCTCATCTGCGAGTGATGGGGAAGAAGCGGTGCCGTCACGGCAAGCGGAAGTACGACTGCGCGGACTGCAACCCGTGTCCTCACGGCAAGGTGAAACGCCGCTGCGCGGACTGCAACCCCTGCCCGCATGGCAAGGTGAAAGGCAGCTGCGCGGACTGCAGCCCGTGCCCGCATGGCAAGGTGAAATACCACTGCG
>ENA-OUOG01001860-OUOG01001860.1-marine-metagenome-genome-assembly--contig:-NODE-1860-length-23250-cov-4.041125_pt1 | contig 23250 bp, 21 predicted proteins | sample MGYA00248635_ERZ508505 | MGnify/ENA primary metagenome ERZ508505 (study PRJEB26176, sample SAMN06267871) | marine metagenome | isolation source: Saanich Inlet, British Columbia, Canada | place: Pacific...
CAGCACCTTAAGCTTTGCTCAAGATGCTCATTTCAGTCAATATTATGCAAACCCCATCTACTTAAATCCTGCCTTTGCAGGTTTGGATAGATGCCCTACTGTGCACACAAACTACAGAAATCAGTACCCGGAATTGGGCGTGTACCAAACTTATTCTGCCTCGTACGACCAATATGTTGACAAACTCAACGGTGGTGTTGCGATCATGGCCCTGCGCGATGATGCCGGTAATGGGGCGCTCAACCTCACTGAGGTGAGTGCAGTATACAGCTACCATTTGGAAGTAAATCGTAAATTCTCATTACTGAGTGGTTTTCAGGCAACTTTCCGTCAGAGAGCCTTGGATTGGGGACAGTTTACATTCCCGGACATGATCGATCCATTCTACGGATTTGTGCTACCTACAAATGAGGTGGCACCGGGAAATAACTTTAACAACCACCTAGATCTGAGTTTCGGTATGCTCGGTTTCACTGACCGCTGGTATATCGGTGTAGTAGGTCATCACCTCACTGAACCCAACGAAGCATTTTTGAGTCAAAGCAGACTTCCTTTGAAGCTTACGGCGCATGCTGGAGCAAATATTCCAATAGGAAGAAAGCGTCTACACAATAGTTTGCAATCGTACATCGTTCCTAATATAGTCTACCAGCAGCAAGGTTCTGCATCACAGCTTACAGCGGGTGTTAGTTTTGCTCGTGGACCTTTGGCGGGAGGCTTAGCTGTACGTCAGGGATCATTCAATCCTGATGCTGTAATATTCATTTTAGGTATTACACCACCAGATTTACCATGGACCTTTGGTTACAGCTACGATTACACAATTAGTGATTTGACCAACACACTAGGTGGGTCGCATGAGGTGAGTTTAGGATATAAACTTCCATGTCGCACTCGAGCTAGTAAAATTAGAGCACTGAAGTGCCCTAAATTCTAAACAACGAAACAACTGAATATACATGAATACGTTCGTTAAATTTTCTCTTGCTACTGCCGCAGCTGCTCTCATGATGAGCTGTGCTGGACCACAGTCAAATACTACGGGTTGGTCTATTAACAACAAGAAGAACGGTGGATTCCAGGCCAACTTGAACTACAAGGGTCAAGAAACTGGACCAGGCCTCGTTTTTGTTGAAGGTGGTACTTTCATGATGGGTCAGGTTGAAGAAGACTTCATCAAAGATTGGAACAACGTTCCACGTCGTGTAACGGTAAGTTCGTTTTACATGGACGAAAATGAGGTTACTAACGTAGATTACCGTGAGTACCTTTATTGGTTGCGTCGTGTATACGATTACGACTACTACCCTGAAATTTACAAAAGCGCTTTGCCTGATACATTAGTATGGAGAGACAAACTTGCGTACAATGATAATTTCGTAGAGAACTATCTACGTCACCCTGCCTACAATTACTACCCAGTAGTAGGTGTAAGCTGGTTGCAAGCTCAACGTTTTTGTTCTTGGAGAACAGATCGTGTAAACGAAGCGATTCTTATCAATGAGGGCGTTTTGAAAGAGATGCCGGATCAGATGGATGCGGATCACTTTAACACTGAAGTCTACCTCTACAAGCAGGGAGAATACGTTCAACAAAACAAGAAAGGCCTTAAGGACTTGAACCCTACCAGTATCTATGGTAAAGAGGGACGTCCAGCACGCATCGAAGATGGTATCGTGTTGCCGAAGTACCGCCTTCCTACAGAAGCGGAATGGGAATACGCTGCGTATGCCGATGGTGGTAAGCGTATTTACAACCGTGTTGTAGACAAGAACAAGTATACTTGGAACGGAAATGCTACACGTAATCCCGATGCTCAAGAGCGTGGAGAGATCCTAGCGAACTTCAAGCGCGGGCGTGGTGATAACATGGGTACCTCAGGCTGGTTGAATGATGAAGCTGATGTAACCATGCAGGTTCGTTTCTACCCGCCTAACGATTTCGGTCTTTATGACATGGCAGGTAATGTTGCAGAGTGGGTTATGGATGTTTACCGTCCTGTATCTTCATACGATGTTACTGACTTCCGTGCTTTCCGCGGTAATGAATTCAAGCACTACGATAAGAACTACCAGGACATCGGTTCACTTGAGGTACTGCAAGACCCGCAAAAAGAAGTACGTAATGGAGATACCGTGATTGTACGTCTTCCAGGTCAGCTTCCATTGCGTGATGTAACGGTTGAAGAAAATGTAAAACGTCGCAACTACGAAAAAGCGGATTACCGCGATTATCTAGATGGAGACACCGAGAGCTCGCAAAACTATGCGAACCCAACGCAAGAGGGTGAAGCTCCGATGTACGACTACGGAAATAAAACTCTTATCGGTAATACCACTCGTGTTTACAAAGGCGGTAGTTGGAAAGATCGTGCCTACTGGTTGAGCCCAGGAACACGTCGTTACCTTGAGGAAGATCAAAGCACGGATTACATCGGTTTCCGTTGTGCTATGGATCGCGTAGGATTCCAGAACATGGACAGCAAGAAAAAGAAGCGCCCAACGAAAGTTAAGCGTCACAATTTTAAGCGTTACCAGATGTAATCTGAACGTTGAAAACAATAAAAAGCCTCGCATTGCGGGGCTTTTTTTATGCCGTATTTTTCCAAGACGAATCAACTGACCGTATTCATTATGACGCCATTCGAAGCATTTCTTAACTGCAGGAAAATTTCCACCGATACTCGCAATATCATTCCTGGCAGCGTATTCTTTGCGCTAAAAGGTGCTCGGTTCAACGGGAATGACTTTGCTCTTCAAGCGCTCAAAGAAGGTGCCTCCTATGCGGTCGTAGATGAAACTGTAGGTCCAGATCCAAGAATCCTCAAGGTAGAAGACGTACTCCAAAGCTTACAGGGTTGTGCACGCGACTACAGAAGATCCTTACAAATACCGGTCGTTGGTCTTACTGGAAGTAATGGCAAGACCACCAATAAAGAATTGTTCTCAGCCGTATTACAGCAACGTTATACAACGCATGCAACAGCTGGCAACTTTAACAATCATATCGGTGTACCCCTCACCCTGCTCGCTATTCCAGAGGAAAGTGAAATTGCAATCATAGAGATGGGAGCGAATCATCAACGAGAAATTGCCCTTCTTTCCTCCATAGCGGAACCCACCATAGGTTACATCACCAATTATGGCAAAGCCCATATGGAAGGATTTGGTGGCGTGGAAGGCATCATCAAAGGGAAGAGTGAACTGTACGACTATTGCCGCACAGCTAATGCTCAGGTCATGATCAATTTTGACGATGCGATACAAGTAGAGAAAAGCGCAGGTATTGCTCTTTTTGGTTACGGACACGACGCAGGTTTGATTTGGCGTAGTTCAACTGCTTCGGAATTTGCTGGAATCCAATTCGATTTTGAAGGTGCGAGGTATACGGTGCAAAGTAAACTGAGCGGGTCTTTTAACGAGCAAAACATCGCTGCGGCGGTATGTCTTGGACTCCATTTCGAGGTATCTCCTGAGGCCATAGTAGAAGCTATTGAGGGCTATACCCCGGACATGAATCGTGTAGAATGGCGCTATACGGCACACAACAAAATATTACTGGATGCTTATAACGCCAATCCAACAAGCATGGCACTGAGCGTAGAGAGTTTTGCTAAATGGCATAGCGAGGGCTGGATGATTCTAGGAGACATGTTCGAACTAGGCGATAGCGCACAGCAGGAACATACTGAAATGATTCAACGTATAGAAAGCTTGGGCATGCACGAACGTACGGTGCTGGTCGGCAAACTCTTCGGCAGCTGTGCATGGAAAGGTTTGCAGTTTGATTCTACGGAAGAATTGATGGAGTATTGGAATAAAAAAGGCGCCCCGAAGGACGCCCATATTTTACTGAAAGGATCAAGAGGCATTGCTTTAGAAAAGCTGCTGCCGGTCTTGTAATCCTTAGCTGTTTTTGATCATATCGCGTGAAATCACTATGCGCTGAATTTCAGAAGTACCTTCGTAAATCTGAGTGATTTTTGCGTCGCGCATCAAGCGTTCCACGTGGTATTCTTTTACGAATCCGTAGCCGCCGTGCACTTGCACCGCTTCTGTGCTCACCCACATAGCTGCTTCAGAAGCTGCCAGTTTCGCCATAGCGCTTTCTTTATCGTAGCTCATTCCCTGATCCTTCAACCAAGCTGCCTTGTACACAAGCATACGTGCTTGCTCCACTTTCATTTCCATGTCCGCGAGTTTGAACGCAATCGCCTGGTGCTCGTGGATCGGTTTACCGAAAGTAGTTCGCTCTTTAGAGTACGAAAGTGCTAGATCCAACGCTCCTTGTGCAATACCTAGTGCTTGAGCTGCAATACCGATACGGCCACCACTTAAGGTCTTCATAGCGAATTTAAAGCCGAAGCCATCCTCTCCGATACGGTTCTCCTTAGGAACCTTGACATCATTGAACAGTAAGGTGTGTGTATCTGAACCTCGAATACCGAGTTTGTCTTCTTTTTTACCGACTACGAAACCTTCCATGCCCTTTTCAACGATCAAAACGTTGATACCACGGTGGCCTTTTTCACGATCCGTTTGTGCAACTACAAGCGCTATTTCACAAGTGTTTCCGTTCGTAATCCAGTTCTTCGTTCCGTTCAAAAGGTAGTGATCGCCCATATCGATCGCCGTAGTCGTTTGCGAAGTTGCATCAGAACCGGCCTCTGGCTCACTCAAACAAAAAGATCCGATGATTTCCCCTGAGGCTAAACGCGGAAGGTATTTTTTCTTCTGTTCTTCGTTACCGAAAGTCTCAAGACCCCAACAAACTAGCGAGTTATTTACACTCACAACCACGGAAGCTGAAGCGTCAATCTTTGACAACTCCTCCATGGCTAAAACGTAGGACATGGTATCCATGCCTGAACCTCCATTTTCTAGAGAAACCATCATGCCCATGAAACCTAGTTCACCGAGTTTTTTGATTTGTTCGTGCGGAAACTCCTGTTTGTCGTCGCGCTCGATAACGCCAGGAAGTAATTCGGTTTGTGCAAAATCGCGCGCTGCGTCGCGGATCATTAAATGCTCTTCTGATAGGTTGAAGTTCATCGAAAATTCTGTTTATAATTGGTGCTGTAAATGTACGAAGCAACTCGCAATGTATTGGGATTAATGAGCGGCACCTCGCTAGACGGTATGGATGCAGCTATAGTACGGTTTGAGCAAGGTGAACACTTGGACTTCAAACTGCTGGACTTCTTCCATTTTCCGTACCCTGAGGCACTGAAAATACTCGCGGAAAAGACATTTTTCGACCGCAAGTTGTTAACCGAACTCGAAGAACGATTCGCGGATTGGACCGTTTCGGTGATTCGATCGGTTCAAGATCGGTCCAGCCATGCTTTTGATGTCGTAGGATCACACGGTCAGACTGTTTTTCATGACCCCTTGAATAAAAGCACAGTTCAAGCTGGTAATTTGCCGAGGATAGCGAAGGAAACGGGGTGTACTTTGGTGACCAATTTCAGGATGCAGGATGTCTTGCTTGGAGGTCAGGGTGCGCCTTTGGTGCCGTTTGGTGATCACCGCTTGTTCGGAGGGTATGAAGCAGCGTTGAATTTAGGTGGCTTTGCGAACGTGAGTATCGGCGAGCCTTTTTTGCGCGACGGTGTGCATGCGGCGTTTGACGTGTGTGCGGTGAACCGTGTGTTGAATGTTTTTGCGGCGGAATTGGGGCAGGAATATGATCGCAATGGAGATTTCGCACGGGAAGGCGCGATTAACGCTTGGGTACTTGAAGAGTTGGACAGTCTAGAATATTATGAGCAGGCTGCGCCGAAGAGTTTGGGCAGTGAATGGGTGGAATCTACCTTTCTGCCATTGATCGATTATTTAGCGCCCAAGGATGCATTAGCCACTGCGGTAGAGCACATTGCGCAACAAATAGTCGAAGTACTTGGAAGTCGAAAAACGCTAGTGAGCGGCGGCGGTGCATTTAATGGTTACCTAATACAACGCATGAGGATGCTCGGTGCAGACCTACATATTCCCGACAAAACACTCGTAGAAGCTAAAGAGGCTGTGATATTTGCCTTGCTTGCTCATGAGCGTATTCTGGGGCGACCGAATGTCATAGGAAGCACTACCGGAAGTGGGATTTGGCACAGTTCTGGTTCTGTGTTTGCCCCATAAGAACTACCTTTAAGCGCCTAAAAACAGAAGAGCATGAAAGAGCAATTACGCGCCTTTGAAGAGCGCCCTGCAGAGATTGTATACCACTGGCACGATAGCGAGACCGAAGCGAAAGGCTGGGTCGTTATCAACAGCCTTCGTGGTGGAGCTGCGGGTGGCGGTACACGAATGCGCAAAGGATTGACTGAAGGAGAAGTCCTCTCTTTGGCCAAAACCATGGAAATAAAATTCACAGTAGCAGGTCCTGCGATCGGCGGTGCAAAAAGTGGGATTGATTTCGATCCTGCGGACCCTCGTAAAGAGGGGGTATTGAAGCGCTGGTACAAAGCAGTATATCCCCTATTGAAGAACTATTACGGTACTGGTGGTGATTTGAATGTTGATCAAAAAACTGAGGTGATTCCTATCACCAGTGAATTGGGCATTCTTCATCCACAGGAAGGTGTGCTGAACGGACATTACCAGCCGGGAGATTTCGCCAAAGCGCGCAAAATTCAGCAACTACAACAAGGGGTAAGTTTGACCTTGAGCGCTGCGGAGTTAATGCCGAGTGAGGATGCATCGCTGAAAGTGGGTGACATGATCACAGGCTATGGAACAGCGATGAGCGTGAAACACTTCTATGAGATCTGGGGTGGCGATCTCGCTGGAAAGCGTGTCATCATCCAAGGTTGGGGAAATGTCGCTTCAGGAGCCGCGTTTTATCTCGCCCAGATGGGTGCGAAGATTGTCGGTATCATTGATATCGTTGGTGGTTTGATGAAACCTGAAGGATTTTCTTTGGAAGAGATCAGAACCTTGTTCAATACAAAGAATGGAAATGCGCTAGCTTCCGAAGACATGATTTCGTTTGAAGAAGCGAATAAGTCGATTTGGAGCATGGGAGCTGAAGTGTTTATTCCTGCTGCTGCTTCGCGATTAGTGAACCGTATGCAATTGGCGCAAATGCTTGATAACGGTTTAGAAGTTATTTCATCTGGGGCGAATGTACCTTTTGCCGATCAGGAAATCTTTTATGGACCGATTGCTGAGCTTGCCGATCAAAAATGTGCCGTGATTCCAGACTTCATCTCAAACTGTGGCATGGCGCGTGTATTCGGCTACCTCATGGAGGATGGCGCGGAAGTAAACGATCTGGCCATATTTACAAATGTTAGCCATATCATTAACAATGCATTAATGGACGTTTACAACGTGAGCAATGCTCCGAACCACATTACCTTTAACGCTTATATTAACGCCCTCAAACTATTAATCTAATATCATGACCTATACGCTAATGCTTGTTGTGTTCGTACTTGGCTACGCTGCCATTGCCTTCGAACATCAGTTAAAAATAGATAAAGCCGCTGCTGCACTGATCACAGGTGTGGTGACCTGGACCTTGTATATTTTGGCCAGCCACGACATTCATCATGTCGAGGAACACCTTTTGCATCATTTGAGTGAGATCTCTTCAATTCTCTTTTTCCTGATCGGTGCCATGACTATCGTTGAACTCGTGGATGCCCACGAAGGATTCGCCGTGATTACAGACCGGATCAAGACCACGAATAAGGTAAAGCTCATGTGGATCATTTGTATCCTGAGCTTTTTCTTCTCAGCAGCGCTCGACAACCTAACGACTTCTATCGTTATGGTCAGTCTTCTTCGCAAGCTGATCGCCGATCAGAAAGACCGCTGGTTCTTTGCTGGTATGGTAGTTGTTGCCGCCAACGCAGGTGGTGCCTGGTCGCCTATCGGTGACGTAACCACTACCATGCTTTGGATTAAAGGCCAAATTTCAGCCGGTGCAGTTGTTACCGATTTGATCGTACCGTCTTTGTTTACATTGCTTGCGCCACTCGCCATTCTTACTTTCCGTTTGAAAGGAGATGTCAAGCGTCCAATCAAAGCAGAAACTGCCGATCATTATCTTGATCCCACCACACCGTTTGAACGCAACTTTGTGTTCTTCGCTGGTGTCGCTGGTCTGATTTTCGTTCCGATTTTCAAAACGGTAACCCACCTCCCTCCTTTCATGGGAATGATGCTTTCGCTAGGTGTACTTTGGCTCATTACAGACGTGATGCACAGAAGAAAACCGGCTGATGTAAAACATCACCTTTCACCGCTCGGAGTACTTCAAAAGATAGATACCCCTTCGGTATTGTTCTTCCTCGGTATTCTTTTGGCCGTAGCTTCGCTGCAGTCGATGGGTCAGCTTGGTGATCTTGCAGTTGCACTCGACAATAGCATCGGAACCGACACGCAAAACGGCGTGTATGTAGTGAGTATCATCATCGGTTTACTTTCTTCGATCGTGGATAACGTACCGCTCGTTGCTGCAGCAATGGGGATGTATGAGATCACGGAATCCGGACTGTTTATGCAAGACGGTATCTTCTGGCAATTCCTCGCCTACTGTGCCGGTACGGGTGGTTCCGCGTTGATCATCGGTTCAGCTGCTGGGGTCGCCGTGATGGGACTAGAAAAAATAAGCTTTGGCTGGTATTTGAAGAATATTTCCCTACTTGCCATCGTTGGATACTTTGCAGGAGCCGGAGTTTATATCCTTCAAAACATGATTTTCTAAGGGAAATCAACTTGTTGATATTTCGAAGGCCTCCGCGAAGCGGGGGCTTTCTTTTTATAGATATTTGAGTAAATCACACGTGAAACCCATGAGTACACTTTTCCTACAAATCCAGACCGGTGCAGACGCCGTGCTTATCGAAGAACCTACTGAAAAGACGATGACGATTCTAGAACTGATGACCTCTGGAGGTATCGGTGGAATCTTGATTATGGCCTCCCTAGGAGTGCTCAGCATTTTCGCAGTCTACATCTTTTTTGAACGCTTCGGAGCTATTCGCAATGCGAATAAGGTTGATCCAAACTTCATGAACAACATCAAGGACATGGTACTCGACGGTAAGTTAGATGCAGCAGGTGCCTTGTGTACCAGCGAGAGCACGCCTGTTGCTCGTATGATTGAGAAAGGTATTAGTCGTATCGGTAAGCCTTTAGGTGACATCACTCAAGCCATCGAGAATCAAGGAAAACTCGAGGTCACACGTTTAGAAAAAGGACTTCCAATGCTTGCAACCATTTCAGGGGGCGCACCAATGATTGGGTTCCTAGGTACGGTGATTGGAATGATTTTAACGTTTAAAGAGATGGCTAACGCGGGTGGACAAATCAAGCTCGATATGATGGCCGAAGGTATTTACACCGCAATGACTACCACTGTAGCTGGTTTGCTCGTGGGTATCATCGCCTATTTCGGATACAACTTCTTAGTTACTCGTGTGGACCGAGTAGTGTATAAGCTCGAAGATAGCGCAATGGACTTCCTCGATCTATTGCATGAACCGGCATAACGCGAGATTAGTATGAACTTAAGATCCAGAAGTAAGGTAAGTGCAGAGGTGAATATGTCGTCCATGACGGATCTCGTCTTCCTGTTGCTAATCTTCTTTATCCTCGCCTCTACGCTTGTAACCTCGAGCGCATTAGATATCGTTCTTCCAAAAAGCGGCGCTCAAACCGTTAAGAAAAAGAACATCACGCTCACTGTGAATGAAGCACTAGAGTTTGACGTGAATGGCACTATTGTAAGCTATGAACAAGTTGAACGTACGTTGCTCGCTGAGGCGAGTAAGCTGAGCGCTGATGAACAAGCCGTGATTGTATTGCGCGCCGACCAAAGCGTTCCTACCGGTGAAACGGTGCGACTTTTGGACATCGGTTACCGCAACAACATGCGCATGATCATCGCAACTGACCCCAACTAAGTACTCCCACATCGTACATGGCTAACTTCAACGAAAATAAAAACCGCAACAAAGCACGCGCCTGGACCATCGTCGTTCATGTAGTGCTGCTGCTTTGGTTTGCCCTGACCGGATTGAAGTACCAAGACCCGCCACCTGAAGAAGGTATTGCGATCAATTTTGGGTACGAAGAAGACGGCTCCGGCGCGAATACCCAAGCGGCTCCTTCTACTCCAGTGCAGAACATTCCAGAGCCGGTAGAACCCACTCCTGCAGCACAAGAAGAGGTGGTTACTCAAGATGTTGAGGATGCACCCGTTATTGAACAAACAGAGGAACCCGTCAAGGAGACCCCAAAAGAACCTGAGGTTAAAAAACCTGAGGAACCCGTTAAAGAAACTACACCAGACCCTGAGCCAGAACCAGATCCACAGCCGACCGAAGAGGAGCTCGAGCAGCAACGCAAGCAAGACCGCTTGAATAAGCTGTTTAATACCTCTAAAAACGGAAGTGGAAGTGGTGAAGGAGAAACGACCGGCGGTGGAGACCAAGGCGATCCGAACGGAGATCCATTAAGCCCGAATAGAACAGGGAATGGTGGGATTGGTAACTCTGGCGATTACTATTTGGCTGGACGCGATGCGCGGAATCGACCAAAACCGATCAACGATTGTAATAAAGAAGGTGTGGTGGTTGTTAAGATTCGCGTCGACTCTGAAGGACGCGTAGTCGAAACCACGGGTGGCGTCAACATTCCGAACGGTCCGGTTTCTAACTTTGGTACCAGCACTTGTCTAGTGAACCGTGCGGAAAGTGCAGCGAGAAAAACCACTTGGACACCGAAGTCTGGAGCTGGGTTGCAGGTAGGTTATATTGTCTACAGATTCGAATTACGATGACCTATTCAGAGGCTGTGGAATGGCTGTATGCAGCAGTTCCCAATTTCCAACGCGACGGTGGAAGCAAGAATTATAAAATTGGGTTAGAAGGACCACAGGAATTGTGGGAATCGCTCGATTTCCCGTCCAAGGACCTACCCACGATTCATATCGCCGGAACGAACGGCAAAGGCTCATCGGCCCATATGATCGCAGCAGGATTATTAGCATGCGGGCAACGTGTCGGCGTATTTTCATCTCCGCATTTGTTTGACTTTCGAGAGCGAGCGAAGATCGGTAGAGACCTGGTGCCGAAAGAATTTGTCGCAAGCTGGGTGACGAGGTATAGTGCGCATTTTGAGCAAGGTGGATATAGCTTTTTTGAATTGACCTTGATGCTTGCCCTTAGCTGGTTTGAACAGGAACAAGTCGACTATATCGTTTTAGAAACCGGTATGGGAGGGCGACTAGATGCGACCAATATCTGTGATCCGGAAGTGTGTTTGATTACCAATATCGGTCTAGATCACAAAGAATGGCTGGGCGATTCGCGCGATCTAGTTGCTGCTGAAAAAGCTGGAATCATCAAGGCGGGAGTTCCCGTTGTTGTGGTAGAACAAGATCCAGAAACTGCCCCGGTATTTAAGGCTACTGCCGCGCGTGTGGGAGCGCCTTTGCTTTGGGCAAAGTCAACTGACGCGAAGACCGATTTACGTGGCGATTATCAAAATGAAAATTTGCGCGGCGCAGTTGCTGTCTTGTCCTTATTACTTCCGGAGTACGAGAAACTTTGGAGCCTAGGGTTCACTTCAGTGGGAGCGCTCACTGGCTTTTTTGGTCGATGGAGCGAGCTCAGCACTTCGCCGAAAGTGGTTTGTGATACGGGACATAATCCTGAGGCCTTTGAACGTATCGTCGGGCAAGCGCAGCGAGAATGTGGCGGACAAATTCACTGGGTGCTCGGCGCAGCAGCGGAGAAAGACAGCAGCGGAATGATTGCACTGTTGCCAGAAAGCAGCGCTTTTTATTGGACCTCGTGCAGTTCACCGAGGTGCAAATCAGGGGAGCAATTACAAGAGGAAGCGGCGGCTTTGGGCAAAATTGGTCCCGCATTTGAAGGAGTTGCAACGGCCTTGGAGGCAGCAAAAAATGCAGCCTCAGAAAATGACCTTATCTTCGTCGGAGGGAGCACATTCGTGGTCGCCGATCTAAATGTATAATACTTTACCGTATGAAAAGAGTCTTGCTTAGTTTGATCCTATCATTGCCACTGTTTGTTGTGGCACAAACGGAAGAATTGGGGCAGAGAACGCAGCTGTTTCTAGCCGAGCAATCTGAACTTTTTAAAATCAAAGAATTGGGCGGAAGTGAGCCGAACTATGGCGTTCTAGATCAAACCAATTTTGTAGAACATCAGTACTTCCAGCTCAAACAGATCGAGAAAGAAGTGAACGAGCTTGGCAATAATGTGCGCCCTAAATATGATTTAAGCACCTTCGCTTATGAAAACGAAGAAGAGCTGAAATATGCGCTTAAATTTTGGTTCAAGGAATTTATTGGCAACAAGCGCATCACTCCTGGGCGAGATTACCGTACCGTGGACCATGTGCAACCAGCCGTAGTCGTCATCGATAAAAATTACATTGCCATACTTACGCTGAGCTGCTATGCAACGGACATGAACGAATTCCGTGATTGGCGTAGTGCTATGCTTGGTGTGTTCGGGTCACCTAATGCTATGATTGTAGAGATCGGCTGTGATGGACCTATCGAATGGACCAAGAATGCACCTGATCCAAAAGACCCGAGCTGGCGTCGATAAAACGGGTGGAGCAATGAAGGGTTGAACATGTTTCAACGCCTCCATTACCTGTTCCACCACTATTGAGGCGGTCTGTTGACCGTGAAAGTAGTTCCGTCGCCCAAGTTGAAAGTTGGGCCTGTGCTTTTCTTTGAGGATGCTTTGACTTGTTTTTTGACAGGACTGTAGGACGCGCGATCACTAAAGCGCAGTGCAAACGCCAAAATCAGTTGTGCCTTTGTGACCTTCTGTTGTCCTTCTAAATCTGCTAAGGTTCTTGCAAGTGCTAACAAACTACGCTGTCCTCTAATGCTGACCTTTTGCCGCGCACATTCTCGGTAGAAAAAGCGCCAATCTGACTTTTCAATACGACTTACTGCTTCGAGTTGTGAGGTACTTAATTGGGCATTTTGTGCGCCTTGACGTTTGATCTGAATAGACCACGCACGTTCTACGCGCGCTTTGATTTGAGCAGAAGTCTCCTCAATATCGTCCTGCCATAACATCGGTGAAGTGTACACCACCATGTCCAAACGATCTTTCATTGCTCCACTGAGTTTTTTCTGATGCGCGGATAACGCAGAGGCACTGCAGCGGCATTCTTTATCCGGGTGGTTGAAATTTCCACATGGGCAAGGGTTCATCGCTACCAGCAGTGATAGTTTGTGGGTATCCAAATGTTGTAACAAATCCTCATGAACGGACTTTGAATACGCCGTAAACTCATCTAAAAATAACGCTCCACCAAAGCACCGCAATGCCGCGGGCAACGATTGGGTTTGTTGCAGCAGTTCAGGATCAAAACATCTGTGGTCCGTGGTTTGCCCTTGAAGCAACTGTGCCCATAATCCTGCAGCTGCTCCCTTGCCGAGGAGCTCCACATGATTTAAGACACGAGAGGCGGCAAGAAAAGGACGTTTTTGACGTAAAGGTGCGCCTAGTTGCATACCCGCTCCTAATGCCAACGCGCTGATCTGATCGCGCTCATTCGGGTTTGGCGGTGGTTGAATGCCCGCAAACCGTGTGGCGAGCATGGTCTTCCCTACTCCCGGTGGGCCGATCATTAAAAGGTGGTGTCCCCCAGCGGCCGCAATCTCTAAGGCACGTTTCAAGGGGCGCTGCCCGGCTACTTCCGACATGCAATGTTCTTGGGGTTTAGGTAGCGTTGGTGTGGCGGCTTGCATGTCGGTAGTAACGGGAGTTGCGCCTCGCAGGTAGTCCGTGGCAGCGGAAAACGTCGCCACAGAAATAAAGTGAAGATGAGTAAAGCGCTGGTTAAGCGCATGGAGGTCTTGCGGAGTGAAATGAGCGAGAACATGGGTACAGCCTGTGGTTTGGGCTAGATGTGCTATGTTGAACGGATCTGGATACGGCGTGAGCTCTCCTTTGAGGTTTAATTCGCCAGCGAACAGGGTGGTCTTGAGCTTGGTCAGCGGTAGTTGCTTTGAAGCGCACAGGATACCTATTGCGATGGGGAGGTCGTAATGGGCGCCTGATTTTTTGATCTCTGTAGGGAGTACGTTGATCGTGATGCGCTGACCTGGCCAGTGCCAGTCGCTTTGCTTGATCACGGCATAGATGCGCTGGCGTGATTCGCGAACTAAGGCCGAAGCGCCACCGGTGACGTGCATTTTAATTCCACGGGAAATGTTTACTTCCATGGTCACTGGAAGAGAATACATGGAAGTGGGCTGGAGTGTATGAAGACGGATGAGCATATAGGTAGATGTTGATTACCTATATAAATTGGGCACGGGGGATGAGAGTTCCAAAGAATGTGAAGAACTCGATGTTATACACCGTAGGAGAAGACGGAATCTTCGGGTTTCTACTCCCCTTTATTCGCTAACTGACCGCATGCCGCATCGATATCCTGTCCTCGAGAATGACGAATGGTGGCTATGATCCCTTTACTTTCGAGATACGCTTTATACATGTCCACAGCCTCTTGAGCGGCTTGCGTGTAGGGACCGTTATCGATCGGGTTGTATTGTATGATGTTGACCTTGGTTGGGATGGCACCACAAAATTTAGCCAAGGCTTTCGCGTCTTTCTCGGTGTCGTTGATACCGCGCCAAATCACATATTCAAAGGTGACACCACGGCCCGTTTTGGCATACCAATACTGCAAGGATTCACGAAGATCAGCTAGGGTTGCACTGCGATGTGCTAAAGGCATGAGCTTTGAACGCTTTTCTTCGATAGCGCTGTGCAAAGAAATGGCTAGATTAAAGCGAACCTCGTCGTCCGCCATCTTCTTGATCAATTTCGGTACGCCGATCGTACTCAATGTGATGCGTTTCGGACTGAGACCCAGGCCCTTTGGATCGGTGATCTTGTCAATCGCAGAAAGCACATTTGCGTAGTTCAGCAAGGGTTCACCCATCCCCATAAAGACAATGTTTGTGAGTGGTCTTCCGAAGAATTCCCGCCCTTGCCGGTCGATGACTACAACTTGGTCATAGATTTCATCGGGACCTAAATTTCGCATGCGCTTCAGTGAAGCAGTTGCACAAAATGTACAATCTAGAGAACAGCCTACTTGCGAACTTACACAAGCGGTGATGCGTTTTTCAGTCGGAATCAATACCGATTCCACCAAGGCACCGTCGTGAAGTTTTACTGCATTTTTGATGGTACCGTCGACCGAGCGCTGCATCAGATCGACTTCAAGAAGTTTGAATTCGAAGTGTTCATCGAGCAAGGTGCGGGTCTCCTTACTGAGGTTCGTCATCTCCTCAAAACTCGCCGCGCTTTTTTGCCAAAGCCATTGATAGACTTGTTTGGCGCGGAACGCTTTCTCTCCATGCTTTTCAAAAAAGGCAATGAGCGCTTCTTGGCTCAATCCTCGTATGTCCGTTTTGGTCGTACTCATCTAAAAGCAAAGATACAGCCGATTAACGGTCCTTACGCAGGCTTAGTCCAAATCTCTTTCTACCAGCATACCCATCTTACCCATCTGGTAATCACGCATTGCTTCCATGATTTGCGTCTGGTTGTTCATAACGAATGGTCCATAGCTTTCGACCTTCTCTTCAATAGGCGCCGCACTTACGCATAAGATTTTCGATGCCTCAGCAGGTTCGAACATATAACTTCCTGGAGTCAATTCATACAACGTGTGTTCCTCCACGAGTCCGTATCCCGCTATACGGCCACCGCCACTGAGTAGATAAATGAACCCATTTTGACCTTCGCGTACTTCGAAAGTGAGTGGCGCTGTGCTCGTAGTGCCGTGCAATGCATCGATCGGATAGGCGCTCTTCAATGGGCCTTGTGCCGCACCGGCTATAGGAGTTCCTGAGACTATTCTGAGATCTGGATGGCCTTGAACCTCGGGCATCTCATCTTTTTGAAGTGGGATGTATGCCGGTTGAATCATTTTTAGCGCCGCTGGAAGGTTCACCCACAACTGGATGATTTCTTGGATGCCACCGTGCTCGCACAATTCGGCCGGGGGGCGTTCGCTATGCACGATACCCATGCCTACATCCATCCACTGAACGCCGCCTTCATGCACTACGCTGTTGTTGCCCCGGGAGTCTCTATGGTGTACCCCGCCTTGATAAATGAAGGTGACGGGTGAAAAACCACGGTGCGGATGAGGCCCTACCCCAGTATTCCAACGATCTGAGCCCGCTTTTACTTCGCCGGCGTGGTGGTGCAATAATAAAAAGGGACCAATCTGTTCTACCGAAGCGGTAGGGATCGGTTGTTTGATCGGAGTGTCCCCCATCATAACTTCGTGTCCGGGTAATGCTCTGCGTACGGGCATGGCTCTATATGTTTGTTTAAACAACTATACGAAGATAGAAAAAGAAATTGGGTACTGCGGAGGATTTTTAAGGAAGAATGGTAATGGGAGCTGTGGTGATGGTATTGCTTTTGTTTCCAGCCCTATCGACGACGTAGATGCGGTAGGTGACCAATTCAGATTCACCGTTCGAGTTGGTTAAAAACACGCTCGGGATGGTCCATTCTAACTCGCCTTGGATGGGAACCTCAGCACCTCCAGGTACCATGTTGGAAATGCGGAATTCGTGTGCCAATTCTAAGCGCTCGTCTACCACAAATAGATTGTTCTCGCTGGTCAAATTCTCACCTAAATCGCCATCGCTGTCGAAAAAGGAGATGCGCATATAAATGCTGTCTTCCAGCGCCACGATGTGCTCGGGACCGAGCTCTTGCAATTGGATATCGGGAATAGAACTGCTGAAATTAGGCGTGCAAGCGCTCCAAAGAAGACCCGCGCACATGAAGAGAAATAGCTGTTTCATAGGGCTAGAACAGGTAAAAGCTACAGTGATCCACGTACCACCAAGGGGACTCCTGGTCGGGTGAAGAAATGGTGGAAGCGTCATCGGAGAATTGGACACGGAAATAGGTCGTATCACCAGCATCGAAGGTATTTGGCGCAAAGGATACGGTCCAATAGTCACCCACGAAATAGGTCGCCGGATTTGCGGTCATTTGGCTGTAATCGTCATGAGGTCCGGAATAAATGACCACGTTCTGAAGGTTGGAAGTAGGAAGTAGGTCATCGCCCATGTGCAGCAGTAGTCTTATTGTATCGCTTGCATCTGCAGCGAAGGGGGCAGCCCATTCTGTGCGAGTTTCGTCGATGCGGTTCATGTCCCAATTGGACCAATTTACATCGCCTGAGAATGCCACGTACCAATTAAAATTTGGTACCTCATTCGGAGGAAGCGGCACCGTTCCATCCGTTCCCTTCGCCCCCTGCTCTATCCAAGAAGTGATTTGCTTGATTTCTTGATTCGACAACGGTTCTCCATACAGCGGCATTTGACCCAAAGTATCGTTGGAAGTAACCAGACGATTGTACAACCAAGATTGCTCTACCTCTCCAGGCACTACGCGGTATTCATAGCTCCTGTCCTCGTCATTTTTAACCACAGGGTGGTATACCAGCGTATTATAGCTTCCTTCGATGGTTCTGAAGTCCGGTTCAAATGTGCCGTCATGACACGCAGGATTTGCACATTTCGGCTCAAGAATACGTTCGTGAATCTCTGCAAAACCTGTAAGATTCGCACCTGGTTCTTCGCCCGGCGGCACATCAAAAGGATTTGAGCCCGTTTGCGAAGTACACGCTACGAATACGACGGCTGCAGCTAAGTAAAGGATACTTCTCATGAGAAAGCTGCATTTAATACGTTACCAGGTAAAGAAGGCATGTCGGTGTCAAAACCTAAAATATTTGCGATCGTGGGAACGACATCTACAGTAGCCCCGAGGTCGCTCGAAATGCTGTCTTGACTAATCACATCCGGGGGACCCACTACCATACAAAATACATCGCGCGCCATCGGGTCGCCGTTCGTGTGATCCAGCGCGGGTCTTCCGTACTGATCTACAATGGTGTTCGGGGTTTCATTTCTACCAATCTCCGGCATGACGATGAGCACTGTGTCGTCTTTCATTCCCGGCGTATTCTGGATGGTATCCCAAAGATGCGCCACTCCATAGTCCGCGCGGTGCAGCGCGTCACAATATTCGGTATACTCATCGTGCGCAACATCTACCCCAAAGAGGTTCACCACCAGTAATTCGGGCTGGAATTCCTTCATCAACTCTTCTGCAAAGAACAGGTTGTACTGATCACCATTCATATAGGGTTGTACGCCCCAAGGATTGCTGAGTGCACCCGTGACCACACGGTCTTGAATGCCCTTAAGCCAAGAGACGATCTGCTCACGATCTTGGTCGTTATTTACAACACCGTTGTTTAGGGAGTAGGTCTTTCTAAAATTACTATCTAGATAGCTTCGAAGCTCGTCAATAGTCGCCGCTTTCTGATCGGTAAACTGCAACTCATGACGCAAATTCACACTCACATCCCACTGAAAAAATGGATTTGGAGCAATCTGGTTTGCTGCGTATTGAGCGCCATAGCTGGGGTGAGAACTATGGTTGAGCAGCGGATACAAACTGTTGCTATGACTGAGCCACCAAGCATTCTTCGCAGCATGCGATGGGCTGTTGTGCTTACGGTACAGCTCAAAGACCGTCGGAAAAGGTGGGTTAGTGCGAAGACTAAGGTTTTCGGTTGTATGCTGGCCCGTTATCGCGGAGGCATGTCCGTTAAAGTGCCCGGTGGGACCGTCGCTGAACTTTATGTTCGTGAATAAAGTCCCGTATTCCTGCAAGGCTTTCGGCAATGGGCTGCCCGGCATCGGGGTGATTCCTCCGGCAATATCGCTTGAAATGGAGCTGTTCCCTTTGAGCATGGCAGGCATTAGATTCCCTTCGTTTTGAAGAATGGATTCCATGTTGCGAACGCCACCTGCGAATAAACAAAACACGACATGGTTGGCACGGCGGGCTCCAGTGGCAGCGAACAATCGGCCAGAAGGCAGTATCGTAGGAAGGGTCATTCCTGCGGCTCCCAAAGCTGATTTCTTTAAAAACGATCGTCTGTCCATCGCGCTAGTAGTATTTGTACTCCGAAGAGGTCATAAAAACATAATAGATGTCCTGAGCCGTGAGCGATTCATCTTCAGCAAGCTGACTTTCCCAAAAGGCCAATTCAAAATCGGACGCATCTCGAAGAAAAAAGCGCTTATAGGTCTGAGAAATGAACGCACCTGGATCATCAGCAATCTCCTGCTGAGTTGGAAGTTCTAGATCTGGATTCAACAGCAAGCTTTGCACGATCTCATCCACCACTAAGGCTTTATCGCCAAAGCTGACATAGGCCTTACGCATGGTTTCAAGTACACTTACCGGAATTTCTTCTTCGTACAAGTCGCGGTAGGCGATGGTCATGAACTGAAGGTCGTCCTTTAACTCATTTTTTTGTCCCGGGATATTCGGTGTTTGGGTACCCACATCATAAATAGTCGTGCGCTGACAACTACTGATGAGCAGGGTTAAACCCAATATTTGTAGCGCCTTAGCTATTGACATATTCAGTAGAAGTTAGTAGGCGTAACTGAAGGTCCGAGAACTCCCAACCGCCGTTGAGTAAGTTGAGGTAAAACACAATCTCGTGGGTGTCTGGAGTTCGAGATAAATACTGCTCAAACAGGGTAATGATCATTCCTTGTCTAAATTCATTTTGTGCAGTGATGATGGCCAAAAAGTCTTCCCTCGAGTTTCCGTTACTGCTGTAGAGTGTCGACCAATTGTAATCGCTCATCGAAATCCCACTGGCCAATTCTGCATCGGTCGGATAGCGATGAAACGCGTGCTGGTAGACGCTAACCACGAAATTTTCAGTACCCATATTGATTTCATCGTACGCTGGAAGTCGAAACATCCGTCGCATGACCTGTGTGTAGCTGGTATCTGCCGCTAGCCAACCTTCGTAGGCCTGAAAATGTGCGAGCGAGCGGTCGAGAAGGCCCTGCCAATACTCTCGTTCTCCGTCGGTACCACTGTTAGTGATGTAATAGCTGTAGGCATCTATTTCTTCGTTTAATCGGACCGTATCAACACCGTCTACAAGCCGATTGCTCAAGAACTGCCAAGCGGTCCATCGTGCACGCGGGTCGGCTTGTAAAGATTCGATAAACGTTGTGCGTATGCCACGGTGGTACGGGTCAATATTGAGCTGATTAAAAACCGAGGACTGCTCCGTAAGCGTCGGCTTTCGGTTCAAAACAGCGATGTAAGCGCGATTTATATAGTTTTCTAATTCTACTTCTGTGACGGTGGAATCAATAGGGAATTGATCCACCGGAACCACCTGAGTACTCTCGCATGAGCTCAGGAAGATGATGATGCAAAACAGCGCGACTAAGTGTTTCATACCCCGAATATAATACATCTTCAGGGCAACGAAAAGTGTGATTACGGCAAAATATCTAACAACTCCGTAAGGGTTGTAATTTCATACGTAAGGCTCTGGGTGTGTCGCTGAGACTTGGGATTGAAGAAGACTTGGTCGATGCCTTCATTTCTGGCTCCAACACAGTCTGCGATGAGGTTATCACCGATCATTAAACTCTCTTTACGTTTCGCACCAGCGAGCTGCAATGCACGGCGGAAAATTTTAGGATCAGGTTTGTTTACTCCGACTTGGTCACTGCATAACAGGACATCAAACAGTGGCTGCAATCCACTCTCGGAAAACTTGATGTTCTGGCTCTCCTGAAATCCGTTCGTGATGACGTGAAAGATGTATCCGCGTTCTTTTAATGCATGCAGTACCTCTCGCGTACCTTCTATCAAATGATTTTGATACGGGGTTTCCGCGATGTAGCGCGTTTCAAGAGACCAAGCAAGCGCGTCATCTACCGCGCCAAAAAGGGCGAATGTCTCACGAAATCTGGTCTCGCGTAAGGTCTGTTTGTCAATCTTACCGTTGCGATACAGCTCCCACTTTACATCGTTAATGGCAATGTACTTTTCAAAAAACACCTCAAAACTGGGGATACCGAGGGATTGCAAACCGAGATCTTCAAAAAGGTTACGCAAGGACATTTCTGAATTTTTCTCGAAGTCCCAAAGAGTGTGGTCCCAATCGAAAAAGAGGTGCTTATAAGGCATTTTTCGTGGTTTTAGGTTTAAAAGGTCGCGCCCACAATGGGAGTCGATTTTCAATGTGCATAAAGAATGGATGGTCGGTCGCACCAAAACCGCGGTAGAATCTAGCCAATCCTTCCAAGCTACTGCCTTCAAAGTCGATGGTATGTGCAGTGCTCGCTACCGTTCGAATGTGTTGATCGATAAGCCAGGCACTTACGCCGTTAGCCTTACCGTAGTCGTTAGTAGCATTCAACAGAAGCGTAGAACGCCCTTCCACAATAATCCAAAAGTGCGCACCAATCAACTGGTTGTATTCATCACGGACGGCATAAAGTGTTCCCTTTTTCTGATAGTTACAGAATTCAAGTAGCTTTTTAAGTCGATCCAGATTCGCATCCGTAATGCTCGTTTGCGCCTGGGTGTTATTCTTCCAAAGCGAAATGGCTTCATCAATGTTCGACCATTCGGCCCAGTGCAACTCTATCTCGTTCGCCTTTTTGATGTTGCGCTTGTTCTGCTTGGAATAGCCTTGGTACAACGCGTCATAACAGTCGCTCGTTTCCAGGGAATAGTTAGACAGCGACTTTGCCGTAAAGTGATCAGGCATAGGCGTACCGGGTGCTAAGAAAAACTCGCCGTACTTCAGGTGCGACATTGCAGCTGCGATGATTTCTTCCGTCCATTGGGCCGTGAGCTGAATCTTAGAAAATGGTCCAGTGCTCTGGGTGCCAAAGGGGCGTGTGGTAAATGTGAACGATTTTTTTTGCTGAGGAAAGATCGGTAAGATGACTTCATAATCCCCATAGACTACAGCGTCCCAGCTGGGTACTAACCAATTCAAATACCAGCTAAAACCATAGGGCTGAGGAGATTGTACAGAAGAGACACAGGCGTCCCAACGTTCAAAATCAATATCTCCGTGTTTGATGTATTTAAACCTTTGCGGCATCGATGAAGTCTTTGTAAACACTAACCCAACCTTCTGTCTGCGGTTCAGATTCTCCGAAAGTTCTGTTGTGCCAAATGCTGATCAGCGCTCCACCCACCTTTCTATGAATCGCTGGCCACTTCATAAGCTGTTTTCTCGCCTGCTCTGCAGATAAACCTCCGTACATATAGTAGGTCGTATCCATGAACGCAAACGGATGCTGTATCAGTGGTAATTCCGCATCCATCTCCACGTCGTAAAAGGTAAATGGGGTCGCCATGGAAGCCCTAAATCCTGCAAGTTCCGCATAGCCCATGCTGTGTTCGTCCGTAATGCCCAAATCCACTAAGGTTCGTTGGGTATACGGCGTTCTCAATTTCAAATAATGCTGCCTTGAGGCATTCACGGGGCGACGTAAAACCTCCTGCAAATCTTCACGCTCTGTGGCGATCTTCTTTTCATCCGAACTCGAAGCATAAGAAGGGTGAATACCGACCTCAGCCCAGTCTGCAATATCACGAAGACGCACCGCAGCATCTGTGCTGTATGGACTTACGTTACGATCGTTTGGACCAAACTCTGCAAAGAGCATAAAGTAGGTCGTCGGGATGTGGTGCTTTTTATTCCAATTTCGTTGCTTGCGAAATGTATCAAAAGGATCACGACGAATCCCTAAAAGCACAGTGAGGCGCTGTTTGAAGGTAGAGAAGTTGAGCTGTGTGATATCTCTAGTGAAAGCCCCTATCGTGCGCAATGCACCTTTGCCTTTAAAGGCAAACAGGTTGTCTATATCCACCGTAGTGCGGTAGGAATAATGTGCGCTCAAATCAAAGTCCTCGCCAAACATCAATTTTCCTAGTGCCAATGCCCACTCATTGATCAGCGGCCGCTCAAGAAAATCGTTTTGAAAGGCGAAGCTTTCCGCTGCGGGAAACCGACCGTGCGCATCAGGAATGAAGGGTAAATATTCCTCGTAGCGCGAAGCCAAATAAAAAGTCGCTGCTAATGGATCGAAAGGCACACTACCTAGATTGCGCTGACAGATGATCGGCAGGTCGTTCCATTGCGAAGGGAAGAGCTCCTGTTCGCTGATTTCCTTCTCCCAAAGTAATCCATGTGGACTGATGTGAAATCCCTCATGCAGGTCTTTGGGACAATAATTCACTTTAACGCCTGGAGCCTCTTCCCAAGCCGTTTTATCGAAGTAATGCACCACCTTAACTCGCATGGCGCAGGTGAAAAACACCTTCGCAGCCCAGCGTAG
>ENA-OUOG01001862-OUOG01001862.1-marine-metagenome-genome-assembly--contig:-NODE-1862-length-23229-cov-8.326235_pt1 | contig 23229 bp, 21 predicted proteins | sample MGYA00248635_ERZ508505 | MGnify/ENA primary metagenome ERZ508505 (study PRJEB26176, sample SAMN06267871) | marine metagenome | isolation source: Saanich Inlet, British Columbia, Canada | place: Pacific...
CCAAAACAGATGGTAGCTAATGTAAGTATGGTTATTTTTTTCATGGTTTTATATATTAATCAATAAGTGTGCAATTTGAGAGTACTACGTCTTTATCGGCGAGTAAATCTAGCTCTTCAGATCCGTTCATTCCCATACAGATTCCTTTAAGATGTGCGGTAGTGCTATCTTGAAGCGATAGGAGTTTGTCCAAGTATTCTGGTTTAAACCCACAACGTATAAATCCATCGTATCCATTGCCTTCTAGAACAATTTGAGGTTCTTTTTCATTGCTAAGATCCCGATTAAGTAGAAGCCCATGTATAGCTATTACCTTATCGGAGTATTTCACCATAGCAGCCGAATCGTCTGATTCAAATGCTTGGAAAATTGCGGAAGCAGAAATAGTTTCTGCTGCTTCTGTAGACGCCACATCTGTGTGTGGTTTATTGTACGCTCTGTATGCATACAAGAAGGCTCCAAGAGCTATCAGTAGTATGAGAAGAAAGATTGGTTTTTTCATAAGTGGTTTAGTTATTTGGTGCTCCGTTAGTGATCCAGGCTTCTATTTTACTGATATCACACTCCGCCATTTTAGCTTGACTTTTAGGCATGTTGCTTGCGTCAGGAGCGTGCTGTATACTTTTCAGTAGTTTTTCGTTATTTACCCAAGTAGTAACATCATTATACCCTTCGAGATCTACGCTACCTTGTGGGTTTGCATTGGAGTGGCAGGTTAAGCAGCCGTAGTTTTGAAGTATGGGTAGTATATTGCTGCTGTAGGACATATCTGATGTGTCGCAGTTTGTCGTAGGATATAATTCTTCTTCATTATCGTAGTAGCAACCAGCTAAGAAAAAGAGTAAAAGTAAGAGAGTTATTGTTTTATTCATTTCTAGTTATTTAAAGCTCCTTCCGTTAACCATTTATTAATAATCGCTATGTTGCAATCCGAAAGTTTACCCCCTTGTGGCATGGGACTAAAGCCAGCTTTATGTTCTATACTTCCTATCAATTTGCCATTATCCACTTGTGTTTTTACATTAGTATAATTATCTAAGCGGATGTTGCCGCTTGGGCTTGATGCGTTGTGACAAGAGACACAATTATTCATAATAGAAGTGACTTGCACACTGTATGAAACATTGGTGGTATCGCACTCATTGCATTTATTGTTCTTGGGACCTTGCTGTATCCATTTACTAATGAGTGCTATTTGATCTGAGGAGAGCTTAGCATTTGGTGGAGGTGGCATCATTTTGTCGGGATCAGACGAAGTAATTACTTTATATAACTTACTCTCGCCTGGGTCTCCAGGAGTGATTTCCCCAGTGTTTTTAATGTTTCTGTAACTATCAAGCACCACTCCATCTTGTCGCGAGACTGCGTCATGACATCCTGCATATGCGCAAGAAGAGATAATAAGGGGAAGTATCTCATTCTCAAAATAGACACTATCGGAATCGCACTTTAATGTAGAATCATTGTCGGCAGAGGTATTCAGTATCGGAACCTCTGTTGCTTTATGCTTACACGATTCGAGGGTTAAGAAGCTGACTAATGCAGCGGCGGAAAGCACGAAAAGCATCTTCTGAAAATTCATTTTTTATTCCGTTAATATACAAATTTACTAATTTTCAGTAAGCATTGAGTCTTCGTGAAACATATTACATTAAGGTTACTTAGAAAAGGTCGCTGAATATAAGGCTGTAAAAGCTAGGTTTTTACCTATAGCGGGATGTTACCGTGTTTTTTCTTTGGTAGCGTTGCTACTTTGTTTTCTAACATAGCAAAGGCCTTGATTAGTTTAACACGGGTTTGCTCAGGAAGTATCACATCATCGACAAACCCTCGCTCTGCCGCTCGGTATGGATTCGCAAATATCTCTGCGTATTCGGCTTCTTTTTCGGCTAGTTTAGCTGCGGGATCATCTGCACTGTTTATCTCATTTCTAAAAATTATTTCAGCGGCTCCTTTAGCTCCCATAACGGCTATTTCAGCACTAGGCCAAGCAAAATTCATGTCTGCACCTATGTGTTTACTATTCATTACGTCATAAGCTCCACCATATGCTTTTCGCGTAATCACGGTGATACGTGGCACGGTTGCTTCACTGAATGCATAGAGTAGTTTGGCTCCGTTGGTTATGATGGCGTTCCACTCTTGATCTGTTCCTGGCAAGAAGCCTGGTACGTCTTCAAATACAAGTAATGGAATATTAAAACAGTCGCAAAAACGCACAAATCGAGCTCCTTTCTGTGAAGAAGGGACGTCTAAAACGCCCGCAAGGTAAGCCGGTTGATTTGCCACTATACCTATGCTTCGGCCAGCCAATCGAGCAAATCCTACTACAATGTTAGGAGCAAAATTCTCGTGTATTTCAAAGAATGAGTCTTTGTCTATTGTACCTTTAATTACTTCACGGATGTCATACGGTTGATTTGCACTGTCTGGGACTATGGTGGCTAATTCTTCTCTGACTTCATCAGTGAGTTCGTAAGGTAATTTGAGGGTTTGCTCTTCACAGTTTTGTGGCATGTAACTGAGGAGCTTTTTGATGTCTTCTATCGCTTCTAAGTCATTCGCTGCAGTAAGGTGTGCTACACCACTTTTTTCAGAATGTACGCTTGCTCCACCAAGATCCTCAGAGGTCACCTCTTCATTAGTTACTGTTTTTACCACGTTTGGACCTGTGACAAACATATAGCTGGTATCTTCTACCATAAGTATGAAGTCTGTGATGGCAGGAGAGTAGACTGCACCACCTGCGCATGGACCCATTATAGCACTTAGTTGAGGTATAACACCGCTGGCTTGCGTGTTTCTGTAAAATATGTCTGCGTATCCCCCTAGAGACACTACACCTTCCTGTATACGTGCACCTCCGCTATCATTTAGTCCTATTACTGGAGCTCCGTTTTGCATAGCCATATCCATTATTTTGCAGATTTTCTCAGCGTGTGTTTCGGATAGAGATCCTCCGAATACAGTAAAATCTTGAGAGAACACATACACGAGTCTTCCATTAATGGTACCAAAACCAGTCACCACACCGTCCCCAGGATAGTGAAGTTTTTCCATCCCAAAGTCTGTACTTCGGTGCTTGACTAAGGCCCCTATTTCTTCAAATGAGTTTTTATCTAAAAGTAAGTCTAATCGTTCACGAGCAGTTAGTTTATTCTTGCTATGCTGTGCATCGATTCTTTTTTGGCCACCGCCAAGTTTAGACTCTTCTAGTTTATTTTTCAGTATATCTCGGTTGTTCATTTATCCTTGTTCTTCTAGTATAGCGATTAGTTCTTCAGTGAGCTCTAAGTTATGATATACGCATTGTACATCATCATCATCCTCAAATTTATCTATAATTTTTAGTACCTCTTGAGCATCGTTTATGCTCAGTGTTGTTGTGGTCTTGGGTATTTGCTGTATCTCGGTACTTTGTGCTTCGATTTCTAGCTCTGCTAACTTTGATTGCATCGCACCATAGTCTTCAAAAGAGGTGTATATGACCGTTATCTCATCGTCTTTTTCTACATCTTCAGCACCTCCATCTATCAATTCAAGTTCCAGGCTGTCTTCGTTTTTCCCTTCTAGAGCTGTATTGTCTATAGTGAAGACCCCTTTGGTATCGAATATAAAACTAAGAGATCCATTGGTTCCAAGTGTTCCCCCGCTTTTAGTGAATATAGATCTTACTGCGGCCACCGTTCTATTCAGATTGTCGGTGGTAGCTTCTACGAAAATTGCAATGCCGTGGGGCGCATACCCTTCGTAGGTGTAGGTCTGCAGATTAGCTGCTTCGGCACCACTCCCTTTTTTGATGGCACGCTCTATGGTATCTTTAGCAAGATTAGCTCCTTTAGCGTTTTGAACGGCCAGTCTAAGTGCAGGATTACTGTCTAGGTCGGGACCATTATCGCGTGCAGCTATGGTGATCTCTTTAATGATACGAGTCCATACTTTAGCTCGCTTTTTGTCTTGAGCTGCTTTGCGGTGTTTTATGTTGGCCCATTTACTATGTCCTGCCATGAATATTCTTCTATAATTCTACGTCACAAACTTAAACTAATTGCATAAAAAAGCCGTCTCCAATAGATTGGAGACGGCTTTTTTTATTTTAGTGAATACTAAGTGATTAGTGAGCTACTGTCACTTTAGTAGTACTTACATTCTCTCCGTTTGTTACTTTGAGGATGTATACACCATTTTTTAAATCAGCTACACCTAGTGTGTAGTGGTTTGGAGAAAGTCCTACGATGGTAGAATTGTCTACAACTACTTTACCCGTAAGGTCCATTAATTGAACACTTACATTGTTGCTTTGAGCTATTAGAATATCAACATTAAGCTCCTCTGAAACTGGGTTAGGATATACTGCTAAGTTGTCATCATTGAATGATGTAGCTGATATAGAAGCGCCATATCTCTTTTCCCAAAGGTATTCTTTGAATAATGCATTATCCGTTGAATCTGCATCTACTACAGGTGCACTTCGGTTAAAAACATAAGCTAAAACAGCCATATTGATAGGCATAGTAGTTCCTAAAGTTGCATTCACACCAACGTTATAGGTAGGAGACTGAAAAGTTGCACCCGAAGCAACGGCAGATCCCAATATGAATAGTCTTGGATCCGCAGCCACTACTACTTGTGTTCTTGCCTGATTTAATATTGCCCAAGTATAATATATAGTGTCTCCAGCCGCTAAAGCTGTTCCTTTGTTTGTAGCAGTAAATTGTAATTGGAATTCTGTAGCACCGTTAGTACCATCTTGAATAAATTCTGGTTTGTCAATGGAAGTCATAGCAATATCGACTTGAGCGTAACCAAAACTAGCAATAGTTAAAAGTAAAAGAGTAAGTGTTTTTTTCATTTTATGTTTAAATTATATTCAAAGTTAAATAAATTATATTTAAGCTAACAGGAATTGCAACTCATTTATATCAAGATTGGATAAAATGCTGTTTTCTGACACGATGATGTCCTTAGATATTTGCTGTTTTCTAGCTTGAAGAGCGGTGATTTTCTCTTCTATCGTGTCTTTGGCTATGAATTTATAACTAAAGACACTGTGTTTTTGACCTATTCTATGGCTCCTGTCTCTCGCTTGAGCTTCTGCTGCCGGATTCCACCATGGGTCTACTATGAATACGTAGTCTGCCGATGTAAGGTTAAGCCCAGTTCCACCTGCCTTTAGGGAGATTAAAAATACGGTAGCTTCTGTAGTTTTCTGAAAAGAAGAGACATACGATGCCCTTTTCTCTTTAGTGGTGCTTCCTGTGAGTTTATAGTAGGGCAGGCCAAGCTTATGAATGTCTTGCTCTAATAAGTTCAGGTACCTAACAAATTGGGAGAAGACCAATATTTTGTGTCCTTCACTGATAGCATTTTTTATCTTTTCTAGAAGGATAAGATGTTTGCCACTATCATCGGTATACTCTTTGTCAGTCAGCAATGGGTGGTTTGCTATCTGCCTGAGCTTACTTAGACCTTGTAGTATAGAGAATTTTGCCTTTGGGAGCCCTTGTTCTTCTACCATGTCTACGATACTATTGCGGTATTCTGATTTTACTTTTTCGTAGTATTTAGCTTGGCTTTCTGTCATTTCACAATACACTATTTTCTCGGTAAGTTGTGGCAGGTCTTTAGCTACTTCTGACTTGGTCCGTCGAAGTAGAAATGGTTTGACCAGTTTTTGCAGTTCTTGCGCTTTTTTCTGGTCATTTTGTTTTTCTATGGGCTTGGCAAAGTTCTCTTCGAAATTTTTCAGACTCCCAAGCAGTCCTTTGTTAAGGAAATTCATCTGACTCCAAAGGTCTTTCACCGTGTTTTCTATCGGAGTACCAGTAAGTGCTATTCTACATTTTGCAGTTAGTTTTTGAATAAATTGAGTTGTTTTAGCAGAGTGGTTTTTGATATTTTGACTCTCGTCAAGTACTACAACTTCAAAGGGGATCGTGCTAAACAAGTCTATGTCGTTTCGTATGAGACCATAGGTTGTGATAAGAATGTCCACTGGTGGCAGTTGGTCCACGTGCTTGGCTCTTTTAGATCCACTGTGTATGGCTACGCGAAGATCTGGGGTAAAATTGGCGATCTCTTGTTCCCAGTTGTACAATAGTGAGGTGGGAGCAACGAGCAAGAAACTAGGAGCGGGTGAGTTTAGCTTTTCATTGTACTTCACACGCTGAAGAAAGGCCAATGTCTGTATCGTTTTTCCCAGCCCCATGTCATCTGCCAATATCCCCCCAAAGCCGTTGTTTTTTAGGAACATTAACCAGCTGAGTCCATCGGTTTGATACGGGCGAAGTGTCCCCTTGAATAGCGTATGTGGAGACTCCTCTTTTATGTCTACCAGCTTATTGAGGTGGTCCTTTATTTTCTTAGATTTTATTAGACTAAGTACGTCTATTTGGTATTTTTTTACGGTAAACTTATTTCCATTTTTGGTACTATTAGCAAGGGCATTACCTAGAGCAAACCACTCTTGCGGAAAAAGAAAGATACTCCCATTCTTCAGGGTTATTTGTGTTCCCCCTTTTTTCATTTCTTTCACTATTTCACTGAATAGGAGCTGTTCATCGCCTATGGTAATAATCACCTCTAAATCAAACCAGTCTATCTTATCCCCGATGGTGTAGTTTAGTGTAGGTAGCTGGGTGCTGTAGGTCTCTTCTAACTCGGTGCTGACTTTAAAGTGGCCTGCTTTTAGGACTTCTCCATTTTCCCTGAGCCATGTAATAGCGGATAGTAGGGAGCGGTCTTCCAATCTAAAGTATGACCCATTTGTAGGATGTAATCCAAGATTTTTCAGTGCATTTACTCGATTGGCTTCCCATATCTGTGATCGTTTATACTTTGTAAATACGGGTTCCTCGCCGTTCCAGTGTAGGTCTACATGAAACAACTTGTCTTGATGAAAAGGGAACTCTACCTGGTCGTAGACTATTGCGAGTTTAAACTGGTATCCTGCAGCAGTCTGAACTAAACTGATTTTAGGAGTTGCAGCTTCTTTCACCGTGTTGATTTCAAAACCTTGGGCGAACACAGGAGCAGTTTCTAGTAGCGGTTTTACGAACTTAGAGTAATAAGCGTGCTCATTCTCCGGCTGTACATATACATGTTTTTTGTTTAGGAATACACCTAGCTTACTGCCATCCACGAAATCATAAAACGAGTGCAATCGTCCGTGTACCATTAGTCGAGCAGGCTTACTGGTGATTAGGAGTCCACCTTGTTTCATAAATGGGATGCGCTCATCTCCATATTTTATGGTAATAAAATAAGCGGTCCCATTTTCATTTCGTCTAAAGTGAAAAAGCACTTTGGTAAAGTCTTCATTTATTTTGATTCTGCGGTGAGCGGGATTTATATCATCTGCTAAGTATAGACTCTTACTAGAGACAGGAAGTATGGCAAAAAGGGATTGGAGCTGCTTCTCTATATATGGTCGGATTTCAGCCTTATGTTGAGTCTTATCAAAGTACTTCTGAAAATATTCTTTTGGCCGGATACGCTGTTTTGGAGAGAACTTACGCACGATATGTTCCTCCATAATAGTATCTAAGGTGGCTATTTGTGCAAGCTCTTCCTCAGTGAGTTTTGTATAGTATGAAGCATTCCCAGAGAAGACCTTCTGATAGGTAAGTGACAGCGTGTCGAGAGAGGTATAGGCGACGACATAAGGCTGTATGAGAACACCTAAATGGTAGTGCTCATATATGCTAAAGATTAACTTGTAGTTTATGTCGTTGCTAACTTTCACGTAAATATCGCCGTGCTAAAAATGGAGCAATATACAAGTGACCGGTAGAAGGGTAAAGAAAAAAGATGTTAAATATCCAGATACCTAGTTTCTAAAAGGTCTAGTAATAGATCTGGCTTAGTGCTTCTCCAATTTATGTCGTTTAGTCTATCGCCGTAGGATACTGCAAGCTTTAAATTAATGCTATCCATCTCATCCAAGACGTGAGGCAAGGCATTTATGAAATAGATGTTACCTTCTATGTCATCTTTCCACTCATGGTAGTAGTCGTCCTCTGAAGAATGAAAATTAAGCACATTTTCCATAATTATCATAAAGTTATCTATCCCGCAGTCTATCAAGTGATCTATAAGCTCAGTCTTAAGGAGCATGATGTCATTGTTAATAGTGTCGTTCCATTCGCCTATGAGCTCAATAACGCAAAAAGCTTCTTCATAATCAACATACAATAGTTTATAAAAAAGGGTGTCACTTCCAAAGTTGTCCCATTGTGGGTGAAGTAGGTAATTGTATACTTTATTGGTATAATGGAATTCTGAATATTCATTCTCAAAATTTAATGCATTGGGATCCTGATCAGAACTGTAGATGTCCCTCCATAAGTAAAATGGCTCTATGTTATGCATTTTCTATATTGGTATCTGATATGAGGTAAAGTGGACGATTTTTTACATTGTCATTTATACGACTGATGTACTCGCCTATCATACCTATTCCGAGTAGCTGTATGCCCCCCAAGAATACAATTGTAATCATTAGCGAAGGCCAGCCAGGTTCATATATTTTTAGGATAAACTTAGCGTATAGCGTATATATTATGAGCAGAAGACCAATAAATGCACATACGAAACCAGAGATAGTAGCTAAGCGAAGAGGGAAATTAGAAAATGAGGTGATAGCATCTAAGGCTAGGCTAACCATTTTTTTATAGGTATAACCTGTTTCTCCAGCATACCTTCCCTCTCTTTCGTAACTTACCGAAACTTGTTTAAAGCCTAACCAAGCAATTTGTCCTCGCAGGTATCGTTGCTTTTCAGGCATTCGGATAAGGGCATCTGCTACTTTTCTGTTGAGTATCCTAAAATCTCCGGTGTCTACGGGTATGTCTACAGAAGTTATTTTATTTAAGAGTTTATAAAAAACAGAAGCAGTCACTTTTTTTAACCATGATTCATTTTTTCGCTTAATGCGTTGAGCGTAAGCTACATCATAACCTTCTTCTGCTTTTTCTATTAATCTATGAATAACTTCGGGAGGGTCTTGACCATCGCTGTCCATTAGGATGATGTAGTCTCCTTTGGCATGTTCGATACCTGCAGTCACAGCTATCTGATGACCAAAATTCCTGCTAAGATTAATGTATTTGTACGTTGGGTTTTTACTGCAAAGCTCTAATATGACAAGAAGAGAATTGTCTTTACTCCCATCATTAACAAAGATGATTTCAAAATCATGTGGGATATCTTGGATAGCCCCCTGTAGGTTTTGAGTAAACTTTACTAGTCCCTGTTCCTCGTTATAGATAGGTAGTATGATCGATATCACAGTGCGAAGATAATAGAAAAAGGGAGTAGAGATAGTGGAGTACTTCACCCATATTCTGCTCGGTGGATTAGTCGCTTAATCTATGCGTTTATATTGCTTACAGTCGGATGATGATAATCGTGTCACTGCGGTGAAAAGTAGCACATGTTTTGGGTTGGCGAGAGATTAACTTTTCCTTATTATTTACCTCCATAGTAAGAGAACTACGGTTCCCTAATAAACTATATTGTAAACTAAATAAGCCAGCTAGTAATAGTATCCCCACAAATAGAATTTTTTTCATGTTCTCAGTATTTACCTTCGTATAACGAACATTTAAAGTAAAAGAGTATTGAAACGAGTTCATTTAATAGCTGTAGGTGGTGCCATAATGCATAATTTAGCAATTGCCTTGAAACAAAAAGGGTATAAAGTCACAGGTAGCGATGATGCTATATATGATCCAGCTAAGACAAATCTGGAGAAAGCAGCCTTAGAGACCTATATCGGATGGGATGCTACTAGGATTACCGCTGATATCGATTTTGTGATTTTGGGTATGCATGCCCGCAAGGACAATATTGAACTTTTAGAGGCGGTACGACTTGGGTTGAAAGTAATGTCCTTCCCCGAATTTGTAGCTGCAGAATCTAAGGATAAGACAAGGGTAGTAGTCGCGGGTAGTCACGGTAAGACGAGTACTACGGCTATGATAATGCATGTGCTTCGCAAGAATGGGTTGGAGTTTGACTATTTAGTTGGAAGCTCTATTGATGGGTTTGACCTGTCAGTGAAAATCTCTGATGCTCCACTTATTATTATTGAGGGTGACGAATACCTTACTTCACCGCTTGATCTTAGGTCTAAGTTCTTGTGGTACGATCCGCATTATTCTATCATTACAGGAATAGCGTATGACCATATCAATGTATTCCCCACTTTTGATTTGTATATAGATACTTTTAGACAGTATATAGCTACTCACTTTGCTGGCGCAAAATATTATTGGTATAAAGGGGATGTTGAATTAGCTAAATTGAGCAGTGAGACAGATGTACTGAATGAGGCGTACGACACACCGGTATTTACGAATAGCAGGGATGGAGCGGTCATAGACCTTGATGGAAATTCATACGAAACTTTATTGGTCGGGAAGCATAATCTTCAAAATATGCAGGCTGCATTGCTTATATGCAGTCACTTAGGAATCTCCCCAAAAGGATTTTTAGAAGCGATAGCGGATTTTACAGGTGCGGGTAGGAGAATGGAAAAAATAGTAGATCTACCGAATCAGGTGGTTTTTAGAGATTTTGCTCACTCCCCTAGTAAACTTGAGGCGACTACTAAAGCCGTAGCAGAAACCTATGAAGGTAATGTTTTAGCAGTCTTTGAGCTTCATACGTTTAGCAGTCTCACAAAGGATTTTTTGCCACTTTATAGGGACGCCATGTCTTCAGCAGACAGAAGAATCGTGTTTTACAATGATGCTGTTTTTGCCCATAAAAAGATGGAGTATTTGGACGCTGAATATGTGAAAGAATGCTTTGGGGATGTAGAAATAATCAATGACGTGCAAGTGCTAGAAAGCATAGTAAATACATCATTCGTAGCTGGAGACAATATACTACTTATGAGTTCGGGTACGTTTAATAAAGCGGAGTTTACCTTTAGTTAAAGCTGTTTTACATTTAGCTCTGTGATGAATGTGCCATCCTGAGATTGTGTAAAGTTAGATGCTCTAATCGCAAAATATCTGCTGCCATCGGTCAAGTATAAAATAAGCTTGGTATTTACTTCTATTTTTCTGGAGTCTTTATTGAAAGTATAAAACAGGCTGTAGAGCTCCTTCTGTTTGTTATAGGGGAGGTTTTTTGCATAGAAGAAATCTGTATCTTCGAGACTCACGAGCGTATCGATTGCGACTTGATTTAGTTGTTCATTGAGCAGTATTCCTTGATACAGCCCTATTTCAGCTTCTAGTGTAGGTAGATACGGCAGATTCTCACGTTTGGATAGTGAGTCTGACAGGAAGGTGAAGCATACGTCCCACCTACTTTTCTTGGGCTCTATCGCTTTAGATATTTCATTGCTTTTAAAAGAAAAATATCCAAAACGGTATTGTTCGTCTTTTGGTAGCCAAATCGTCTTATCTAAAGAGCCGTCTAAAGTTCCGTACCTGAAATGATACGAACCGTTTTTAGCATCAAGTATTTGAAGCTTATAAACTTGCCTAGAGAGTTCTCCTGGCCATGAGACTAGATAAACATTTTTGAAGGATTTAGGATTAGTAAAACTAAAGTCTCCCCACTCTCCTATCGCGGGGGTGAAGCCGTCACTAGTTGATATATCAAACTGCCATTCTACTTGCTGCACATCATAGTATTCATTTACGCTATCAAAGTAGGTGCTCTTGGTATTGTGGATGGCTACCCTGCTGAGGGTATTTAAAAATATCCCCCAACCATTGGTTTCATTTTCAAACCTCAGGTGCCAGTCACTACCCGTACTGTCATAAGACCTACTGAGTTCACTAAGGCTCAGATAGGCCGCTTGGTTTTTTGAGGTATTCAAGCGTACTGTTGTTGTATTAATCTTGCTTTTTGGCAGCATTTCATCTGGCTCAAAACACGCTGAGAGTAAGAATAGTAGCGATATGTAGGTGTATATCCTCATAGTATAGCGTAGGCTACTCGAATAGCATAGGTTCTGGGTTTAGCCACTATGGTCTGTGCAGTATCTATAAGTTCTCTATCTACCTCGTTTGCTAAGTAGGTATTCCGAGCTATCCTTCTTTCATCATAGATGTTGGTCACGGACAGTGATAAGTGCAGTCTATCGGCAAATAGCGAGTACTTCACGTATGCAGAAAGTTGTTGTGTGCCATTTTGTTCTTCTTGGTAGATCAAATTGTCACTAAGTAGTGAGGAGGTGTTTTCCCCTAAGAATCGTCCTATAAATCCTAAATGAAGTCCGGTATTAGGAATCTGAGCTTGTGCCAAGATATTGATTTCAGGGTGAAAGAAGGTAAAGCCACTAGTGTCTCTTAGGTAATTGCTGCCGTGAATAAGTGCGCTCGGTTTTATGGAGATATATTTATTGCTAAAGTTTAGACTCGCGTAAGTCGTGGTACTGGTGCTTTTACCGGTATTCGAATAGGAGTTGTTTTCGTTGGTGCGGGGTATATCTGCCGAGCGCACGTGTAGTATTCCTGTGCTTCCTGTGATAAGGGCATTATCTATCGTGAGTTTTACGTGTATGGTATTATTAATTGTAGGGCTCAGCAAAATATCATTGGTTACATCACCGGTTAAAGAGGCGGGATAAAATTGCTGGTCAAACAATGGGTAGCTTATGGCTTGACTATAAGCCCCCGATATTTCCAATTGTTCTTGAGGTGCTAAGGTGATTTTTAGAGATGGGAGTAAAAAGCTACCTGTAAGACTATTGTTTATAAGCCGGGTACCTCCTTGTAGCTTTACGGTATTTCGGTACTGGTAACCTATGTGTCCAAAAGCAGCATAGTCTCCGTAGCTATTTTTTATCCCGTTTATGGTTTTGTATGTATTGTCTGAGGTGTTACTCAACTCTAAGCCAATAGTATAATTGAGGCGCTTTTGTGAGGCATTAAGTTTAAGTCGCATATACCCGTAATCATATCCAGTGCTTAGAGGCTTTTCGTTAGTGAGATTCTCCTCTGCTTTCCCCGAGTGAAGGTCTTTATCAATCAATGTGATTTCATTTTTGAGACGGTGAACCTGTCCATCTAAGGTGAGCGTGTGGTTTTTAGATACTTGAGTTTTTAGAGCTCCGTAGAGTAAGTTTCTATTTAACTGTTGATTGATGTCTTGTACTCTAGATCTTCCCGGGAGTATGGAACTTTTATTTCTTACCTCGAGTCTACTGTTATCACTGCGTATGTTTAGCTCCATACTCTTTAGTATCCTATACTTATACTGAAGGTTCATATCATACCGCTCTGCTCCTCCAGTGGCAGTAGAACGAAGCCCTGCCAAGTTATAGACCGCTCCTGTGAAGCTTCTCCCTAGTCCAGTCTGTAGTGTATGTACCTTGTTACTAAACCCTAAAAGAACATTGGCGTGTAGGTCATTATTAGTGGTGTTTGTTACGCCGGTTTCCATCCAAAAAGCTTTATCTAAAAATTCCCTTGTGTACAAGCGGATGATAATAGTACTATTTTTGGCTAAAGTAGAAATAGGTGAAAAATCTACCTCTAAGTACGCAAGGTCCCAAACGGGAATAGACTGCAAATCATAACCTATGTTTTGATCCATTAACAGAGGGTACCCATCTTTTAGTATAGCAATTTGGCTAAGGTCTAGTGTAGAAAAATGAGTGTTAGTTTCTAAGCCTAATGTATACTGACTTAAACCTGGAATTAGCGCCAAAGCCTCTTCTAAATTTTGTGCATTCGCGAGAATGATCTCCTCTTTGTCTAATCTAAAAAAGACAGTTGAATCCTCCGCAGAACATAATGAAAAGAACGCTAAGCAAGAGCAAAAGAGTAACTTTCGTAGTATGTGTTTTTTACTTTTCAGGTGAGGTACTGTTTTTTTAGGCACTACAATAATACTTAGACACTGGTCCAATTCGTCCACATTCCTCTGGGTATGATACTAATATTAGGCAGATATTACACGTGCTTTACTTTTGACAACATTTGTGAATACAAAAACGATAACAAAGACAATTCCGATGACCGAGGATATAGCTCCAGCTACTGATACGTCTAACCACTTTGCGGCATAATACCCAGCTGCAGAACTTAGTATGCCTATTGCACATGCGAAGAGTATCATCTTTTTAAAATTTTCTGTAAGTAAGTAGGCTATAGCAGGAGGGCCTGAGAGAAAGGCGATGACGAGTATAGCTCCTACGGACTCAAAACTTACTACAGTAGTAAGTGATACCCCGGTCATAAGAAAGTAGTGCCAAAATGTGACAGCTACTCCAGTAGACAAAGCAAAGTTAGGGTCAAATGTTGTGATAAACAGTCCTTTGTAGCCCCAGATTACAGCTACAGTGAGGAGAATGCAAACCACTAATAGGATAATAGCTTGTTTGGGTAGCATCAGTCCTCCGAGTATGGGTTGAAGCCAGAGAGACACATACTCTATTTCTCCATACAGCACACACTGTTGATCTAGGTCAGCATTGGCGCCAAATTTTGATATTAGTATAATGCCTATGGCAAAGAGGAGCGTATAGGAGATGCCAATAGCCGCATCACTCTGTAGGCGAGCTTTTTTTGTAAACCACTCAATCATGAGTGTGGCCAATATGCCACTAAGTGCTGCTCCTATGAGCATGGGTAAACTAGCTGTAGATCCAGAAACCCAATAAGCTACGAATATGCCTGGCAATACGGCATGCGATATAGCATCACCAATCATTACCATCTTACGCATGACCAAAAAACTGCCCATAAGAGCGCAGTTTATAGCTACTAGACTAGCGGTGAAAATAATATAAAAATCGTTCATTAGTAGGGTATTTTGCTGTGGTGAGGGTCCGTCTCTGGCCGTTCTAGTAATCGTATCAGTTCTTTCTCTATTTCTGGTGTGATGACGTGCTCTATGCCTTCAGCATCATCATGCAGGTGGTCTGCATCTAGCTGGAAGTACTTGGAAAGATAGATCTCCCAAAGTCTGTGTTTTCGAATTACCTCTCTCGCTGCTAATCGTCCTTTATCACTAAGTATTATGAGCCCTCGTATTTGGTCGAGGTGGTTGTCATTTTCTAGCCTTTTAAGAATTGATTTCAGCTTGGCTATTGCATATTTCTCTTGGTCTACGAGGTCGTTTATGGAGATGGTGTTTTTGCCGTCTTTGGCGATTTTGTACACGTCCTTTAAGACATTTTCATTGTTAATTTTTATGTTGTTCGCGTTTCGCAGTCTCATTCGGGCTAGCACGCCTTTCTTCTTACCAAACAATATGGCTAGTAAAGCAAACACAGAAAGTACTACGACTATCCATGGACCTGTGGGCATACCTGTTCCGCTGTAGCTGATGACTACCCCGACTACTCCACTCAAGAAACCAAAAGCCCCAGCGTATAGGAGCATCCTCGATATAGAATTAGTAAGAAATCGTGCGCCAGCAGCAGGAGTGATTAGTAATGCGGCCATAAGCACTACCCCTACGGCTTGTACACCGATAGCTACAGTAACCACGGTAATTAATGCTAGAAAAGATTTTAAAAAGGAGACATTGAATCCAAGTCCCTTCGCATAGTTTTCGTCAAAACTCACAAGACTAAATCCCCTGAGAAAAAACCAAATACACAATACATTTACTACAGCTATAACCGAAAATAATTGGACATCTAACATGCCCATAGAGGCTGCTTTACCAAATAAAAAACTATCCAATCCACTCTGAGCAGCATTGCCACTGTGCTGTATTTTTGTTAGTAGCACTATTCCTACGCCGAAGAATACGCTGAGGGTAAGTGCCAATATAGTGTCAGGTTTTAGTTTAGACTTAGCCTGTACGTAGTCTACTATCCAGATGGAAAGTAACCCAGAAGATATAGCTCCCAATAGAAAGTACACGGGATTTTTTACTCCGGTGAGCATAAAGGCGATGGTAACTCCTGGCAATACTGAGTGAGAGATTACGTCGCCTATAAGTGCACGTTTGCGCAGGTAAGTGAATGTGCCTACTACGCCTGCAGCAAAACAGAGAATACCGGACCCTATGCTGACTACAAATAGGGTGTAGTTTTCTGCGGAGAAAAATGTGGTGATATGTTCCCAGAAGTTCATCACTTATGTCTCATTGGGAACTCTTTGTTCTCCATTTCTTGGCTAATTTTTGCTATAGTAGTAAGTCTACCTCCATAGGTGTCAGTGAGAATCTGATCGGTGAATACTTCGCTGGTAGGCCCGCAAGCGACTAGCCTGGTATTGAGTAGTACCAGGTGGTCAAAATAGGACTGAGCAGTATGAAGATCGTGGTGCACTATGACAAGTGTTTTGCCTGCATCCTTCATGTCTTTTATGAGGGATATGATCATCTCTTCAGTAGCAATATCTACGCCTGCGAATGGCTCGTCCATGAGGAATAAGTCCCCTTGCTGTGCTATGGCACGTGCTAGAAATACCCGCTGCTGTTGGCCACCGGAGAGTTGACTGATTTGTCGTTTAGCGTAGCCGAGCATGTTTACTTTCTCTAAACTGTCAGTGACTATATCTTTGTCTTCACTCGTTAGTTTTTTAAATAGGCCACGCTTTTGATAGCGCCCCATGGCTACTATATCCCATACGCTTGCTGGAAAGTCCCAGTCTATCTCTTGACGCTGAGGCACATAACTAACTTTGTGTCGTACCTTTTCCAGTTCCTGGTCATATACTCGGGTAAAACCACTTGTAGGCTTTACGACACCCATAATGGATTTGAGGAGTGTGCTTTTGCCACTTCCATTTGGTCCCATTATCCCGATTACTTGCTTCTCGGGTAGTTTAAAGTCAACATTCCATAACGCTGGTTTCCGGCCGTAAACTACAGTAAGATTATGTGCTTCTATGATAGGTATGCTCATTTTAATCCGTTTATGATTGTAGCAATATTAGCGGTGAGCATTCCTTTGTATGTGCCCGCTGGCGTACCCTCTTCTCCTAGGGCATCACTATAAAGTGTACCACCTATGTCTAGTTTATAGCCCTGAGCATTGGCCCCCTCGATTACTGCTCGTAAATTTTTATCGCTCACACTTGTTTCCACAAATACCGCTTTTATTTCTTTCTCTATGATAAAATCGATAAGGTCTTTTACATCCTTGGCGCCATACTCTGCTGCTGTAGATATACCTTGTAGACCTCGTACCTCAAAGCCAAATGCATCACCGAAATATTCGAAAGCGTCATGACTAGTGATTAATATACGTTTCTCTTTTAACAAGCTGCTATCTAGGTGTATAGTAAGTGTTTTTACATTAGCTCGAATATCATTGGCGTACATCTCGTAGCGTATATAGGTGCTATCTAATCCTTTGATTTTAGCGAGTTCTTTTGCTATCCCTTGAAGGCCTTCCAGCCATACCTGTGGGCTAAACCAGATGTGTGGATCCACTAGGTCGGAGGTCTCGTCTGCTCGTTTTAATTGAGTTTTAGGAATGTAGCTACCAAGGGCATACACGGGTTTCTGCTTCGCATAGTTCTCTAGCATCTTAGCCATTTTCCCCTCCAAGTGAAGGCCGTTATATACGATGATATCTGCGTCTGTTAGCTTAGCTATGTCTCCCTGACTTGCCTTGTACAAGTGTGGGTCTACACCCGCACCCATTAGAGATATCACATCTGCTTGGTTACCTACTATATTTCGCACGCAGTCACCCACTATACCTGTAGTAGTTACTATGGTTATTCTGTTATTTTGCTTAGGCTCTGCACAGGCTCCTAAGATGAGCATTAGTGCTAGTATGTAGAGCAGTGGTCCCTTTATTGGCATAAGCAAAGGTATTAAAAATGAATATCTAGTACGAGTCCAGGCTAGCTACTTTAATTATTCTCGGTAAAAAGTGAGGTTTATCTGTTTATACGAATGAATACTACAAGGTTCTGTGTTTTTTTGTTCTTAACTTTGTTTAATATTATTATCAAGTGAAGACCTTTTTACTAGCTATAGTTTTTGTGTTGATTAGCGTCAGTGCGAGTGCACAGTTGTACGTGCTTAAGGATCATATCGTAGATAGTAATGCGAACAGACCTGTACTTTATGATTCTCTGCCGAAGATGTGTGATACGTTGTATGGAGCATTTATTAAAGAGGACTTGTCAGGCCTTAAGCCTTTTGTACCTGAAGTCCGATACTTGAAAAGTACGTTCGATACCTTAGCTATAGAATATAGGGAAGAGCAGGTTGTTTATCGGCAGCAGCTATTGTACAGAAGCTTACAAAAGGATTATAAAAAGATACTAAAGTATGCAGAGAAGAGTAAAATAACTATTCGAAGGTTAGAAAAAGGGGAGGTGATCTATAATTATGGTAAGAATGAGGAAGGCCACGAATACTGCTATGTGACTACTGAATTCAAAAGAAAGAAACATAGCTACGAGCTGAAGTATCTGGCCATCATGCTCAATGGGCATTGGTTCTTGGGTGATGAATTATCATTTAGAGAGATAGAATGAGAGGGTTAACGGCTATACTATGTTTGGCTGCTATAAGCTGTTGTGCTCAGTCTTGGCAAGTGAAAACGCATCCCAATAGCAAAAGAATGGCCATACAAGTGGATAGTATAATTATCTCTGACTTTGTATATACAGAAGTAAGCGAACTGTCAGAAGGTAAGGCTTATGTGGCTCAGGGTGAGCTGTATGCATATATTAATGAAAGAGGTGAAGAACTTACTCCTTATGTATTTACAGTAGCAACTAATTTTCAAAATGGATTTGCCATTGTGGGCGATAGTAGTACTCAAAGTGTAATAGATGATAGTATGCAGCTGATGTTTCCTTTGGAGTACGCTAGAGTTAGGCTCCCGGTTCTTGGACTTATCGTGGTGCAGTCATTACAAGGAGATTGGGGTGTTGTTGATATAGACGGGAATGTGAAGTTGCCGTGCATCTATGATTTGCCACCTCATGTGATCAATAGAGATTGTATAATAGTGAGAAAGAACGAAGAGTATGGTGTGGTAAATGATTGTAATATGGTGGTTCATACGATGAGATATCAATACATTAGTCCAGACGGCTTAGGCTATAAAAGTGGAAAATATTTAAGACTATTTGAATGAAAGGAAATACAATTATCTTACTCTCTCTAGTTATACTTTCAAGTTGTAGCTCCCTGTACAGAGGGCAAATGGTTAGGGTAAGAAGCAGTGCTAGTGAGGTAGCTGCAAGACAAGTTGGAAATAGTACCAAAGCTGCAAACGAAAAAGCTAAAGTAGTGAGTCAAGAGCTGCATGGTGAAGAACTGTCAAATCATATCATTTCCCCGGAAGGTAGTTTGTCTAGAAACGGAAGCGGTTCTACTGTGCAAGATATAAAAAATAGTAGCCGGAATCCAAATAAGCTACTTTTAGCGTCGGAAGATCTTTCTGAACTTGAATCTAGAATAGAACCTGCTGATACAGCTTTTCTAAAAGATAGGTACCGGTCTGCTAATCGAATGGCTGTATGGTCCTTAGTGAGTTTACTTTCTGTTCCAGTAACTTTTGTGTTAGGAATTATTGCAGCCTTGATTTTAGCGCTATCGGCTGTTAGAATATACCGGAGGTACAAGAATCCAGGAGTAGAGGAAAAGTACATTCTAGCTATGAGTATGCTTGTTCTATCTGTACTTAGTATTCTTCTCATAATCGGAGCTGTTGCTGTACTCTCTGGGGTACTACTTTTATGATAAATCTAGCAGAGTAAGCATCCTTCTGATTTTCTCGTTTTATTTGCAGTATGCAGATGACCACAAGCAAAGAGTTCGCACAAAAACTAGACAAAGAAGATGCGCTGGCTAGTTACCGCAGTAAGTTTTTTATGCCTCCAGGCAAAACAAGAGCAGAGCAACTATATTTCACAGGAAACTCTCTGGGTTTGCAGCCTAAATCGGTAAAGGACTACATTCAGCAGGAGCTTGATGATTGGCAGAAGTTAGGAGTAGAAGGTCATTTTCATGGTAAAAACCCATGGTTTAGCTACCATCATTTTTTTGATAAAGAGGCTAAGGTAGTAGGAGCCAAGCCAGAGGAAGTGGTGGTGATGAATAACCTTACTGTAAACCTTCATTTATTACTTGCAAGTTTCTATAGACCCACGGCCAAAAGAAATAAAATCATCATGGAAGGCGGTGCCTTCCCTAGTGACATGTATGTTATAGAAAGTCAAGTGAAGCACCACGGCTTTTCTTACGAGGATGCAGTAGTGGAGATCAATCCAAGAGAGGGCGAATACGCATTGCGCACAGAAGATATAGTAGCCAAAATAAAAGAGGTAGGAGACGAGTGTGCATTGGTGTTCTTTAGTGGAGTGCAGTACTACACGGGTCAAGCATTTGATATTAAAGCACTCACAGAAGCAGCTCACAGCATAGGAGCATACGCAGGATTTGACTGCGCTCATGCAGCGGGTAATGTGAAAATGCATCTGCACGATTGGAATGTAGACTTTGCAGCATGGTGTACCTATAAATACATGAACAGTAGTCCCGGTGGAGTGAGTGGTATTTTCGTGCATGAGAAGCACGGTAATAATCCTGAAACACCAAGGCTAGCAGGGTGGTGGGGACACAAAGAGAGTGAGCGTTTTCAGATGAAAAAAGGCTTCATCCCAGAACCGGGTGCTGCGGGATGGCAGCTGAGTAATGCTCCTGTGCTTGCGATGGCAGCACATAAGGCGTCGCTGGACATGTTTGATGAAGTAGGCATGGATGCTCTTGTCGCTAAAGGAAAGCAACTCAATACATTTCTTGAGCAAGTAGTAATGGATGCACAAGCAGCAAACGACAAACTAGAGTTCGAGATAATAACACCAGAAGAGCGTGGCTGTCAGCTAAGCATGCTCACCAATGAAAACGGTAAAGCACTTTTTGATTACCTCACAGAACGAGACGTAATAGCGGACTGGCGTGAGCCAAATGTGATACGCCTTGCACCCGTTCCGATGTACAATTCATTTATGGACGTATGGGAATTCGGTGAGTTGTTGAAGGAGTTTTAGGGGGTAACGAAAACCTCACAACAGTTTTTGTACTAAGTTGGCGGATAAGAATCTTGAAAAAGAACGCTAGGGTTTTGGAAGCTGCCTACAAGAAATTTAACTTAGATGTAGTTAGATAGCTGCCGTGAGTCGGGTTTAAGTGAACTAAAAAAGCTTGATTACGGCACCCTGAACTGATCCATCCGTGCATACTTTAGAGTTTCAGACTTTTGAGTTATCGTGGTCCTTAATTTTAAGTTATATCAATCATTGTTTTCAAGTGGCTGGAGTGAATTCTGCCGGAGAATATGCTAAAAAACAAAACAAAAAAAACCAGTCATTCGACTGGGTTTTTAACCTAACTGTTTTAACTAAATCTTACCAGAAACATAAATCAACTGGCAAGCTCTGAAGTAAGTATTGCTTCTTCAGTAATTTACTAATAAAGGGTAATCACTCCCTTTAGTAAATGAGAAATTAACACGAAATTGTGATTCATTCCTTAGTAAGAAGGCAGGGCCAAAGGACTCGACTTTCCTATTCTAAAGTGTAAAAAGTCTATAAATGACACAACTTACTCTATAAATGAGAACAAATGTATTTTGGAGCTAGGGTTATGCAGACTTTAGCTGGTTAGAGACTACCCGTAAAACAAGGTTCACCAGTGAGCATCACGGTTTGTAATAGTATCTGGCTAGTCTACCTTTTATTTTCGCGGAGGATGGGGAGATTATTTAGTTGGTATAAAGGCTTTAGAGCTATCGAGTGCTTTGATTCTCTCGAATGCACTTCTGAAATCATTGTTGCCCTTTACCGTGAGTATAAGGTGGTTTTTCCCCTGTTTGAAACTGAAATGTTCGGGTTCCTGATTTACTGAATTCATTATAGTTCCGAATGTAGGAGCCTGGTAGAATTCCTCGCCCAGTTCGTTATGGAAATACAGCAAAACTTCTTTCCCTCGTGTTTTTACTTTCTCCGCATATAGGTTTTGAGCAGCTATTTTTAGCTTGATACTCCAGACTAGGTTTCGTAAAGCTTTAGGCATGTCTCCAAAGCGGTCTACTAATTCTAGCGTAAAACTTTCTAGTGTCTCTTCCTCGTTAATGGCCGATAAGGCTGAATACATGTTTAAGCGCTCAGCAACGTTACTTATGTACGTCTCCGGTATTCTTGCTTCAAAATCTGGTTCTACGGTAGCTTGTACGGATAGCTTTTTGGGAGCATGGGTATTGCTACCATTGTCTAATAGGTCTCCAAACTCTCCATCTCTGAGTTCTTGCATTGCTTCATCTAGAATCTTGTGGTACATATGGAAACCGATTTCTGAGATAAAGCCACTTTGCTCTGCTCCTAAGAGATTTCCTGCTCCACGAATGTCCATATCTCTCATGGCCACATTAAACCCGCTGCCTAAGTCAGAGTATTCTTCAATGGCCTGCAGTCTGCGCCTTCCGTCCTCTGGTAGCGTATACACTGGAGGCGCTAGCAAGTAGCAATATGCCTTTATATTACTTCTACCTACGCGTCCACGCATCTGGTGGAGGTCGCTCAGTCCAAACATATGCGCGTTATTGATGATAATCGTATTTGCATTGGGTATGTCCAGTCCGCTTTCTATGATGGTGGTGGCTATCAATACATCAAACTCGCCTTCTATGAACTGCACCATCACGTGCTCCAGATCGTCCCCTTTCATTTGACCATGGCCCACGGCTACTCTAGCTCCGGGTACTAGGTCACGTACGCGCTGAGCTACCTCTTGTATATCCTTTACTCTATTGTGGATGACAAAGGCCTGCCCACCGCGTGCTATTTCTGCGCCTATAGCTTCTTGTATTATATCGTTATTCCATACTTGTACTTCTGTCTGTACCGGCCTACGGTTTGGCGGAGGCGTCATCATAATACTGAGGTCACGAGCACCCATAAGGCTAAAGTGCAAAGTACGTGGTATGGGTGTGGCAGTTAGCGTAAGTGTATCTACATTGGCTCTAAATTCTTTGAGCCGCTCTTTGGCACTTACCCCAAATTTTTGCTCCTCGTCTATGATAAGTAGTCCAAGGTCATGGAACTTGGTCTTTTTGCTGAGTAGTTTGTGCGTACCTATTAAAATGTCCAGTTTCCCGCTTTCAAGTCGCTTTAACGTATCGGCCTGCTGCTTAGCAGTTTTAAATCTATTGACGTAATCAACGGTGCATGGAAAGTCTCGTAGTCGATCTCGGAACGTATGAAAATGCTGTTGAGCAAGTATAGTGGTAGGCACCAGTACTGCCACTTGTTTGCTGTCCGTTACTGCTTTGAA
>ENA-OUOG01001864-OUOG01001864.1-marine-metagenome-genome-assembly--contig:-NODE-1864-length-23222-cov-11.842903_pt1 | contig 23222 bp, 20 predicted proteins | sample MGYA00248635_ERZ508505 | MGnify/ENA primary metagenome ERZ508505 (study PRJEB26176, sample SAMN06267871) | marine metagenome | isolation source: Saanich Inlet, British Columbia, Canada | place: Pacific...
GGTGTGAAACAACTTTCTCCAGATCCATGGGAAGGAATCGCAACTAAATACCCAGTAGGTTCTCAACACAAGTCAACTGTAAGAAACTTCACAAACTTTGGAGTATTTACTGAGCTTGAGCCAGGAATTGATGGATTAATTCACGTATCTGACTTATCTTGGAACAAGAAAATCAAGCACCCATCTGAATTCTGTAACGTAGGTGACGAATTGGAAGTGGTAGTAATGGAACTTGACCAAGAGAACAGAAAACTTTCTTTAGGACACAAACAACTTGAAGAAAAGCCATGGGAGCAATTTGAATCTGTATTCACAGAAGGATCTGTTCACCAAGGAACTGTTATCAAAGTTGAAGCTAAATCTGGAGCAGTAGTATCATTGCCTTACGGTATCGAAGGATACGCACCAGCTCGTCACTTGAAAAAGAATGACGGTGAAAAAGCTAAATTGGACGAAGTATTGGATTTTGTAGTGTTGGAGTTTGATAACTCTAGCGGAAAGATTATCCTTTCTCATACAAGAACGTTTGAAGAAGTTCAAGAAAAAGAAGCAAAACAAGAAAAAGCAAGCACTGCTAAGAATATGAAGAAAGTAAATACAGGGAATGCTGCATCTACTCTTGGAGATATGATTGATTTGCAAAACTTAAAAGATAAATTGGAAGGGAAATAGATTTCACACCCAATTTGAGCAACCTAAAAACTCTTCTCGAAAAATCGGGAAGAGTTTTTTTTTGTTACCTTTGTTTTTTAAGAAACAGATTTTTTAATACTCACTTTACCCCGAGACGATCAATGAGTTTACAAGAGAGAGAAATACTCAATAAAACTGAAATCAACATTCTTATATCAAGATTAACTCGTCAATTAATCGAAAATCACAACCTTTTTGAAAACTCAGTCCTTATTGGTGTTCAACCAAGAGGAATTTATGTAGCGAATCGTTTGCAAAAAAAGCTCAAAGAATTGAGCGGTATAGACGTGCTTACAGGTTCTATTGATACAACGTTTTTTAGGGATGATTTCAGAAGAAAAGAAAAACCGCTCTTGCCAAGCGTTACCAACCTAGACTTTTCGATTGAGGATAAAAAAGTAATCTTAGTGGACGATGTGTTGTTTTCTGGCAGAACAATTCGTGCTGCAATGGATGCGCTTCTTACATACGGAAGACCAACCTCCATCGAGTTACTCGTATTGGTGGATAGAAGATTTAGCAGAAATTTGCCCATTGAGGCAAACTATGTTGGCAAATATATCGATACACTTTCTAACGAGAGAGTGGAAGTGATGTGGCAAGAAATTGATGGAACAGACAAAGTAATATTGGTAAAAAAATGAAAGGACTGAGTACAAAACATTTATTGGGAATAGAACATTTGCTAAAGGAAGACATTGACATGATTTTTCAAGTAGCAGATAATTTTAAAGATATTATTAACAGACCGATAAAAAAAGTACCGACACTGAGAGACATCACAATTGCCAATTTGTTTTTCGAAAATTCTACTCGAACTAAATTGTCTTTTGAATTAGCAGAAAAGAGACTTTCTGCTGATGTGGTAAATTTTTCTGCAGCAAGCTCAAGTGTAAAGAAAGGTGAGACATTGATTGATACTGTGAACAATATTCTGGCTATGAAAGTAGACATGGTTGTCATGAGGCATCCAAGTCCGGGAGCGGCAGAGTTTCTCTCCAAACACATTGACTCTGTTATTGTTAATGCAGGAGACGGAACACACGAACATCCAACTCAAGCTCTGCTAGATGCATATTCTATCCGCGAAAAGCTCGGAGATGTAAAAGGAAAAAAAGTCGTGATTGTGGGAGATATCCTTCATTCTAGAGTGGCACTTTCCAACATATATTGCCTTCAAAAACTAGGCGCAGAGGTAAAGGTTTGTGGACCTTTAACTTTGATGCCAAAACACATTGAATCGTTGGGAGTGAAAGTAGAAACAAACCTTCTAAAAGCATTGGACTGGTGCGATGTGGCCAATATGCTCCGAATTCAGCATGAAAGGCAGGAAATAAAGCATTTTCCTTCCTTGAAAGAGTATACACTCCAATATGGATTGACTCAAGAAATATTGAACTCCTTGAACAAGGAAATTATAATCATGCATCCAGGACCCATAAACAGAGGTGTCGAAATTTCAAGTGAAATTGCGGACTCTGACAATGCCATTATTTTGAACCAAGTGGAAAACGGTGTAGCAATAAGAATGGCTGTCATTTACTTGCTGGCAGGAAAGATTTAACTTTGAATTGTATAATATTTATTCTATCTTAGGATATAAATTTTATAGCCCTATTCAAAATGAGTATTACAATTGAAGAAAAAAGTAACTATAGTTTGCTGAAAATCAAAGAGGAAAAACTAAACAGTGTCAATTCTCCTGATTTAAAATCACAATTAGTCACCTTAAATAAACAAGGAAACAAAAACATTATTGTGGACATGAATGAGGTAAAGTATTGCGATTCTTCGGGGTTGAGTGCACTTCTCATCGGTAATAGACTATGCAATGAGATAGAAGGTAAATTTGTGATCAACTCTCTGCAAGAGATGGTTCAAAAAATGATAGAAATATCTCAATTAGACAAAGTATTACACATTACAAATGAAATAAACCAAGCCGAAGAGATGATGAAATAATTACTTCGGTTTTTAATTTATAACAATGAAAAAAATAATTCTTTCTATATTAATGTCAGCGACATTTATTGGATATTCACAAACATGCGCTGTCGATGTGTCTGGATTGGATGCCTACATATCTCCTGATACTTGGGGGATTATGCCTGACACAACAGACAATCTTCCTCCTGCTCAAATTGGAGTTCAGTATGACACGTTTTTATCCTTCAAGCTGCCTCAGTACGCAAACGAATTGGATCCAACGTTGCCAGCTATACAATTAGCAACTCTTCAACTGATTAATGTTACTGGGTTGCCAGCAGGTATTAGTTTCACATCTTCTGCTTCTACGACAGACAGTATTTTTTGCAATACAGTAGATTGTAAATGGAATGGAGGTGCTTATGGTTGTTTAAGAATAATAGGAACTCCATCAGTTACCGGAACTTTTCCTTTGATTATTACACTTGAAGGTAAGACAATTGGGGGGCCACTCGCCCAAACGGGTACAGGGGATATCAATGGGTATCGAATTGTGATTAATACGACAAGCCTTGAGGAGAATGAGAATTCTGAATTGGCAGTGGAACAAAATTTCCCAAATCCGTTTTCTGAAAGTACAACGATTCTATATTCAGTAAAAGGGAATACAACAGTTCATTTTTCGGTCATGAATTTATTAGGAAAAACTGTATATACTAATCAGTATTCTGCTAAGGAGGGACAAAACAGCATTGAATACAATGCACAGCAACTAAGCAAAGGAATATACTTCTATTCACTTGAATTAGATGGAAAGAAAATAACGAAAAGAATGGTAGTTACGAAATAACAATTCCAAAACTTGAAACTAAGCCAGATATATTCTCACGAGTAAATCTGGCTTTTTTTATGTTATTCCTAGTTGGGTCTATGTTAAAATCATCGGCCGTTCGAAAATCCGCTTTAGATAAGTTTGTTCTATCAAAAATTGCATTACTGAGATTACAAGACTCAAAGAGTGATTCAGTTAAGATAGTTTCTGTAAAATCAACTTCTTGTATGTCACATTCTCTAAACTTTGTTTTATTTAAGTTGAGAGCGTAAAACGAGCTCAGGTTCAAGTTGCAGGAATTGAATTTTACTTTGAAAAGAAATGGATTCACAGAATGAAATTGAACACCAATGAGTTTGGAACCAGAAAAGGATACTGTTTTGAGTGAAGTATGGGCTAACTCAACATTACTCAAATTGCAGTCTATGAATTCGCAATCTAAGAATTCAAAATTAGAAAATACCTTCCCAGAAAATTCACACTGAATGAATGAACACTCTCGATAAATCGCGCGCTCCAAACTTTCAATTTTTGTGAATTCTTTGGCTGTGATTTCTTTTAACATACTATAATTTTTTTTACCCAAACTCCCTTTGGATGATAGAGTCGCAAAAGATAAACTCCTTTTGATAAGTTGTAAACGTCTATTTTATCCAAATTCCTTAGGGTTCCATCAGTATTTTTTTCATGATTAAAGTTACTTACAATTTTCAACTTACAGACAGAATTACCTAAAAATGAAACTGGCACAAGTATTGAATTTAAGAATTGACTGAAACATCCAATTACAATGAAAACAGTTGTTAGTCAGTCGATTAGTTTTAATTTAACCATTTGAATAGATGTATTTTTAGGAACCACCTAATTATGAATCTGTCAAAATGACCCACTATATTATGAATGAAAAAATGGAAGATGGATTTTTACACTTTGCTCAATCCAATGACGAAGGTGAGTTTATACCTCTAATCACAACCGAAGATGAGGATGAGATGAATAAGGAAGAATTTCCTGATGATCTGCCTATTTTGTCTTTAAAAAACAATGTGTTATTTCCGGGAGTTGTGATTCCTATTACGGTAGGAAGGGATAAGTCGATTAAGCTGATTAAAGAAGCCTACGCTGGAAATAAGATTTTGGGTGTGGTATCTCAGAAAAATGATAAAATTGAAGACCCTGGATCTGCAGATGTGCACAAAATTGGTACAGTTGGTCAAATATTGAAACATTTAAAAATGCCTGATGGCAGTACAACAGTGATTATTCAAGGTAAGCGAAGGTTTGAAATTGAAGAGTTTACTCAAGAATCACCATACTTGAGAGCAAAGATTGATACATTTAAAGAAACCAAACCAGATGAAAATGACCCTGAATTTTTTGCGTTATTTTCGTCCTTGAAGGATTTGGCTCTGCAAATCATTAAGGAGTCACCAAGTATTCCTTCCGAAGCTTCTTTTGCAATCAACAACATTGAAAGTCCAACTTTCATGATCAATTTCATTTCATCTAATTTGAATGCGGATGTCTCCGAAAAGCAAAAAATGCTTGAAGTTCTTGATATGAATGAAAGGGCAAGATTACTGCTACAAAACTTGACGAATGAACTGCAGTTATTGGAGTTGAAAAATGATATTCAATCGAAAGTGAGGACGGATTTGGATAAACAACAAAGAGATTACTTTTTGCATCAGCAAATGCGCCAGATACAAGAGGAATTAGGAGATAATCCAGGTCAACAAGAGGTAGAAGAATTAAAAAAGAAGGGAAGAAAGAAGAAATGGAGTAAGAAAGTTAAGGAAACATTTGAAAAGGAGTTGGGTAAGTTAGAACGAATGAATCCGCAGGCCGCTGAATATTCTGTTCAATTGAACTACTTACAATTATTAACAGATTTACCTTGGAAGAAGAAAACTAAGGATGTGTTTGATTTGAAAAAAGCTCAAGAAATCTTGGATCGAGATCATTTTGGTTTAGAGAAGGTAAAAGAAAGAGTAATAGAGCATTTAGCCGTATTGAAGCTTAAGAAGAATATGAAAGCTCCTATTATCTGTTTGTATGGACCTCCAGGAGTGGGTAAAACCTCTTTGGGGAAATCTATTGCTGAGGCAATTGGAAGAAAGTATGTGCGAATGTCTTTAGGAGGATTGAGAGACGAGGCAGAAATTAGAGGGCATAGAAAGACGTACATTGGTGCCATGCCAGGTAAAGTTCTTCAAAATTTAAAGAAAGTAAAGGCGTCAAACCCCGTTTTTGTTTTAGATGAAATTGATAAATTAGCGAGAGACTCTCACGGAGACCCTTCATCAGCATTATTGGAAGTACTTGACCCTGAACAAAACGGAACATTTAACGACAATTATGTGGAGCTCGATTACGATTTATCCAATGTTATGTTTATCGCTACTGCAAATAGCCTCAATACCATTCAGCCTGCACTTAGAGATAGAATGGAAATCATTGAAATAAATGGCTATACCATCGAAGAAAAAGTACAAATTGCCAATAAATATTTGTTGCCAAAGCAAATAAATGAGACAGGAGTTTCTGCGGACAAGGTGCAAATAGGTGAGGAGGTACTCGAAAAGGTAGTGGAAAACTACACCAATGAAAGTGGAGTAAGAGGACTGGAGAAAAGAATTTCGAAACTAGTTCGTTTTAGAGCCAAACAAATTGCCTTAGAGGAGGAGTTTGAAATAGAAATCAAACAAGATGACCTAGTAAAAATATTAGGGCCAGCTCACCCTAAAGACAAGTACCAAGGGAACGATATTCCGGGGGTGGTAACGGGCTTGGCTTGGACTCAAAACGGTGGAGATATATTGTTTATTGAGACTAGTTTGTCTCCTGGAAAAGAAAAATTGACACTGACAGGAAACCTGGGAGAAGTGATGAAAGAATCTGCTGTGATTGCCATGGAATACTTAAAGTCAAACGCCAAGAAAATTGGAATAGATACAGAGGTTTTTGAGAAGAACAGCGTTCATATTCATGTGCCAGAGGGAGCTACTCCGAAAGATGGTCCTTCGGCAGGAATTACAATGTTGACGGCCCTTACATCGGTTTTTATGAACAGAAAGGTAAAGGCTAACCTGGCTATGACGGGTGAAATCACCTTGAGGGGTAAAGTGCTGCCAGTAGGAGGGATAAAAGAAAAGATATTAGCAGCAAAAAGGGCAGATATTAAGGAAATAGTTTTGTGTTCAAGCAACAAAAAAGACATTGAAGATATCAATCCAAAATACCTCGAAGGGTTAGAATTTCATTATGTCGATACCATGATGGAAGTATTGGATACGGCTTTGGTATAAAAGAAGAAGTCATAATACCTTGAAACGGGTTCACTTGACGAACTTGTAGATTTACAAATATTAGTTATATTTGTTTGCTATGAAACTATTCTTTTGTTTGTTGATGACATTTGCATTTGCTTTGTTCTCATGTAATGCCAGCAAACAAATTGAGGAAAAAGAACAAGTTCAAGAACCCTGTGTGCCAAACACGATGGAAAGTTGTGTTTGCCCTACGTTTAGCGAACCAGTTTGTGGTTGTGATAATAAAACATACCTCAATCCTTGTCACGCTAAATGTAGTAATGTAACCTATGTTCCTGGAAAATGTAAAGACAAAAATAAAAAGTAATAATTGACGTTAAACTCTTAGATCATGAAAAAAAACAGTGTATTAATCGCATCCGTATTATTAGCATTTATGGCTCTAGCCAGTAGCTGTAACAAGCCTCTTGGGAAATGCGAAGAGTTCTTTGAACAAGATTGCAACGTTACTTCTGATTATGCTCCAGTTTGTGGGTGTAACGACAAAACATACGCAAATAAATCTTACGCAGATTGTGCAGGCGTAGAGTATGTAAACGGATCATGTGACTAATATTTTTGATGTTAAGAAAAAGATTTCTTACCAAGAAAATAGACATTAAATTTGAAAGCAAGTACAATAAAATTAGCAACTCTATTAAAGATTACAATTATTGTACTTGCTTTTCTGTGTAGTAATGTTTCGCTTATTGCTCAGTTAGGAGGTGGGTCTTCTTATCGATTTTTAGATCTAGCAAATTCTTCTCGAATTCAAGGGTTGGGAGGCAAAAATATTTCTTTATCGGATAGCGATGTGAATTTAACTATCTCAAATCCAGCTCTTCTGGATTCAACGCAATCGGGAAGTATAACCCTAAACTATCACAATTACATTGGAGACATTAATTATGGTTTTTCCTCTTTTACACATCATGTAAAAAACATAGGAACTTTCAATTTGGCTATGATGTATGCCAATTATGGAAAGTTTAAACGGGCAGATGCCTCTGGCCAAATCAATGGAGAATTTGTTGCCAATGATTTGGCATTGATGGTTGGCTATGGAAGAGCTATAGACTCCAACATAAGAATAGGAGCGAACCTAAAGTTTTTTAACTCCATCTACGATTTTTATTATTCCAATGGACTGGCAGTAGATTTAGCAGCTAGTTATCATAAACCAAACTCACTTTTTTCGGCAGGATTAGTTATCCAAAACATTGGTTTTTCCTTTTCCAAATTTTCGGAAAACGAAGCTTTACCGCTTGATATACAAGCAGGGGTAACTTACAAGTTGAGACATGCACCATTTCGATTTTCTTTGACTTTAGCCAATCTACAACAATGGGATTTAACCTATGACGACCCTTTAGCTCCTCAAGATTTTGATCCGAATACTTTTGAACCAATTCCAGCTGCTGAACCTACAATATTAGACAAAGCTGCAGGTCATGTTATTTTTGCAACAGAAATTGTTTTGTCCAAAAATTTTAATATTCAGTTGGGATACAATATAAGAAGACGACAAGAATTAAGGTTTTTAGACAAGAAAGGGATGGTTGGTTTTTCGGGGGGAGTCGCTTTTAAAGTGAAGAAGTTTCATTTGAATTACAGTGTTGCAAGTTACAATTTGGCTGGAAATTCTCATAGCTTTTCAATTACCACTAATATTCACGATTTCAGGTACAAGAATTAGTTCTGTTCTTGCACATTCATTTGTTTACAAATCACAAATTGGTTCAGTATTCAATTCAATTTTACTCTTAATTTTGAGTGTATGAAAAAAGAAATTTTAACAGGCTCAATCCTTGGAATCCTCTTTCCGTTTTTGTTTGTAGCAATGCTCTACTTGGTTTTTTATTTGTTTGATAAGCGAATAACAGATCAAGTTGTAGGTTCTGGATTACTTTTTGGTTTAGGACTCAATGCTTTGTTATTAAGAAGGTGTTTTAGAAAAAACAACGATTACATGGCAAGAGGAGTTATGATTTCTTCCTTCATTTATTTTTTTATTTGGTTGTATAAGTACGTTTTATAAAAAAAAGTAAATGAAATATTACATAATTGCCGGAGAGGCTTCAGGAGACATGCACGGAGCCAATTTAGTTGCTGAACTAAAGAAAAGGCAGCCAACAGCAGAATTTAAAGGTTGGGGGGGTGACAAGATGAAATCGGAAGGTGTTGAAATTACCAAGCATTACAAAGAATTAGCTTTCATGGGATTTGCCGAAGTGCTTTTAAATATCAAAACCATTTTGGGTAATTTTAAATTATGTAAGAATGAAATAGCTGGGTACAGGCCCGATGCAGTTATTTTGATCGACTATCCAGGTTTTAATTTAAGGATGTCAGAATTCATTCATTCCCAGCATATAACCGTTTTTTATTACATTTCTCCCACGGTATGGGCATGGAAAAAAAATAGAGTGGAAAAGATAAAAAAGTTTGTAGACAAGCTTTTCGTCATTCTTCCATTTGAGAAACCTTTTTATAAAGAATGTGGTTGCGAAGTAGAGTTTGTAGGAAATCCTTTGTTAGATGAAATTTCAAAGTTCAAAGAGGGATATGTTTCAGAAGACTTTCGTTTAAAACACTCTTTGTCAACCAAGCCAATTATTGCCTTGTTGCCTGGCAGCCGAACTCAAGAAATAAAATCGAAACTACCTGTCATGCTTTCGGTAATCGATCAGTTTCCGGCTTATCAATTTGTAATTGGCGGAGCACCTTCCCAAGATAAAGAAGTGTACGAAGAAATTATCGAAGGTAGAGAATCCGTAGCCCTGGTGTTTGGCGAAACCTATCCTTTGCTGATGAATAGCCATGCTGGATTAATTACTTCTGGTACCGCAACTCTCGAAACAGCTTTGTTCAAGGTACCTCAAGTAGTATGTTACAAAGCAAATCCCATTTCCTATAGAATAGCAAAAATGTTGGTAAAGATTAAGTTCATTTCTTTAGTCAATCTAATCATGGATAAAGAGGTGGTGACTGAACTTATTCAGCATGACTTAACCAAAGAAAAAATTTACCAAGAACTTGGCAAAATTATCGAAGGGCAAACACGAGAACATGTACTAGCAGATTATGCTCAACTTATCCAACAATTGGGAGTTGGCGGAGCTTCAAGTAATACAGCTGCTCATATTGTACGATTCATGACGAATAAAAAATGAAAAAGAAAATAGTCAGTTTACTTATCCTTTTTATTGCTTTTACAACCGAAGCGAGGGATTTGAGAATTGGTCTTTTTTATGAAAATAACCCAACCAGAGTCTCTGTAAATTATCACATTGGTAGGTTTACTTTTTTTTCGGAAAAAGAAGCGTATCAAACCTTAAGTAATAAAACAGATAAAATTGTTTTCATCGCAAAAGGAGATAAAGTGACAGCTTACTTCAACAACAAAACAATTGGAACGCGCATTTGGTTTAGGTTGGAGAACAATAGCGAATTCAATAGTTTGACTTGGAATGATGACAAAATATCTCGTCCATACATGGGAAGTTTTGTGGTCTATGCGATTAATGGAAAACTAAAAGTGGTAAATGAAATCTCTATTGATACATATGTGGAGGGTGTGATTAAAGGGGAAGCGGGATATGGCTATGAATTAGAGTATTACAAGGTTCAGGCGGTTATCTCAAGAACTTATGCCTTGCACCATCAGAAGCACAAAAAAGAGGGGTTTGATTTATGTGATCACACGCATTGTCAAGTATATAAAGGAATAAATGATAGAACGAATATTGCTCAAGCTGTAAACGAAACTTCTGAAGAGGTGCTAGTAGATTCTAGTTTGAATTATATAAATACCTTATTTCATTCTAATTGTGGAGGAAGCACTGTAACCACTGATTTTGTATGGAGCAAAAAACTACCTTGTATGGAAAGCGTAAAAGACACATTTTGTTTAAATTCAAAACAAGCAAAGTGGAAAAAAACCTTGTCAAAAAATTCTTGGGTGTCCTTTCTCTCTCAACAAACTGGTAAACCAAAATCCTATTTTGATGCAACAAAACTAGACTTCGAACAAATCGAGAGGAAGGAGTTTTACTCCGTTGGTAGTCAGAAAATTCGTTTGGTTAATATTCGAAAACAATACAGATTGAAATCTACCTACTTTTCCGTGTATGAAATTGGAAATCAAATTGTATTGATAGGAAGAGGATATGGCCATGGAGTTGGTCTATGCCAAGAAGGAGGAATTGTGATGTCGAAGTCTCATTCTTACAAAGAAATACTTTATTATTATTACAAAGATGTTTCTGTTATGAGCATTTCTAAGGTAGAATATTACCGATTATTTTAAGAGTTCTTTGCCAACTAGCTCTAATTTTTTATAGAACTCCAAACCGTATTTTGTTATCAGCGGTTCCTTTAAAAATTTATATACTGGAACTTTTAATTCTTCACCCAATGAGCAGGCTGGCGAACAAATTTCCCATCTATTGTAATCCAAGGCATCGTAGTATTTAAGTTTTTTAATTCGAATTGGATAGAGATGACAAGATATAGGCTTATTAAATTCGATTTTCCCTTCTCTGTATGACTTTTCAATAGCACACTTTGCAGTATTATTTTCATCAAAAAATACAAAAGTACACTCCTTATTGTTTACCAGACTTGTTACTTGTTCGCCATCAAAATCTGTATAGGAGACGCCTTCTTTCTTTACTTTTTCTATTCCTTCTTGCCTCATAAAAGGCATAATTTTCTCCAAGTTTTTCTCGATAAGGTCTTTTTCATTAAGCTCCAGAGGTGCTCCAGCATCACCCTCTACGCAGCATGCACCTTTGCAGGCAGATAGATTACAAACAAACTGATTTGTAAATATTTCTTCGGAGATTAGTTTATCGTCTAATTCTATCATTTTCTATTCTTTGGTAAGTTCAAAATTACAATTATTTGATCGGAACCTAAATTTTTTTAATTCAAACGAGAATATTTTTTTAGTTTTTCTTTTTTAAGAGTGTTTAATTTTCTAAACGTGAAGCACAGAAAAAATCGACACGGAAGGTCTTATTTTTTCAAAGAATCCAATAAATAAGTTTCAAATTCCTTATTTTTGAATTCAATAAAAAAACAACATGAAAGAAATATATATACTATCAGCAGTAAGAACGCCAATAGGTAGTTTTGGGGGTTCATTATCGACAGTTCCAGCCACCAAACTTGGAGCCATAGCAATAAAAGGCGCAATAAACAAAGCAGGAATATCGCCTAACGACATCAACGAAGTGTTTATGGGCAATGTGTTGCAGGCTGGATTGGGACAAGCACCAGCAAGACAGGCGGCCATGTTTGCAGGCATTGCAAATACTGTTCCTGCCACCACAATCAATAAAGTGTGTGCTTCAGGTATGAAGTCAATTTCTTTAGCAGCACAATCCATTCTTGCGGGAGACAATGAGTTAGTTGTGGCAGGGGGTATGGAGAATATGAGTTTGGTTCCTCACTACATGAATGCCCGAAATGGTCAAAAATTAGGAGATATTTCGTTAAAAGACGGAATGGTTTTGGATGGATTAACTGACGTATACAACGATTATCACATGGGTAATGCAGCTGAATTGTGTGCAAAAGAATGTAATATTTCACGTGAAGAACAAGATGAGTTTGCCATGGAATCATACAGAAGAGCTGCCAAAGCTTGGGAAGAGGGAAAGTTTTCTGAAGAAGTAGTTCCAGTAGAAGTGCCACAAAGGAGGGGAGATGCCTTGGTGATTTCAGAAGATGAGGAGTACAAGAATGTGAGAATGGAAAAGATTCCAACATTGAGACCAGTATTCCAAAAAGAAGGATCAGTAACAGCAGCAAATGCCTCAACTTTGAATGATGGAGCCTCTGCTTTGATTATTTGTTCCAAAGAGAAAGCAGAGGAATTAGGAATTAAACCGATAGCAAAAATTGTGAGCTATGCAGATGCAGCACAAGAACCTGAATGGTTTACAACGGCTCCTTCCAAAGCTATCCCGAAAGCTTTGAAAAAAGCTAACCTAGCAACGGGAGATGTCGATTATTGGGAGTTGAATCAAGCTTTTTCAGTTGTAGGATTAGCCAATATTCAAAAGTTGGGATTGGATGCTTCTAAAGTAGATGTGAATGGTGGAGCAGTATCTATAGGTCATCCACTCGGCAATTCAGGTTCTCGCATTATTGTGACTCTGATTCATGTGCTCAAACAGAATGGTGGTAAAATTGGTGCTGCCGGAATTTGTAATGGAGGTGGAGGAGCTTCTGCTATGGTTATTCAAAATATATAGATAGGATTTTTATTTAAAATAGTTAGATACCTCACAAGTAAAATAAACGCATAGATAAAACTATTTCAGTCTAGATAAATTCGATAAAAAAAAGCGCTCTAAACATGGTTTGAGCGCTTTTTTTGGTATTGGAAAATAGGTTATGCTTTTCCTAGTTGTTTTAGCATTTTACCATGGTAGTAAATTGCTTGTAAAAACGTTTTATGGCTATTGTAAGGTACGTTAAATTCCTGTGCAGTTTTCTGTACTATTTTAGATAGTTTTTTGTAATGTACGTGACAAATATTGGGAAACAAATGGTGTTCTACCTGATAGTTTAACCCGCCTACATACCAAGCGAAAATTCTACTTTTTGGGGCAAAATTACTCGTAGTTTGCATTTGGTGTATAGCAAAGTTGTTCTCAACTGTTAAGTCATCTGAAGCCGTTACAAATTCAGTTTCTGGCACAACATGAGCAGGTTGAAAAACAATGCCTAATATGAAGCCTGCAATGTAGTGCATAATAAACACAAATAGAACAACCCAGTACCAAGCAATTGGCAGAATAATAATAGGCAAAGCGATGATAAGAGTGTAGTAGAATAGTTTACTTACAATCATTTTAAACATATTTACCTTGTAACTTTGATTAAAGTTTTTTAGTAAATCTTTGTCTTTGTATCTTTTGAGTTGTTGAAAGTCTTTGGTTGTCATCCACATTACTGTCATCAATCCATAAAAAAACCAAGCATACAAGTATTGATATTTGTGTATTGGCCTCCATTTTTCGTCAGGTGAAAACCTCATGATTCCAATCGTAGAAATATCTTCATCATATTCGTGTACATTTGTATAGGTGTGATGTAACACGTTGTGCTGAATTTTCCAATTTAATGCGTAACCACCAACTAAGTTGATTATTCTTCCTACCCATTTATTAATATTTTCTTTTTTGGAATAAGCACCATGATTCGCATCATGCATGATTGAAAGTCCTACACCGGCCATTCCAAACCCCATAATTACGTACATCAACAAGACCATCCAAAAACTTGAAACAACCCCAGACAATATCAATATAAGTGGAACGAGGTAAACTAAAGTAAGTACGATAGTTTTAATTACCATACTGGTGTTTGCGTATTTTGAAATGTTATTTTCTTTAAAATAAGCTCTAACTCTTTTGTTGAGGGTGGAGGAGAAGTCTTTCCCAATGGTATGAGAAAATCGTAGTGGTTTTAGTTCTTTTGTCGCTGAACTCATGCAAGTTGTTTTTTTGAATTGGTACAAAAATACCCAAAAAATAACTTGAAAGGTTTAAAATCTAACTTTTTTATCAGGGTAGTTTGTGAATAACTTGTTAAAATAGCGTTAATTTCTTGGGCCAAAAATCGTGCTTCCAACTCGAATAATTGTACTACCATTCTGAATAGCAAGCAGGTAGTCTCCACTCATCCCCATAGATATTTCTGTAGACCCAGGAATAATAATAGAGGTAAGTTTGCTTATTTCAGCTAATTTTTTAAATTCCGAGGTTAATAATTCTTGGTTAGAGGTAAACGTAGCCATTCCCATGACACCTTTTATTTGAATATTCTTGAGCTTTTTTATTTCGGCAGAATTCAATAAGTCAATTCCTTCTTGCTCGGAGAATCCATATTTAGATTCTTCTTGCGCAATATGAAATTGAAGTAGACAATCAATCACGCGATTGTTTTTTTTTGCCTCTTTGTTTACCTCAATTAATAATTTGAGTGAGTCAATAGAATGAATCAAAGAAATGAACGGGGCAATTTTTTTTACTTTTTTACTTTGCAAATGACCAATCATGTGCCACTCGATGTCTTTGGGGAGCTCTTTGAATTTCGTCACCAATTCTTCCACTCGATTTTCTCCGAAAATTCTCTGTCCTTTTTGGTACAAAGTCTCTATATCCTCCTTTGGTTTTGTTTTGGAAACAGCGACAAGTTTTACCTGTTTGGGCAAATTTTGCTTGACTTTTTCAAAGTTTTGAACGATCAACTTATTCATTGAAAACGAGAGTTAAAAAAAAGCCATCCTGAGGTTTCGGGATGGCTTTTAGGTTGTTTTGTGACCTCGACAGGATTCAAACCTGTAACCTCCACAGCCGTAATGTGGTGCACTATTCAGTTATGCTACGAGGCCCTTTTCGGTTGCAAATATAGTATTATTGAATGAAATCTTATTTTTTTGAGGTATTAATTTCTCCAGTTGCTTCCATTTCGATTAATTAGTGTTGAATAGGAGTGATTATTTCCTCATAAATTGGATAAGTAATTAGAATTTCAAGTGGTTTTTGCCCTCCTGGTTTTGATCCTTTTATTGAAGGAACAACGTCATTCCTATTTATGGTATTTGGATAAGGAACAGGTTGATTTTTAGTCAGGAAGTCACCGTAATCTGTGGTGCTCATTCCAATCATTTGACTTTCTGAAAAAAATGCTGTAACTGCCTTCGGTGTGTAATGGGGTTTTACTTCTAACAACTTGGAAATATGGTTGCCGCAAAAGCATTGATCATGATTCTATTCATCGATTAGTTTTGTGTTATCTCAGCTGATAACCCATTGTCTAACAAAGCACTACAAATTGGTTTTAGTTTTGCAATATTTCCGGTCTTAACTAGACATTTTCCGTTGTAATGAACAATGTGCGCACATTGCTCAGCTTGTATCTCTGTGTGCTTACAGTATTTAATCAACGAATTTATGACGTGATCAAAAGTGTTTACGTCATCATTAAAAAGCACAATGCTGTGATTCTCTAAAATTGAATCAAGGGTGAGTGTCTTGTCTTTTGTTAATTCCTTTGTCATGGTGGTAATTTAGGCTAAACAATTACATAGTTTGAAAACAAATTTATCTAAAAACTCGAAACAAAGTAACATATTAACGCTTAATTAATTCACATATTGAATTCCTAGGTAGCTGTAATAAGCATTGCTTTGAGTTTGGGTAGCAAAATCTCTCGCCTTTTCGGGTTGATAATTCCACTTGAAAATTCGTGAAATTGAGGTAGCTAGTGGGTTCGTTTTTGGCAATGTTGTTTGTCTAAAAATTGCTCTGTTAGGTTTAAATCCGAACTGGTGAATAAGATTTTTATTTTTTTCAGTTTTTCGAATAAACAGTGAATTTAGGTTATCGGCATATATTAATTCAAATACTGGATTTTCGTGAAAAAGAAATTTATTGAATTGCTGAAACTGCGGATTGTTGAGAGTTACAACATAATTAAATTGATCAACGCTATCGGCAAAACTCCAAGGTGTGCCACCGCCTTGAATGGGCATCGAAGGGTTTTGATAAATAACAAATACGTTGTCAAAGAAATTTGTTGGAAATACATCAAGATCTCGTAAATCGATGTAGGATTTAAAACCAGGGTTTTTGTACAAAAGATAAGAGCTAGTCAGATAATCTACAAATCCCTTTCCTTGAATGTTTTGTTCTATCATAAAGTTGGAAACGCCAATTGGATTCATTTCTGCCCGAACTTGAAGTCCATATTTTTCTTGCGGAAGCAAGGTAGAATAAAATGTTCCGTTCACTAGGATAATGTAAAATACCACCTGGCTAGCAATGAGGGAGAAACTCCATGATTTAGGAGTGCCAAAAGACGAAATAATGGAACCGACAACCCAAACCAAAACAGGAAATAAGGCAATTAAAAAGAAAGGGATGTTTCGGAAACTGGTAAGTGATAAATACAAAAATGAAAAAATAACTAGAGTAGGGGCAAGTCCAAATAGGGAAGAAGGTTTGGAAAGAAGAGTTCCTTTTCCTTTTCTAAGCATATACACCAAAAATATGGCGGTTAAAATAACCATGGTAATTGATTGGTATTGCCAATATCCTTCTGTATTGTAGGAAATTAATTCTTCCGTGTATTTATTTTCATTTAGTTGGCCAAGAATATTGAATGGGTGAAGAATCATCTTTATTCCTTGAGGATTTATACTTACCGACAAAATGGAAATCAGGGTTGCCAGAGATAGTTTAATTGGCGGATGTGAAAATCCCACAGCGTATTTTCTGTATAAAAATAGGTGTTCAAACCAAAGGACAAGAGTAAACAAAACTGAGACAACCATACCCACTCCGAATGCTTCGTGCATATTTACCCATAAAATTTGGAGAGGAATAAGCCAAAAAATAAAAGGAGAATTTGTTTTGTAGAAACGAATAAGAAGGTACAAAAGTACCGTGGTAAACAGATGCGAGAACATCTCTGGTCTGCTGTTTAGCCTGTAGTTTACTAGAAATAAAAATAGCACACTAACTACCCCAAATGCTGTTCGGATAATTTCTTTTGAGAAGGTTGTGGTTATCAATAACAAAGAGGTTCTGTAAAGAACGAACCACATTATCATGAGAACCAACATTTGAATTATAGGGAGTAACTCTACCCCAAAACTGTTGGTGAAAAGTGCCATGACTACTTCGCTTCCCCATTTCACATTTATCCAAGGATCTCCCGCATATGTGTAGGAAAAGATATCGGTAGTTGGGACTTTTCCATTTTCTAATATCCAGTTTCCTGTTGCAATTTGCCACCAAATATCAGGTTCGTAAACCGATTTAATACACGAAACAATTCCCAAAAGGACCAATAAAACAAGGGCGATTTTATGGAGTGTTTTCATGCTACATGGTGTTTAATATTGCTCTTTCTCGTTCGGAAAATCTTTGGATCTCACATCTGTGATGTAGTGTGAGATAGAATCTTTTATTTGCTCGTACAAATTGTTATATTTTCTTAGAAACCGAGGTTTAAATTCATTGTTAATACCAAGCATATCATGTAATACAAGTACTTGACCATCAACTCCAGCCCCTGCGCCAATTCCTATAATTGGCACGGAAACTTCTTGGGCAACTCGTGTTGCTAATTTGGCCGGAATTTTTTCCAACACAATAGCAAAACATCCTTTTTCCTCCAACAGTTTGGCGTCTTCAATGAGTTTTTTTGCTTCCTCTTCTTCTTTTGCTCGAACTGTGTAAGTTCCAAATTTATAAATAGATTGCGGAGTCAACCCTAAGTGACCCATTACTGGAATTCCTGCCGAAAGAATTCTTGAAATAGATTCGATAACCTCCGATCCTCCTTCTAATTTTACAGCATGTGCACCAGATTCTTTCATGATTCGTATGGCAGAATCAAGAGCGCTTTTTGAGTTTCCTTGGTATGAGCCAAATGGCAAGTCCACCACAACCAAAGCCCTGTCGATTGCCCGAATCACAGAAGAAGCGTGATAGATCATCTGATCCAATGTGATGGGCAATGTAGTTTCATGACCAGCCATTACATTGGAAGCTGAATCGCCAACTAAGATCACGTCAATTCCGGCATCATCAACGATTCTTGCCAAAGAGAAGTCATACGCTGTGAGCATCGAGATTTTTTCTCCATTCGCCTTCATTTCTTGTAAAACGTGTGTGGTAACTTTTTTTACGTCTTTATGTACTGACATAGTTTAAGGATTTTTTATAGTTGGAAAGGTACTTCTTTTTGAATTAATAGAAAAAAAAACGATTTCAATTCTCAGCCTAAGCTTCGAGAAAGGAACCGCCTTTTTGAGTTCGATTACTAATACCTATTTAAGAAGTCAAATAAGGACACTTCCCGAGGTAATTTCAATTTTCTTTTGATTCGATATCTACTCGTTTCTACCGATCGAACAGCGAGATTTATCAATTCAGATACTTCCGAACTACTTAATCCAGTAACAATGTAGTAGCAATGTTTCAGGTCGTTTGGGGTCAGATTCGGGAAATTCACGCTTAATGATTTAAAGAAGTGAGGTCTTATTTTTTCAAATTCTATCTGTATTTCCTGCCAGTTGTTGTTTCCGCTATTCAAGATATTGTCAATTTGTTTTGCTATTTTTTTTACATATTGTTTTCCTTTGTTGTCATATTCTGAAAGTAGAGAATCCAATTCATTTTTTGTTTTGGTAAGGATGCTGTTAATATTGGTCAGCTTAATAGTTTTTAAATACAAGTCTGTTTCTTGTTGCCTCAGTAGTTCTTTAATTTTTTTATTTTTATCTTCTAATTCTTTGTTTTTAGATTTAATTATTTCATTTGAAACTCGAATTCTTTTTTCGTTTTGTTTTTTTTCTGTAATATCCATACACAAACCAGTTATCTCTATCAGGCTTCCGTTTTTATTGCGAACAGGATACATTTTTTTTAAAATATTTCGGGTTTGCCCGTTACTCAGTTTTATTCGGTATTCATAAGAGCTGAACTCTTTCTTTTTAAGGGTATTACACTCCTGTTTAAAAAGTCCTCTATCCTCTTCCACAAGATGCAGTTCATTTAAAATTTCCTTTTCGTAAAATAGCTCTTGTTTTAGTCCAAGCACTTGTTTGCAAGAAGGACTGATAAATTTATATCGGTCTTTAATCAGGTCATAGATAAAAAATACATCATCAATAGATTCGTAGAGATTAGTAAAGAGTCTGTTGTTTTTTGCAAGCTCGATGTTTCGTTTTTGTAAACTCATCGAGTTGTTTATAATACGACTATAATTTTTGTACTTCTCCAATCTGTTTTCATAAGTACCATCCTCATTTATTGTTTCATCTATTCTTACAAAACCGATAAAGTTTAGGTTGTCAATTAATGGTAAAAAGTAACAAATTCTATCAGAGTTTAATTTGTACGTCATCTGTTGTACAAGCGGGTCAAATGCTTCGAGCAACAGGGGTGAACCCTCCTTTATTTTCGAGTAAATTCCATAAAACTCATTAAAACTAACATCTTTAGGTACGATCAAATCGGGAAACTTTTCTTCGTAGCGATTGTATTGATAGTCTTTGATGAAGGTATTTTTCTTTTGACTAAAAAAGTAAATACTCATCACATCAAAGTTTAAAAAATCCACTACTCGATCTAGTCCTAAATCAGCTTCTGTTTTGTAGTCTATTGAAACCATAAACCGCTGAAAAGTATTGTATAAAGTAGTAATTGTATTTTGTTGATTAGTAATTTCCGAATAAAGTTTTGCCCGTTCTGAAATATCGCGAGAAGTAGCAATTACATAGGTTTTTCCATCTATTTCTTTGTACCGAACCAATACCTCAACAGGAAATTTCTCGCCTGTTATTTTGTTGATATTAACACCGTCTGCATGAATGATTTTTTTTTCTTTCAATTCCCGCACATGCGCTTGCCATTTTAAACTATTTCGTTCCCCAAAAGTCTTTTCAAAATCAGGAACATAATAATTGGAGGCATCTTCTTTTTTTATGCCCAAGCGTTGAGAGGCTTCATCATTGATAAAGATGAGTCTGCCACTTTCATCTGCCACTTGAAAGGCGTCCCCAGAAGAATTCGATAGTTCGTAAAGTAAATTGTAGTCGATTTTCATAGCATACGGGTTTCTGAAACTACAATATTACTACTTATCTATTGGTTATGCAAATGTTTTTAGGGATGTAAGCTTGCTAGTCTTACAAAACACTTCTTATTTACTACATAATAGAAAATGCTAGAATGGTTTTATTTTAGCTCAAACCCTGCTAATTTACTAACTAAAATAGTATTATAAATATTCAACTGCTAAATATTACTACAATAGTACTTATAGTATTTTGGTTTGATTGGTTCTTGTAAAGAACCTACTGATTGTTTTAAACTTAATTTGTTAATAATCAATAGTTTAAATTATATTTTAATGTTAAGTTATTATTTTTCAACATGTTAAGTATTTTTTTTGATTTTTTACTACATTATTACTTCGGATATTGATAATGGGTGTTGGAAGAATCGTTCTTTTATATTAATTCGCGTAGAAATCTATTTTTTAATTATTTGTATCATGAAAAATTTCGTTTGTCAAATGAAAAGTTTAAAAATTAATTAAAGAAAAAACAGTTTGTTTGTTCTTCTGGTGGCCTTGTTAAATCTCTTTTCGCTTAATGTTTCGGGAAATGGTTCTATCTCTATTTCAAACAACAGAACAGGTGAAATAAACGACATTAAGTTCACTTCAACCTATTTTTACAATGGGGTATAAGGACCAGTTTCATTTAAAAAAGTGCTCATTTACATGGGAGGGTATGGTATGACAACAACCAATTACTCATCTATACCAGCAGCCAATTTAGTGGTAACAATAAATGGTAACGTAGTCCCCAATTCGGCTATTAAATTCTGAATTCGCCAATCTGCGAGCAGAATTACTTAGAGACAACCTTAAAATTTAATTACTCTTCATTTTCAGTTAAAATAAAATCCTTATTTTTGCAACAAATTAAAACGATTAAAATGAAACATTTATCTTTATCTCTTCTTGTTGGATTTATTTCGGTTTTGAGTCAAGCCCAAACAACTTATTACGCGAACAGTTCTACAGGGAACGATTCTAATAACGGATTATCACCTTCGACCGCGAAGAGATCCTTCACAGCTGCTTACAACGCAGCTTCTAGTGGAGATACGGTTGCACTTTCCGGTACGTTTGATTGGACAGACGCCCAAGAAACAGGTGATGCTGCAATCACGGGGTTCTCTCTGTTGAAAGCTCTAACAATTGTTGGTGATGGTGCCGGTCTAACATTTATTCAATCCGCTCCAACTCCTGGAACAGCTGATAGATGTGTTTTTACTATAGATCATGATATTACATTAGAGCATTTGACTATCCGCAACGGATTCAATACCAATCAGGCAGAAAATGCAGGGGGAATCACGGTCTTGGATCAAAACCGAGATAATATTGTTACGCTCAATAATTGTATTATTGAAAACAATGAAATTGATAACGGTGTTACGACTAATTACCATTTCGCTGGTGGTATTTACTTACGCGGAAACACTTCCTTTCACCCAGATTTGCGCTTAAATGATTGCATCATACGTAATAACAGCGCCACTGGTAGGGCTTATGGTGCTGGAGGTCTTTATTCAAAGCAAGGGAATGATGTGACAATCAACCGATGTACTTTCAACAATAATTCATCTTCCGATGGTGGCGCATTTGGTGTCGGTTACCACAATGTGGCTGGAGGTATGGGTTTTTTCCGTTCTAATACAGTGCATGTAACAAATTCAACATTTACCGCTAATAATTCCGAAACAAGTGGAGGTGCAATTCTATCCTGGTATAGTCAAACGGTCTTAACTAACAATACCATTGCCTACAACTCTGTATCCTCCGCATCTGGGAAAGGAGGAGGTGTTTATGTCGTTTACATGCAACAAAGTCCGGGAAATTTATATTTAAAGAACAACATTATTGCTCAAAACACGGTAAATGGTGGACCTGCAGATATCGACTTCAACACAGATTCTTGGGCATCGAATATTATTGACAATGGTTCTAATATCATTGAAACCTATGCAGGATCTTCTATCACACCTTCCGGTACTGGCACCATAACGGGAACTCAGGCGAACTTGAATTTATCGAGCAGCTTAGCGCTTAACGGTGCTACCAACGGTGTATTGACTTTAGCGCTTTCTGCGGGAAGTGTAGCCATTGATGCAGGATTTACTGGATCAAATGGTTCAGTAACGGTTCCAGGTAACGATCAACGTGGTTTTTTTAATAATGGAGCTAAGGATATCGGAGCGTTTGAGTTCAATGCATTAACAACAGCCGCTACTTATTCAACTGATATTCAAACGGCATGTGATTCATATACATGGATTGATGGAAATACGTATACCTCAGATAATGACACGGCAACATTCACCTTAACCAATGCTGCAGGATTTGATTCAATTGTAACTTTAGACTTAACGATCTTAGCGTCCACTACAGGAACAGATATTCAAACAGCCTGTGACAGTTATACCTGGATTAATGGAGTAACTTATACAAGTTCCAATAATACAGCAACGGATACATTAACTAATGGAGTTGGCTGTGATAGTATTGTGACATTGAATTTGACAATCAATAATTCCAATACTGATACGATCTTGCCAATGATAACTTGTGTTGACACAACGGTGTATGTATCAGCAGCAGGAACTGTAAGTATAGATACGTCTGACATTGTGACTTCTACATGGGATAATTGTACAATTGATTCAGTGTGGTTAAGTCACACGAGTGCTACATGCGCCAACGATTCAATTAACGTAACAGCCTACATCCAAGATGGAGGTGGAAACATTGATTCTGCCATAGCCGTTGTGTATTTAATTGATACGTTTGCTCCAATCATACTAACTCATGATACT
>ENA-OUOG01001867-OUOG01001867.1-marine-metagenome-genome-assembly--contig:-NODE-1867-length-23176-cov-7.396684_pt1 | contig 23176 bp, 38 predicted proteins | sample MGYA00248635_ERZ508505 | MGnify/ENA primary metagenome ERZ508505 (study PRJEB26176, sample SAMN06267871) | marine metagenome | isolation source: Saanich Inlet, British Columbia, Canada | place: Pacific...
CCCCTCTACTTCTTCTTCAACCGCAACCCCGGTCTCTACCTCCCCCTCATTGCCCTCCAGTACCACGAGGTCCGTCTCGACTTCGACCTGTCCGCGCACTTCGACGAGTGGCTCGACACCTCCACCTTCAAGGTGTGGGCCAACTACATCTACCTCGACACTGAGGAGCGTCGTCGCTTCGCCCAGAAGGGTCACGAGTACCTGATCGAGCAGGTCCAGCACACCGGTGCCGACACCGTCGACCCCGCTGCCACCAAGCAGGTTCGTCTCTCGTACAACCACCCCGTCAAGGAGCTCGTGTGGTGCTTCTCCAACACCACCACCCAGAACTCCATGTGGAATTTCACCTCCGCGTCCCTCGACGCCGATGTCAAGCTTCACACCGCCGCGGGTGACTCCAACTGCCTCGTCTCCACCTCCACCTTCGGTGCGCCCATGCTCGGTCTCGGTGAGGTCGGTGGTAGTGCCACCTTCGCTGAGGATTCCGTCGGTCCCCTCTCCACCTTCAAGCTCGTGCTTAACGGCCAGGACCGTTTCAAGGAGCAGAAGGGTAAGTACTTCAACCAGGTCCAGCCCTTCCAGCACCACACCGGTTCCCCCTACGCCGGTGTCTACTCCTACTCCTTCGCGCTCAAGCCCGAGGAGCACCAGCCCACCGGTACCTGCAACTTCTCCCGCATCGACAACGCGCAGGTCGCTGTCACCATGGGTACCACCAACGGTGCCAACACCATGCACATGTTCGCCACCAACTACAACGTCCTCCGCATCCAGTCGGGTATGGGCGGCCTCGCTTTCTCCAACTAAGCATTTAGTCTTAGTTTTTTAAAATAACCCATTTTTAAAATGCATAGTACCAGTGCTGTTTAAAAATGATTAGCAAGTCTTACGTAAACCGTCAGTGCCGTGAGACATATTTTTCAAAAAGGAAGTGATCTATTTTTAAAACGTATCAGCTTTTAAAAATGGATTGATTTACTTTTTAGAGTTGCGCCTTTTCCATAGCGCATAGCCACCCGTTCCTACAGAAAACATACATGACACACAACAACAACAGAGTATTAGAAGGACGATGACAGGAATCATATCGTTAAGTGCCTGTTCGTTAGCCGCGTCGTTTACATCATTTTTACACAATTTCGTGAATGATGAATTCGTGTTAAGTTTTGCCTTTTCTGCGTTAGACGCGTTAGCGTTGAGTTTTACGTCTCTACACACACGTTTAGGAACCTTAAAGTCCTTAGGTATACGCGGTAACGAAAGGATGTACTCTTTCGTTAGTGGTATAGGGAGTGCCAATGCTTTAGACACTATATCCATCTACTGTACGATGAGATTATCTTCCCAGTCCCAGAAAACGTAATCACCGACTGGGATCTTGTGATCACTGGTCACTAGACAGTATACGACGGAGTCCACTTGGGTCGTCGCCTCGGCGCCTTCGAGGTTCTTGACCTGTGTATAGGTGTCACCATTCTTTACATAGTGCGATCCAGTGACGAGAATGTCACCGGGAAGTTTGTAATATGGATCACCCTGGTTCTTTATTTTCATGGTGGCGTCGACGACGCTACCGTTCACGAGAACGTCACCGAGTTCAAGGTCCTTCATGGCGCGTACATCACCGTTTTGAAGTTTGATGAGTGTTTCGGGGGCGAAACACCTTCTGCGACGACGGCCACGGCCACGGCCTCTTCGAGAGCGAGATTTGGATACCTTTTTCGCTGGTTTTTTCTTCATGAAGAAATAAGCCGCCGCACCCGAGGATGAAGAACTGCAACAGCATGCGGCCGCCAAGGCTACGTACATCATGGTGTTGTCGTCAGACATTTATTATATGACAAGATTATCTTCCCAGTCCCAGAAAACGTAATCACCGACTGGGATCTTATGATCGCTGGTGACGAGACAATACACAGTCTTTTCGATGGTATCGGTACGTTCAGCCTTTTCGACATCTTTGACACGCTTGAATGTGTCACCATCCTTCACGTAGTGAGAACCAGTCACGAGGATGTCACCCGGGAGCTTGTAGTAGGGATCCGTCTCGTTGAGAATCTCCATGGTAGCCTTGACGACGCTTCCGTTGGCGAGAACGTCACCGAGTTCAATGTTCTTGATGGCACGCGATTCACCATTCTCAAGTTTTATGGGGGTTTCGGGGGCGAAACACCTTCTGCGACGCCGGAATAGTTTCTTAATACCCCGTCCAGCCTTTTTGATACCACGATTAAATTTCTTACCAACCCTTGAGCGGTTAAACTTTTTACCGACGCGACTCTTGTTGAAGGCGCGGAGAGCAGCGCGTTTCACAACGTTCTTGGGGTGATACTTCCATGCGAATTTAGCCGCCTTGAGAGCACCGCGACCCACACGGCGTCCAATTTTCCTCGCACCGCGACCCACACGGCGTCCAATTTTCCTCGCACCCTTACGACGACGACCAAATATCTTTCCTACACGGCGTCCAATTTTCCTCCCACCCTTACGACGACGACCAAATATCTTTCCTACACGGCGTCCAATTTTCCTCCCACCCTTACGACGACGACCAAACATCTTTCCTACACGGCGTCCAATTTTCCCAATCCGTCGTGGACGAGTCTTGATTTTACGCCCAATTTTACGCCCTCTAGCGACAGATGGCCTTGGACGGCGAGCGGCGGCGACTGCTGCTCCGGCACCCACAGCTGCTCCGGCACCTACAGCTGCTCCGGCACCGGCACCTCCACCTCCACCACCCATGGCGGCACTGATCCTGTCTTTAAATAAAAATCCAGCTACACCCGAGGAACTGGAACATAAACAACACACGGCGAGTGCCATCATCATGCCACCGTTTCCGCCTGTATCAACCTGACCTAATGGTATTGGTCCTGACATTATATTATGTTACAAGATTATTATCTTCCCAGTCCCAAAACGTGTACTCACCGACTGGTATTTTGTGATCATTAGTTATTAAACATGATACAACCCTGTCGATACGTTGTGTGCGTTTCGCGTTTTCAAATTTAGATACACGCGTGAACGAGTCACCGTTTTGTATATAATGTGATCCGGTAACAAATATATCACCTGGGAGTTTGTAATAGGGATCATCTTCATTTCTAATATGCATCGTAGCTTTCACGATACTTCCATTTATGAGAATATCACCAACTTGAATATTTTTCATCATCACAATTTTACCATTGTGAAGTTTGATAGGTGTTTCGGGTGCGAAACAACGTCTTCTAAACGCACGCCCAATTTTCTTGAAACGTCTTCCGATCCTTTTGACAGCCTTCCGCTTCTTGAACCGCCTTCCAATCTTCTTGAAACGTCTTCCGATCCTCTTGATAGCCTTCCGCTTCTTGAACCGTCTTCCAATCTTTTTGAAACGTCTTCCGATCCTTTTGATAGCCTTCCGCTTCTTGAATCTCGGTTTCCTGAAAATCTTCCTGATCGCTCGTCCCGGTTTCCTGAAAATCTTCCTGATCGCTCGTCCAGCTTTTTTCGCCACTCGACGAGGTCGACGACGGGATATACGCTTTGGGGCCGAAGGTCGTGAAGGTGCCATAGGTTTAGGGCCTGGAGCAGGGTCTGGAGCAGGGTCTGGAGCAGGGTCTGGAGTCCCCGCTTGTTGCCTCGATCTCCATGCAGCGAATGCCGCGCCTCCACCACCCAACAAACTGAATGATGATGCACACGATGACGACGAAGCACATGCAATCATCAATATTGGGAGCATGTCATCCATGGTGTTAATCTATTATACACTAACAGTATTTCTGTGACGCTGTGACTTCAGTCTCTTGAAGACGTTGTCAAGATTCTGTCTGGTGGGGATGAGGTTATCTTCCCAATCCCAGAAGGTATACTCACCGACCGGGATCTTGTGGTCACTGGTGACGAGGCAGTACACAACTGGCTCAACCTTACCAGTGGGTTTCGCCTCGGGTACATTCTTTACATGGATGTATTTACCGGCGTACCTCACATAATGAGAACCTGTCACGAGAATGTTCCCCGGAAGCTTGTAATAGGGATCATTTTCATTCTTAATCTTCATCACCGCATCGATGATACTGCCGTTTATGAGCACGTCTCCGAGTTTTAGGTTTTTCATCATGACTGTTCGGCCATTTTGAAGCTTGACGATCGTTTCGGGAGAGAAGCAAAACGCCTTTTTAAAGCCACGACCAACCTTTTTACCAGCTCGACTAATTCCTCGACCAACCTTTTTACCAGCTCGACCAACTCCTCTTATAGCTTTTTTACCAACTCGAGCGACACCTTTCGCGGCACCTTTCACCGCTCCACCAATTTTACCAGCCGCCTTGAATGGGTTGAGATAACTACCGATAAACGCGGCGATTCTCGCGTAAAAATACCATATGAGGAGTGTTGGACTGGAAATGCATGATGAGCAACTAGAAGCCATACTAGACATCATCATCATGGGCATCATAGCCGCCGCCATGTTGATACCTCTATTACAATGTACTGAGAAAAAATATATAAAAACAGGAAACGTTTCAAAGATATGTACGAAGTATACACAGATGGAAGTTGTCTTGGAAACCCCGGCCGTGGTGGTTGGGGTGCCATAAGTGAAGATTTCAAACTATGTGGTGCACAACCAAACACGACAAACAATATCATGGAGATGACAGCTATCGTGAAAGCTCTCGAACAATGTCTATATATGAACAAGACTCATGTGCGTATAATCACGGATAGTAATTACACGAAACAAGGAATTACTTCATGGATACACAACTGGAAGAAGAATGGGTGGAAAACGTCTTCGGGAAGTGATGTAAAAAATAAGGAACTATGGATTCAGCTCGATACATTGCGTTCTAAGATGAAGATGATCGAATGGAAATGGGTCAAGGCACATAACGGACACCCACAGAACGAGGCGGTCGATACACTCGCGAGGGAATGTGCGAAAAAATTGTCAGTCTAAGTCATGACAGACCATGATTGTGGATGGTGTGAAAAGCAGGAGAAGCTTTTGATAAAGTGGGCTGAAAAGGCTGCTGGATACCGATGGTTACATAATCATGCACGCCTTTTCTACAAAAAACAAAATGATTGGCTCGCGTATCCGAGTATAGTGATTGCGAGTATTACGGGTGTCGGTGGTTTCGCTGTACTGAACCCGAGTGGTAATGAAGATGTATCACCCGGTATGAAAAATAACATCATGATCATTCAGTACTTTTTCGCGTTTCTAAATGTTCTCGGTGGTATTCTCACGTCCATTAGTAAATTCAGTCAAAGTCTTCCACTATCCGAAGCACATTCGGCGATGTGTGTCAAGTGGTCAAAGTTTTATAGGAGTATTGACATGGAAGTATCTCTGGATGTAAAACATAGGGAAAATGTAGTCGAATTTATCATGAAATCTCGGGAAGAGTACGATAAACTCCTGAGTGAAGCACCTGATATACCCTCATTTTCTATAAAGGCGTTCCTCGAGCAGTTTCCGGATAAAGAAAACAAACCGGATGTCTGTAACGGTCTAAGTATTGTCGTGAATGACGAGACTGGGTCCGTGAGTTCGTCTCGCGCGGTAGCCAGGTGGCTCGGTGCTTTTAAGAATATCAGACGAAGAAGTGAAGAGTTACAGAGAATAGATTCTGTATAAAAAATGTGTACTACTTATAAATGCAACGTTTACCCGCCGTCTTTCTCATCACTTTCGTATTCGGAATCATGTATTCCCTTCTCGACCGTATGAATGGCAAGAATTTCGGGTTCAAGTCTATCCTCGACCCCTTTTACTTTTCTTTCACGACTATGAGCACGGTTGGATATGGTGACTATGTCCCCAAGACGGATATGGCGAAGATGCTTGTCATGGTTCAGCAGGGTATTCTCATCGGTGAAGTGATCAGCCTCCTCGGTCTCGAGGCGAACGCGAGCCTTTCCAACCGCATGGCGCAGATGACTGCCATGATGCCTCCCATGAAGACTGCTTAAAGTGTACACGACTTATCGGCGACGAGTGCATAGAATGCAGTGAGACCCAATGTGACACCTACGAGAGGTGTTTTGTATTTTGGTAAAAACGCCAGTGCTACCACGAGTAGACACAATACGTGTATGTACACGAATTGTGTGTATTCCACAAAAGCTCGAGTGTACCTCGAAAAACTGGGACTCGCGGGATAAGACATGAAAATAGCGTTCGATTCCTTGTTTAGTGCACGAGGACTGATGTTCTTGAAAATCTTTTCTTCTTCATCCACCTTTATGAAATCGAATTTGCTACACGACGCGTTAAAGTTGACCTGATCATCTTTACACCTCGGCTCTAAAGTATCGTTCAAGTACATTTTCAACTCTTTCACGTATCCCATGAACAGGCCCGCGTTCGCGATACTGTTTCCTCGACATGTCCCGAAAATGGTTCGAGACATGGGTCCACCCATGAGTTCTGGATCTCGAGAAACGAGAACTTTACAGTCACATTTCCTGAACAACGTGATGAGGTCATCAGGTTTTTTATTCACTTTCGTGTCGAAACCGTCGACGAACACGACGATGTCCGTATCACTCTTCGTATCGAGATACTTCAACACACCTATGGTTTTATCAGTGAATCCTTTCCACTCCGTACCCCAACCCAATACCTTGATAGGTAGACCAAATTCATTCTTCATGAGTTCTTCAAACATACCCTGAGATTTGTTCGCGTATGTGACGACTTCGAACGACATCACTCTATACATTATAGAAACATCTTTCTTCACCGATGAGTTTACACAAAAGGTTACTTTTTCGATCCTGTAAATATGGTGTCAGATGATGATTCACGATGTATGAAAAGATGAGGGACAATTTTCGGTACAAGATGTCGAGCGTGACACTGTTTCGTTTGTTACAATCCCCTCGTTTTTCCTTACGAATCCCATCGAGATGTTTCAGTTTTTTGAGATCATCCTTGTGAGCGATTTTGTACTGTACCGCTGTACGAGGTTTCTTTTCGAGGTTCAGGGACCCTGCGTGTACGACATCGCAGTTGAAGAGAATTGAATTTGCGTTTATCGTGACCGGTCTCGAATAAAGCATCGGAGTGGTCGAATGACTTCCGGGACATACAGTGAGTGCCGGTCCATCATACTCGTACGTGATGAACGTGTACACAGGATGTTTCGTTTTAAAGACGTACTGACTCGATGTGACGTCGCGATGAAACGTCGAGAGGGTACAACCGTGAATGGTGTAGATATAGTCAAGGAATTCGTAGCCATCTGGAAGTTTTCGAAGAATTTCATGCTTCGATGGTCGATCCATCGTGACGAGACCATCCTTTTTCAGTGATGGTGTGAAAGATGTCGACGCATTCTGTTCCATCGCATACAGAATCAGGAATATTAGCACAACTATCAATATTAAAATGACTATCATACTTGACTATATCTCAGATTTTAATGACTTAAAGTATAAGCGTCTATGTAAAGTGTGGGCGTCCCACCCACATCGTTATACCCATTGGTCTGTAACAAGACTAAATGCACCGTTCCCATAGCTCAGTTGGTTAGAGCGTGGTGCTTATAACGCCAAGGTCACGGGTTCGAGACCCGTTGGGAACAACTTTAGTATCCAGGTTTTAAATGCGTGGGAAGTGCGTCCGGATTTGTTCGGGAAAAGAACAGGGATCGACCATGATCACTGTGTCCTATTGTACTTGTGTGACTTCGGTCGATGTGCATGAAGGTTCGTAAATCCTTGTAATAGATACGCGCCCCCTGAGCGATGAGATCTTCGTGTTTCATGTCAATATGATTATCCATCGGTAAGAAAAAGCGTTTGTACCATCTCATGTTTGGAATGTTTACAAGATAACATTTCGTACTCGAGATCCATTTCACTTTTTCTAGACTTCCTTCTTTTCTTTCGGGAAGTCTAGATAAACAATGGAAGAAACAAATTTCAAAATCATCACCCTTTTCGTCGATCACAGATTGTACTTGATCGTATAACCTGTTCGAGTCAATCACGACGTTATCTTCGAAGATGAGTGCGTACTTGACGTTTTGATTCTGACACTTTTCATAAATCTTCATGTGTCCCATCATACAACCTATAGCTCCTAGGTTGAAATAGGTTATATCGGGTCTTCGTACAGATGGATCATGATACATTTCGATAGCCTTATCATAATAATCCGGGTCTATGTGTTCACGGAACTTTTCAGCCTTCTTGGGTGTTCTCGTATCTCTACCGTATACAATCTCGAGAGGTATCTTCTTGTCGATACTCTGTATGAACTTTTCACTGCGCGCCGGTTCACTCTTGAGTGCAAGTAGAAAACACTTAAAGTCGTACTTTTCAAACTTTTTACGCTTTGAACGCATAAGTAATATGATCACAAATACTAAAAGTACCAAATACACGATCATACTACTGTAACGAAACATTTTTATGGAAATCATTATCGACTCAATTGGACTGGTGAGTTCAATTCTCATCACGATCATGTTTGTACCACAAGTTGTTCATGTATACAAGACGAAGGATACACATGCGATCAATTATACATTCTTATGTATCAACATGCTGGCGAGTGCATTGGGGCTCGTATATTCTGTGTACTTCACAGTCATTCCGATGATCGTGGCGAATACGTCCGCTGGTCTATTTTCAGTCTCACTCATAAGCATGAAATACATAAACGAACTTAAAGAAAAAGTACCTACTAATACTATATCCGCTCCTATAGTGTAGTTGGTCAACACTGTGGACTTTGAATCCACCACCCGTGGTTCGAATCCACGTGGGAGCTTTTGTCCTCTCTTAGCTCAGTTGGTAGAGCAGTGGACTGTAGTTCCATTTGTCATTCGTTCGATTCGGATAGAGAGGATCCATTCTCCCATAGCTCAGTTGGTAGAGCGCGCGACTGTTAATCGTGAGGTCATCGGTTCGAACCCGGTTGGGAGAGAAGTAACTTAAAAATACAAAACCTAACAACAGTAATGGCAACTGTTGTTAAGTTTTTGTTTGCACCGTTTGTCTCATCTTCACAGAGGAAACGCCCCGTTCGTTCATCCCTGTTAGATGCTCCACCACCTCCTGTGGATACGACAAAGGAATGGGAGTTTGGTAAATATTGTTGGAAGGCTATCGTTGAATCTTCGGACCGCGAAACTGGAAAACCTGATCGAACGTTCATTGGATATAGTCAGAATATGAATATCACAGACAGGACGAAGGGTGCATGTGATAGACATAAAAGGTCCGGTACTGTGTGTGGTGAACCGATCATGGTGATGAAGGGTGGTGAATGCGACGAAGTTATATTTATGAAAACAAAGGATGGAAAAATGGTAAATCTTACGAATCCGTTTCATTAATAGAAATCGGAGGTGCTTCAAGTATCTCAAGTTCAAGAACATTCTCTTGTGTTTGAGATGGTTTTACATACGCGATACGACAATCTTTTGCTTTGAGCACATGATTGCCATGTGGCTGAGGAACGGCGATCGGTTTACAGAGAAGTGCGAACATTTTAGACTTCTTCGATACTACCGGTGTAATATATACGTCGATTAATTTTCCGAAGTAAGTTCTTATTTTCTAGATACGCCGTACGTGGTCCGCGCACGAATATACCTTCTTGTTCAATACGTATAGACATGTACTGTGTGCTGTTGTCCCGACAATACGTGGAACGAAATCTTACATCTTCTTCTGAATCGACTACACAATCGAGTACGACATCGAGTGGACCCATGTGTTTTACGATGGATTCGAATGTTTCATCAGAATGTTCAACTTGTTCTGGTAAAAATGTGATCATCACACGTGGTCGTTCCATCTGAGTCATCATTCTTTCAGCATTTTTATAATTCTGTGACACATGAAGTCTGTGGTCATCTCGTATTCTCCATCCCAACTTTGTTCCTACTCCCTGTAAAGAAATGGGTGTGACGATACCAATCGACATATTTTAATATGTGACCTATAGTTTAAGTAAATTTAATATTGGAAAAGAATAAACGATGAATCATTGTCTCGTGTTTGGGGCCAGGGGACATTTGGCGAGAACCCGTATCATCCCGGCTCTCAAGAAATTGGATTGCCCTCACACTCCCATTTCTAGACAGCAAGTGGCAAACTTGGAACACCTGAGAGGTGTCCCTAACGTTGTGGCATACATGTCCATCCCCACACACAACTTTTGTGAAAACGTGGAACCATACCTCGGTCTTGTCGATGCGACGTACATCCTTGAGAAGCCTCACGGGCATTCTGCGTACGATTTTCAAAGAATCAAAGATTTCATAAACGAAAACAATCTAAAAGTGGTGTACAATGATCATTACCTGGGCAAGGAAGTTCTGCAACACATCCAGACTCCAAAGAAACTTGAGTCTATCAAAATCAAGTTACATGAGAGTGGAGACATGAATGAGAGGATTAATTACTTTGATACTGTGGGTATTGTGGGGGACATGTATCAAAGTCATTGTGTCCTGTTGTTCGCGACAATCATCGCGAAACATACATTCAGAAATCGTGAAGAAATCTTAAAAGAATTGGCTTCGGTCGAACCGGAAATAATTCAAATTGCGAGAAATTTAGAGTACAAAGGTACAGCACCTACGGAATGCAAAATTAGAATGACCTACGAGGGTATTGAATTAGAGGCAGATTTGGCCAAGATGGTTCCTGGTGACAAATACATTCTCACGAATGACAATGATAAATGGGAACTTGATATGGGTGGGTGCGCCTATGAAAACGTACTCAGGGAAATCAAAAGTGGTAACAGAGACTTCTTCCTAAAGGAGGAGGAAGTCGATCATCTATGGGATCACGCCTCCATCATCTCATGTTGACCAAAGTAGTTGCGTTGCGCCATGATAAACTTCATGGATGTGGATGTTTGATGCGTAAAATCGTATTGAGTGAGTGCGGCCTGGATAGCTGGACAGGGAATACCCGCGGCGGTACAGTACATCATCATGACCCGGGCATTTTCAGCCGTCTCCTCGATGATGGTGCGATAGTCTCCACCAATCATCGGACACTCGATGATGGTACCAGAAGACCAAGCCTGTTTGATACTCTCATCACCGACGTGTCGAGTAGCCATGAGGTCGTAGCCTTCAAGGAGGGATGTCGCGAAGACAAAACGAAGTGCGTCCACCGCAACTCCAAAGTCGATGGCACAGTTTCTGTGTTCACCTGTGTTGACTGCCTTAATATGACGACTCGTAAATCTCGAGTTCACTGCAGAATTGATCGTAGGTGTGGGAATACCGTACTCGAGACCAATCTCCGAACACCATAGACCCGTGTTATTCATGTGTCCGATATCAGCAATCTTTTTGAGATCGTATTCATGAAGTACATCCATAGCCGATTTCGTGAGGTAGCCATAAATGTCAGTGTTTTCAATTCGCTTGAGAACCTGTTCCATGTAGAATTCATCCTGGTTGCAGTAGGCGTACACGTCAGCGATACCCTGGAGCATACCGTACTCTACACCGTTGTGTACCATCTTGGTAAAGTGACCGACACCATAGTCCTCACCCATGTATGCGTAACTCTTGGCGAACGACTTGAAGAGATCTTCGTGTTCTTCAAACGTCTTCAGGGGTCCACCGATCATGAGTGCGGGACCGAGGCGAGCACCTTCGGCGCCACCAGACAAACCCGTACCGAGGTACCCAATTCCCTTGGATTGACAGAACGCACCACGATTCCTCGAGGTTCGGTAAAATTCGTTCGAACAATCCACGATAGTGTCACCCTTGGACATCACCGAGCTCAGTTGTTTCACCATGGCATCCGTCGTCTCCCCATGGGGAAGAGCTGTGATAATCGTGCGAGGCTCTTTCATATCAGAGACCATCTCCTCAACATTTTCGTAACCCTTCACATGAGAAGACTTCTTGACAATCGCCTTCACCTTTTCGGGTGAACGGTTACACACATTGAGTTCCTGAGACTTTTGGATGTTTAGGGCGAGGTTGCCACCAATGGAGCCGAGACCGATGAGACCGAGAGACATTATAATTCTAGTGTGTCCCATCCTTTTATACTGATTTCACTCTCTTCACACCATGGATACATCTCTTCGCCTACAAAGTTAAGAGCATCTGTACCCGCCTCGATACACTGGTCACAAATACCCTTATTGTCATCGATGATGAGACCGATGTTGAGAGCACGACAGATGTCAGACTTTTTCACCTCATGAGGGGTGTAACTGTTTGTAAGAATGATATCATTGAAAAGATTAGGGAAATACGTATCTATCCAGGTTTCAGTCTCTTCTCTCACAGTGTCCTGGCGACCGGTGACGATATACATTTTATTACACTGACGCCTGAGTTTATACATGGCTTTCTGTGACCCCGGTATAGGTTGGAGATCCATGAAGGCTTTAGATTTGTAGAATTCCCGTACCATCTCCTGTGAAGATGTTTCATCTATTTCGAAAATTTCACGGTACACGTAATTGTACTTGGGTTTAGACCAAAGTTTATGTGTTTTGTGGTTATGTTTCGCCATAGGAAAGAGAAATTGTACCAAGACTTCATCGATGTCGATCGCGATTCTGTTCATTTCTATATGTTACTATTATTCATAATCTCTAACTACCACACCAACGGGAAAACGTGGGACACCGAGAGCGGTCAGGTTTTGGAAACGCACGGTGAGCATCTTCCCCATAAACTTCTCACGATTCTTGTAATCTTCTTCTCTCTGAGCGATAGTACCCTCGGGTCTGGCTGTAAACTGTTGACCATCTTTGGTCTTACAGACCCAAACAACCGCGTCTGCGTCACGACCATGACCCGTCTTGGCACCAACAATCTCATATTCCTCTGTCTGGAAATCCTTGTACTTGAGGAGGTAATTGCTTCGTTGACCCACTTCGTACACACTGTTCGGATCACGAATCATCGTACCTTCGAATCCTTGTTGCATAAACATTTTATGATAGGCTATCATGTCTCCATGCTTTTTGACACCAAACATTTCAACATATTCATAATGAGGATTGGAAAGACCTTTAAGTTGGTCCCACCGTTCGTCAAATGTCATACCTAAATTCTTGAGATCAAAGAAGTCAAAGACATAAAACTTCAGCTTCAAAGGATCCGTTTTGAAAGTGCTCGTGAGTTCCTCAAAGTTGAGATTGGGATCGTAGGCTTCACCGTCAACGTATTGACCCTCTTTGAGCCCCTTACCGAGAATCTCAGTTCCGGGTACAATCTTACCAGTTCTTGAGATACCCCCATCCTTGGAGACAAGTAGGCGAACACCATCCAATTTGGGTTGGACGTAGAACGGCTCGGAGATGTATTTCTGGCGATCTTCCCATTTGTTGGCGAGCATAGGCAACACCTGGTTACACTTGGTGTGCTCATTATTCCACATGGTTTGGGCTCTCTTGAGCGCCTTTTCGTACCCCGTCTTGACATTAGTTCGCGACTCAGAGAATTTATCACTCCCCACGATACCAGAGATCTTCACGATGTCTGCGGTTCCATTCTTCAAGTCCTCAACTTTAATGTCGATGTAGCGATCATTACCATGTTTATCCTGTTTGATAAGGCGTTCCATTCTGAGAGTAAATAAATTCTCAACTTTAATTAGATGTCTGAAATACCAGTTGTGAATTATGGCAGAATGGAGCGACTTAGGCCTCCAGAGAGCACATTCTTGCCTCTGAATATGAACACGTTTTGTATCGCGTTCATTATTTTATGTATTTTGGGACTGTATAAGCGTTCAGTGACAATCACTCAAGCGCGGAAACGATTCCATACTTGAGACACTTATCGGGTCCGAGGTAGATATCCTTCTTCATGAGTTTCTTGAATTTACGTTCGGGGATTTTCGTCTTTGAGAGATACATCTCCTTGAGCATTTTCATAAGTTTATCTGTTGACTTTAATTCGTGTTTGAGATCATTGAAGCTACCCCACATTTCTGTACTAATTTGGTGGATGAGAAGGTAAGCATTTTTACCCATGCGACGTTCTTTACCACCCAGAAGTATAAATGTTGCCGCACTACAGCAGGCTCCTTGAGCTATAGTGACTACCTTCACACGAGATCGTTCCAGAACATTCATCATGTTTAGACCAGCATACACATCACCACCTTCGCTCATGATATGAACACGGATCATTGGTTCGTACCCAACAAGCTCTGCCATCTTCTTTAGGAGCTCAATTTCAAGCTTCTTGAACTTCTCGACAAACTCGAGAGTGTTTTCCCTGTCTACGTCACCGTAAAAGAGAATTTCATTTCCGATAATCTTGACACACTCTTCGACTTCATTGTCCTTGTTATCATCTTCGGTCGTAGGCATTTTTGAGTGCCTTCTTTACTCTTGTTACGTCCTTTGATTTTAAGCCATTTCCAACAGCAAGATGATTGATGACATCGAAATCTTGGGGTGTGATTTTATACTCGAGTAGCGGTTCCAAGTCTCCACTTTCTGCATATTTCTTTAATAGACAGAGTTCCTCGATACCAAGTCCGGTTCTTGATTTTTTATGGATATCATGGAACTTTTGTTTCCGCATCTTATAGTTTCCAAGTTTTGTCCAACAACTCCCTGGTCGTAACTTTTCTCTGTCAAGTGGCTCACCGAGAGATGATTTAGGTATCGTCAAAGCATGTAACACGAAATAGGGCATGAGATGCCAATTTCCGGATTGATAAATGTGATTATCGAATACATCTGCGGTTGAAAACGCATCCGTACATCCAAGTATATCTACATGTTTCGAATCGATATAGTTTTCCTGGAATATGTCCCACATGTGTCCATGTTCGGGTATACTATCCATAATTTCGATAGGACCGGGATCACTCAACACATCAGCGATAAACTCTTTCGGTGTTTTGAAGTCATCCATTTCATCATAACCTTCTAGGTACGTGAAAAAGTTTCGAATGTTTCCTTGTGCTCGAACAGCCGCAGCATACGCTTCCGATCCTTGATTGTCCGTAAGTGTTAAAAGGATATCAGGTTTGTGTTTAGGAATCATCACTGTTTCGAAATTGGGAAACATACACATCGTCGTCGCGGTCACGAGGAGTGACCCACGAGTGAGTCTATCACCGTCAGAAACCCGTTCTATGATTGGTTTGAACACACTGTCGTAATTGTCGATGTATACATGTTTTCTACTCGGTTTGATAAACGGTAAAAAATGTGATTCCTTTTTTAGGTGATGTGGTAAGAGTTCCACATGATTTGTATTTTCGAGAACTTTTTCGAGAATGAACGATTTACCGACGCCAATCGCTCCACAGATGAAGACATTCCTTCCCTCTTTGATGTATCGTCGAATGAGATCAATTTGTTTTGTGTGAATTGTCGTCACAACGGGACTTTTTTTTTGCTCGACTATTTTAATGAAGGAATCCATAGATGATCTTACTAATCAGGCCATAGATTTGGTACTCAAAAATGACGCACTACATGAAAGAATCGTAAAACCTTTAAGGCGTAAAATTTTACCATTTGTGGTATCAGTAATCCTTACCAATATTTTGATGTTTATTCTTTTGGCGTACCTTGTTCGACGTCTGTCTCTTCTTCCTCTTCATACTCTTCAATTTCCTCCTCAAGTTCCTCTTCCTCCTCTTCAGTAGGAGCGAACATCTTACCAATCTTCTCGAATGGTGTATCCTGTGTGATGGCACGAATGGGTTCAATCGTCTTGGGTAACTTGAGTGCTGGTATCGGGCGTACAGTTAGTATTTCTGGTTTCGTAAACACACCTTCAATTGGATATTCTTGTTCAAACTTTAACAAGATGTTCTTGGGTATAGGTGGAGACTGTTCGAGTAGACTATCATACGTCGCCTTGCATTCTTCGACGAATTTCAAACCCTCCTTTTTACGTTCTTCACGTGGAAGTGCGAGTTGTAACCGAATGTTTCTCGAGAGACTACCATGTCCCAATGCGGCAGTCCTATGATTCTCCATCAATTCATTCACTTTGAGAAACTGCATAATAGTAGCGATTAAACCTGCTACAAGATTTAAGCCACCGATGATAGATGGTGCCGCGGGCTGGATACTCGCCGGTAAAGTGGACTGAGCGAAGTTTGCAGTTCCGGTGATTGTTGATAGAACAATGACAGGTAAATTAAAACGCAGACTCATCTTTTTAAACATCAAGAACGCGCGATGATGCATGTACCTGTAACACGCCGAGGATTCACCCCATTGACGAAGTACATTCTCGTGATACTCATTCCACATTATCTCCATATTAATTTCTTCGCTCATGTTATAATAGATGAACATAATATTCCTCATTCATCTTGTTTTCTTGATCGGTATCCTCGTCGTTCCGTTTACGAATGATCGCAGGAGTCTAGAATTTTATTCCGTTCTCATACCTTTCATCTTTTACCACTGGTCAGTGAACGATGACACATGTGCTCTCACACAGGCCGAAATGGCCATCACCGGGCAGAAGAAGGAGGAAACGTTTATGGGACGAGTCGTCGGACCTATTTATAAGATGGAAGAGAATGAGATCAATCATCTTACAAAGACTGTGTTCTTTGTGCTATGGGGTTTCGTACAGTATCGTTTAGGACACTTTGATAACATCATCAAGGATACATTCAAGGTATGGCGAGGTCAAACGATTAAGTGATCACTTTTTACTATTTTTAATAAGTTCCTGAACACGTTTCATAAATTCCTTATTACGTTTAATCTTTGGATCGGCGTTTATGATACGAAGTAGGGCTGCAGAAGGTATCTTCGGTGCATTACCTTTGGACTTTGGAGTCGCTTTCAGTTTTTTACGCGCCTCCTGGATCTGCTTCACACTTGGCATTTTTATTATATGTACACATAATAATAATGGAGACCAAGCTCCAAGATGATATCGACCACCTTCATGAGATGATCAAGGAAAAATACGACGCACTGCTCGGTGAAAAAGCGCGAATTGATCTTGTCATAGATGATATACAGAAGGATATCAATCAAGGTCGTACACAGACGCCGAGAACGGAACTCATGAGACAACAAGATATCTTTCGAGATGAGATTAGAACACTCACGAAAGAATTCATCTCTGACCGAGATTCATTGTCATCTAAAATTTCGCGTCTCGAGGATATAAAACGTAAACGTGAGGAAGATATTCGTCTAGGAAAAGAATCAATCGAGTACAATCTTGATAATATTCAAAAATATATAGACGGTGGAAACACGAATGACGTGTACAATGCGATCAAATCAATCAAGAATGCTTTGGTCATCATAAATAATAAACTCAGCGAATAATAAATGACCGCCGTGGATACATTCATCGCCATGCTCATGAATTCCCGTACACAGACGCACTATTTTCATCTGAATACAAATTCATACGCACAGCATAAAGCACTCGAAAAATATTACACCGGCATCGTTCCTCTCATTGACGCATACTCCGAGACATACACAAAAAAAGTGAAACCGGTTCCGATGAATAAACGCTTCATGAAAACGCCAGCTAAGATTGCGGTATATTTTAAGGATATGTTACGCCGTATTAAATCGATGAAACTTCCGACCGATTCACATCTCAAGGCGATTGAGGATGATATTGTCGCACTCATTCATAAAACCATTTACATGTTGAAACTCAAATAAATTTCCAGTCATATACTAAATGAAGAACACGACGAAACTTCAGATAGGTCTGGCTGTGCTCGCGGTCATCGTAGCATACATGTGGTTCAATCCACGTGTCGTGAAGGTTGAATCGAAACCAGAACTTCCCATTCCACCTCGACCCACCGCTGTGCGACGCGATCCTGAGTATCGAGGTCCACCGATAAAAAAGTATAAGCCTGGGCAGATGCAACAGATGGGTATTCTTACTGGGCCGGGTGAAGTCACGATGCCATTATACGGTAAGGAAGTCACAGGAAGGCGTGACAGGTATCATTACTACACGACGACACCTGGTCAACAAATATACCCAGTTCCGGTGAGTCACAACGCACGTGACTGTATGGAGGATATAGGATGTCAAGAACTCTATGGGAATGAAACAGTCTCAGTGACAGGTAAAACTGGTTCATTCAAGGTGAAGATGTACCGGACGGATAACTTTTTTTAAACTTTGGCAATCTTTCGTCCCTGCCCGACGAGCTTACTACTCGAACAACAGGAACAACAGAATAGGAGTAACATTGTGGGATAAAAGGGTGCAGGCATCGGAAACGGGAATGTTTCACTCCAGAAACGATATCCCATGTATAACATCGCGAGTGAGCATATACAACTACAGAGCATAGAGGCTGCTGACATTGGCTTAGGTTTACCCTTCGAACTCATGTCAGGAATCGGGCTTACAAAGAACCACAGGGACGACAGCGCTTGGCCCATTGTTTACTTTACCCTGAGAAAATTAATAGGTTTTGATACCAGTCAGGCCATGTAGAGTGTATTGAATTACGCGGAGTGCACCCGAGAATGCTGAACAGGCGCACAGTGCCATACCAGCAGTGACCATGGCGGTTTGCTCTTCCATGTTTTGTAACATCATCAAGATGAAAATGTTTAGGAGTAGACTCGAAGACGTAGACGATGCCATCGGCAACGCAGATTTCCTAGACATTTTGTTATACAGTATTAACAGAAATTATTCTCCTGAATGATGTCATATTCTCGGTGATGAAGATTTGTACCAGTACGTAACCTAGACTTGATCTGTATGAGTTCCTTGATGGTATCATCAGCAAGATTTTTGAAAAAGTCCATCTTCGCCTCCATGTCATCCAATTCGTGATGTTCTTTCCGGGCTTGTACGTACGGCCATGTGTGCTTTCTGAGGGATGCAACTTCATCTTCTAATTGTCGGATACGTGGGAGGAGTACCTTATTGATCATCATCTTCAATTCAATCACATCACTCATCTTGAGTATACGGAGTTTGTCTTCTTTAAATTTTATGATAGCCTATAGTAATATGCAGTATAAGGAACTGAAAGAAAAGGCGAAGAAAATGGGTCTACGTGTCACGAAGGACGTGCGTGGTAAACGTGTCAAACTCACGGCGAGGGAACTTCGTTCGAAACTCAGGATGAATTTTGAAAATAGCGTCAAAAATGCTCAGCAGGTGATTCGACTTTGTAAGACAATCGTCGTTCCCGCTTCGTCCGTACCGGCACCACCCCGCACCGGTGGTGGTCCCCCACCTCCGCCACCACCACCTCCTTCCCAGCCACCCAGGAAACCGGTCATAAATTCGACCCGCGCTAAACTCATGGCTGAATTGAAAGCCAACCTGAAAAAACGAGGACTCAAAAAATAATCTCATCGATTAGTATAAGCACGATCATGGATAATTCCCAGTCCAAGAATAACAAGCCCGCCAACAACGCGAAGCCCGCCAACAACGCGAAGCCCAACAATGGTAACGCGAAGCCCGCCAACAACGCGAAGCCCAACAATGGTAACGCGAACAAGCCGGCCAACAACGCGAAGCCCGCGAACAACGCGAACAAGCCTGCCAACAACGCGAAGCCCGCGAACAACGCGAACAAGCCGGCCAACAACGCGAAGCCCAACAATGGTAACGCGAACAAGCCCGCCAACAACAAGCCCGCGAACAACAAGCCCAACAACGGCAACAACAAGCCCGCGAACAACAAGCCCAACAACGGCAACAACAAGCCTGCCAACAACGCGAACAAGCCTGCCAACAACAAGCCTGCCAACAACGCGAACAAGCCTGCCAACAACAAGCCCAACAACGGCAACAACAAGAAGCCCAACAACAACGGTCTCAACAACGGTGCCAAGAAGCTCCGTGAGCTCGCCCTTAAGCTCGCCACCAACGCGATTAACAAGGCTCGTCAGCAGATGCCCAACAACGCTTAAAACTATCTGCGTTAAATAGATAATGAACCTGGTACGAGTAAAACAGAGTTTGATCAACTGGAATGACGCAAAAGTCTACGATGTAATCAAACAGTATACATCAGAAACTGACATGGATGAGAAATTCGTAAAGCTCTATCTGGGTGAAGAACTTTACGAACGTCTTGAATTGGTGACACGATTTGTGAGACAAGTCGAATCACTTAAACGATCTGTATGTTGAATCGTTTCTTCATGAATGTTTTAACACCTCGCACATCAGGAAAACTCCAGAGGTACCAACGTGACCAGAACCCGGCCCCGTTGATACCACTCAATTTCCAATCTTCTTTATCACTCCGGTTTATGTTCAACATCATGTTTTGAATTTTTGATGGATCTCTCTCTGCTATGATACGTCTGGGTATTTGACCTCCGTGACGTAACACGTACGATCGCATACGGGAGGGTGTCTTGTGCTTGGTATAATCTGAATACCCTCTCGCACCAAAATCGACAGTCTTACCGTTTTCTAAAATTACCCTGAACTTCTTCTTAGGGTCAGGGCTACGAACAACTTTGACGCGCATACTTAGTATGTGTCAATATTTTACTTACCGCAACCACAACCACCGGCGCAGTAGTTCTCAGTCTTGTCACCGGGGAGAAGGAAAAGCTTCTCGGGACCACGCTGGACACGGTACAGGTGGTCATACATGTGAAGAAGGCCGATGGTGAGCGCGAGCGTCGCGACGACGACACCCTTCACCTTACGCGCCATGAACGCATACGCGACGATGACCGCGGCGATGATCATCTGAACGATGGTAAGCTGAGGAATGGCAGGCATCGTGAAACGATCCTTCATTTCCTTAGTCTCAGTGGTGGGAGCAGGGGCATACTTTTCCATGGTCTTGCCGTATACGGGCATGTTTATTATCTACTGAGAAAATAATGTGGTACCTGGTGGTTGTTCCACTTCTTCTCGTGGGTCACGACTATTTCAAGGCACCCATCGATAACCTGTACTTTCAAAATTGGAAACGACCATTCATAGGTATGCGAAATACTGTGGTTGACATATTGATGCATACCCCCAAATATTCCGTATGGCAATTCAAAGGACTTCATTTGATACAGGCACACTACCGTGATATTCGAAAGGAGTTTGAGGCGGTATCGAAGACGTTGAAAAAAACCATGTATCATGACCTCGATCCATGGTTTCAAAAGAATGATGCGTACTACAGATATACGTTTGACCAGTTTCCAAATTTGAAAAGTCTCGTTAAACAGATTCCGTGTATACACGAAGAGACGGCTTCGTTCGCCGTCATGGATGGTCCGATGATTATACCACCACACAGAGCGGAGACGAACGCGTTACTCCGGTATCATCTTACGATCATGGGTGATGGTGATTGTACCCTGTACACAGAGATGGGTCCTCATATTCATACCGAAGGTGAAGCGTTCATTTTCGATCATTCGAGGTACCATGAGGTTATTAAGACGGGGTCGGGTAAACGTGTCGTGCTCATACTCGATGTCAAAAGATTTTAGCAGTCTATTGTATGAGGTTACTACTGCTACTGTTATTCCTCTTGTTGATACCATTTCTCATAAATTTGTGGAATGGGTATCTCAAGCCAGCGCAGAGTGGGAAGTTTAAGGAGCTAGACTGTTCTCAAATTTCAAACAGTCTCAATCCTTACGTGAACGATATCATACACGTCGCACAAGAACGTGGTAACAAGTCATCTTCGAGTATTGTCGAGGGGTACAAGATCAAACGATGTACCATCAGGGAAAACCTCCCACAGGTGTTTAAGATTATCGAGGAGTACGTGTCCACGGTCCGGGGTAACAAAGTAAAACCCGCTGATTGTGAACGCGAACAGTATTGTTGGTTTTTGAGACTGTATAATCAGAGTGGACACTACATCGATTGGCACTTTGATAACAATTTTACGAGTGGTGCAAGAAAGACATACGTGTGCAACATATACACGAGTCCCGGTAACACGTCACACCTCATGACCAAGGACCGATACGATAAAGTAAAAATAAACGAGACGAAGGCGGGTAAAGGTGTTCTCTATAACGGGAGTGAAGTGAAACACTCGGTATCGAAACAGACGGACGGGTGTACCCGCATATCGTTGATCATACCACTATACGAAAACGATTCCGTGACTATGTTCGGGTGGTTTCGTAGATTGGCACGTAATGTGTCTGACAACGTATTCAAATTATAGGTGTTCGCGACATACCGCTATGTACATATCACTTCCACCGATGAGTTCGAGGGTTTTGTCGTCGACGATCCTCTTGGTAAACGGACCGGGCGTTCCGTCGTTACATCGCATACACAGTGCAGACAACTTGGTCACATCACATGCTATGGGAACACAGTCTAAAAGTTCTCCGAATTTGCACTGAAATGAGTCGGCGTCGAGACCCGCCATAATAACAGACTTGTTCACGTGTAGACAACAGTCGACAAACTTCCTGAGACGCGGAAAAAACTGAGCTTCATCGATAGCGACTATATCAGCCTTATCAAATTCGGGATTGTTGAGTATGTCGAAAAGATCATACACTTTTAGACAGTTGAACTTTACGTTGTCGTGCGTTTTTAAAACCTCGTCAGGTGAGCGAGTATCCTTGGCTGAGTTCACGACAAGTATATTTTTGCCTATGACTTTCAAACGCTTAAGTCGTCTGATGAGCTCAGACGTTTTACCCGAAAACATATTTCCCATAATAATTGACAAACCCATCTCGCTGATTATTATAATCTTGTATTTTTTATATGGGTGACATTCACAGGGCGGTCTTCAATGGCCATGTAGGATACTACAATCCTAGGACAGGGCGTGTCAGGTTTGGAAAATGCATTTATTCCAGTATCGCTGCGGCGGTAAAGTATCTTAAATGACCTTGACATATACCGGTTTTTCTGTTCGTATGAGGGCGAGACCAAACTGTAAAAGTCTGCGCGCGAATTGTGTCTTGACGAGGATGGTACTACTTTCGAGATACTTGCGTGAGTTTGGTCTATGAAGATCCAGAACATTCTTCATAGATAGAATTCTTCTTAGTGAAATATTGTTACATCGTGTTGTATTAATTTCAAATTTGACTCGTTCTTCCATACTCCATATACTGTTGAAAATCGTATCGAGACGTTCAGGTGTCGTTTGATCCGACACCGAGAACGAACACGTTCTTCCCATACGATATAAAATATCTTTAAAAAGTAAGATGCCTTTAAGCGATGCTCAGATTACCAAGAAGGTTGGGGAACTGCGTAAA
>ENA-OUOG01001868-OUOG01001868.1-marine-metagenome-genome-assembly--contig:-NODE-1868-length-23167-cov-4.332915_pt1 | contig 23167 bp, 22 predicted proteins | sample MGYA00248635_ERZ508505 | MGnify/ENA primary metagenome ERZ508505 (study PRJEB26176, sample SAMN06267871) | marine metagenome | isolation source: Saanich Inlet, British Columbia, Canada | place: Pacific...
ATATTCAGTCTAAAGGCGCAGAAGATTCGTTCCTTAACAGCACACGTCGTGAGAAACAGTTCGGGGATGATAAATAATTTTCAGAAAGATTGCCACTCAAATTATTATTCCCATTCAATACTAGTATTCAAAATAGCTCTTTATATAAAAGGGTTACAGAGCAATAAAGAATAATTTGTAACATAGTTAGCTTCCCTTATAAATAAAGACTTCGCCTTGCTCTTAACTCTAGGTTTTGCTTCGATCAGCAATCATATGTGCTACCGCAATAAAAACAGGGCCAACCACTGATAAGGGTGAGGTCGGTGGTTCGAGTCCACCCAGACCCACCACTCATCATTATTTATCGTCTTGATAATATAACGAGCCAACGACCAAGATTTAAAATATCAGCTAGCGCAGCGGAAACATAAGTAAGAGCTGCTGCATTAAGAATGCGACTTACAGCTTTTTCGTTAGACTGAGATATGTAGTTTCCTTCTCTTAATATAGGCAGCGCTTTTGAAAAGCTTGCGTCAAATTCTATTGGTAGAGTTACCGCATGAATCACCATGCGCGCAAAAAAACCAGATAGCCCCAAGAAAAGTAATAAAGAAAATGGCATTGGATGACGCGCGACAATACCTATTATTGGAGACAAAGAGATAATAGCAACACTCCAGCGAGCTACTTTATTGGCAATAGGAATCATTTTTGTTCTAGTAGCTAGACGCTTATCACCTTGCTGATCCTGAATTGCATGTCCAACCTCGTGAGCTGCAATAGCGATTGCGGTTAATGATTTAGATTCATAATGCTCTCGCACAAGCCTAACTTTTTTCTCAATTGGGTCATAATGATCCCCTTGCTCAGTTATCTCGACTTTCACATCTTTTAAAGAAAATCGTTCAATTAAATGCTTTGCTAGTTCACCACCGGTACCGGAAACTTCAGGTAGCTGCGATGAATACCTGTTCATAACAAACCTTACCCACAAAGACGGTCCAAATATTAGCGCTAGAACTATGAGCATACCTACTAATAAAACCATACTTTAAACTCCTATAAATACTTTGTTATTGTAAAGGCACTTTTTTTAAATAAAAATTTATTTTCGTGTAATATTTAACAATGAAAGAATACTTTGGGAGTTGCCATTGCAACGCTGTAAGTTTTAGATTCCAATCAGAAGAATCAGTAGAGATATGGAAATGTAATTGTTCTATTTGTAATCTCTATGATTATGAGCACTTATTTATAAAGCATGAAGCCTTTTCTATTTCAAAGGGCGAAGATCAGATCTCTTCATATGCTTTTGGCACAAAAAACGCAGATCATACCTTCTGTAAGATGTGTGGGATTAAAAGTTTTTACCAACCAAGATCTCATCCAGACATGTATAGTGTTAATCTTCGTTGTGTTAAAAATCCACCAAAGGTTAAAAAGGTTATTCATTTTGATGGTATAAATTTTGAGGACAGCATTCAAAAAATCTAATCAAATTTTTTAGTCAATTTTATAACAGTTAAATACAATATTGGCGACAATATTATCCATGGAAGTTGTGTCTGAAACATTAAAGACCTCCCATTAATCTCAAATAATACTGGATTAAATATATTTCCCGTTGGAATTAGAGGAGCCCATGATAAATTTTTACCCTCACTAAGTTGATCATAATAAAGGAAAAGCTCAACAAATATGTTTTGTCCAATACACCATATAGTCAATATAAAAAAAGAACTCCATCTCCAATTATTAAATATATAATTTTTCTTATTACCCATCACCCAAATCAACCATAGACCACCAAGGCAAACTGTGCCCGCATCAGCTAGCGAGTTTACAATCCAATTGATATGAAGAGGTATCCATCGATTTAAAACTTCAGATCTTCTTTCAATAACAGATTCGCCATCTATTAATCCATAAGTGAACCATATCTCCCAACCAAGAGCGCACACAATAAAAGAACCTAGATAAATAGCAGGCACCCATTTTGGAAGCTCATAGCGATATTTTATTAAAATAAGAATTGGAATAATTGAACTTGCATAAACAATAGCTATATATCTTATTTCTTCAAATGACATTCTTTAAAACTATCATACTTCTTTCACTTTATTAAATATTTGGCATACTTGTTTATTATGGAAAAGAGCATTAACTCAGAATCTAATATGCAAAAAGTTGCACTTACTTCTTTAGCGGGTACAAGTATCGAGTGGTATGATTTTTTCCTTTACGGCGCTTCAGCCGCATTAATATTCCCAACAGTATTTTTTGGTGAGGCTTCAACTTCCACAGCATTAATTTTGTCTTTGCTTACTTTCGCAGCTGGGTTTATAGCAAGACCAATAGGTGGAATAATTTTTGGCCACTTTGGTGATAAGGTTGGTAGAAAAAAAACATTGATAATGGCATTAATCTTAATGGGTGTTTCATCAACACTAATTGGCCTACTTCCAACTTATGCCATGATTGGAGTCACCGCACCAATTCTATTAACTTCTTTGCGCTTTGCTCAAGGCCTAGCAATAGGTGGTCAGTGGGGAGGGGCAATGCTACTTGTAACAGAAAGTGCTCCTTCTAATCAAAGAGGCTATTACGGAGCCTTTGCTCAAGCAGGAGTACCGGTAGGCGTGATTCTTGCAAATCTTGCATTCATAATTACTGGAGCTCTTGTTTCTGAGGAAGCTTTCTTTTCGTGGGGTTGGCGTATACCTTTTTTGGCTAGCGCAATATTAATAGGTATTAGCATGTATATTCAATTAAATTTAGAAGATACCAAAGCATTCAAAGAATTAGAAGCATCAAGACAAATTGGCAATACGCAAAAGGCAATAAGATCACCAATCATAGAGGCAATAACAAAGTACCCAACAAAAATTGCTCTAGCTGCTGGAGCATTCCTTTCAATACAAGTAACGTTTTATATATTGATAGCATTCTTATTAGCATACGGTGTAGCAAGTGCTGATATTACTAGAGATGATATGTTGGTGGCAGTGTTAATAGCTTCTGCAATCATGATACCTTTTCAGTTCTTTTTTTCCTCATACTCGGACAGACACGGCAGAAAGGGTATTTTCATGCTAGGTGCAGTTTTAACTGGTTTATGGGCTTTTGCTATTTTCCCGCTTGTTGATACTGGAAATTTTTGGTTGATAGTCTTGGCTATAACCGGTGGATTAGTATTCGTCTCTATGATGTATGGACCACAAGCTGCTTTTTTCACTGAGTTATTTAGCACTGAAGTTAGATATTCGGGAGCCACATTAGGCTATCAGTTCGGTGCGATTTTAGGCGGCGCATTTGCTCCAATGATTGCAGCACTTCTTTGGAATGATTATGGAATTATTTGGGTCTCGGTCTACATAGCATTTGCTTCATTTTTGACTTTGTTATCAGTTTTATTTTTAACTGAAACCTTTCAAAATGATTTAAATGAAGATTTACCCAACTAAATCTAGCTAATAATAACAAAAAATAATATCATCTAATCTTACTGCAAAGGGGTGGCTTTATTGCCTGAGATCTTTATAGAAACCCTTTGAACCTGATCCATACAATAATGGCGGAGGAATTGCATGAAAACCATTAAAACTTATTTTTTTCTTTTTTTCTTTTCAATAAATTTAATATCAGAAGATATTGAAGAGGTTATAGTTCAAGGTAATTGGAGAGAGACGAGGCTTGTTGAAGAAGACTCAAGCGTATTAGTTTTGAGCTCAAAAGAAACTCAGTCGGCTCCAATTAAACATTTTGAAAACTTATCTTATTTAATACCAAACTTGAATTTTGCAGCTAGCGACTCACGAGCAAGGCATTTTCAAATTAGAGGTATCGGTGAAAGATCCGGCTATGAAAGGACACCCAATTCAGCAGTTGGATTTTTAGTAGATGATATTGATTATTCTGGACAAGGAGGAATTGCAACGACTTTTGATGTTGATCAAATTGAAGTCCATAGAGGGCCACAGGGCTCTAGAATTGGATCAAGCGCTATGGCCGGGCTAATTTATATAAAAACCAAAGAACCAACAAAAGAATTTGAGGGAGTTAGTGAAATAACAACTGGAGAATATGGAACTAGAAATGTTGGTATAGCTTTTGGTGGATCGGCACAAGATAATGAAGAATTTACATACAGAATAGCTTTAAGAAAAGACTACTCAGACGGTTTTAGAAAAAATTTATATTCAGGTAAATCGGACACTTCGAAAAAAGATGAATCAACTTATAGGCTTAAGGCAAATTGGGAAATAAACTCAGAATCAACTATTAAATTTTTAATGACACAAATCGATCTCGATGACCCTGCAGATATATGGACCATCGATGGAAGTCTAAATACTCTTTCCGATAGACCGGGCATGGATTCCCAAAAAACAGATGCTTATGGTATCAAATTTTTTCACGAAACAGATAATTTTGAATTTCAAAGCTTAACAAGTGTGACAGATACCAATGTTGTATTGAGCTATGATGCGGATTGGGGCAATCCTGCCACCCACGCGCCTTATATTTATGATTATTTCTCTGAAACACAAAGAAAAAGGGAGACTTTTAGCCAAGAATTTAGATTTTTATCAAATTTAGCTGATTTAGATGAAAATAAAAGGTCTGAATGGGTACTTGGACTCCATTTTTTTGAGTCCAAAGAGACTAACTTAAAAAATGATGATGGTATTTATGGCGATCCCCTGGATCCATATAGTCCTTATATAAGTGAAAGTTCATCAACAAGTAAATTCTCCGTTGATAATTTTTCTATCTTTGGAAATTTAAATTATCTGATAAATGATTCAACCACATTTAGCTTGGGTGCTCGCTGGGAAGATTCAGAGTCAACTTATTCAGATTCATTTGGAGAGTCGCTTAATCCATCAGATAAAATTTCAGGCGGAAAAATATCAATTAATAAAATTTTAAAACAAGATACTAATATTTTTATTAGTATTGCAAGAGGATATAACCAAGGTGGTTTTAATTTAAATCTTGGTCTCGATCCAAATTCAATAAATAGCAATCTTTACTATGATCCAGAATTTTTAACCAATTATGAGCTTGGACTAAATTCAAAAATTGTACATTTAAATATGAATCTAGCTGCTGTGATTTTTCACTCTGACAGAAAAGATCAACAGGTTTTAATTTCAACTCAGGTCGATCCAACTGACCCAAATACTTTTACATTTTTAACCCAAAATGCAGCCGAGGGAACAAACAATGGAATTGAATTAGAGATAGATTTTCAGCTATCTGATAACCTAGATATATTTTTTAATTTTGGGCTGCTTAAAACCCAGATTAAAAATTGGAAATCTAGACCAGATCTTCAAGGTAGAGCTCAGGCTCATGCCCCTGAAAAAAGTTATGCAATTGGATTTAATTGGAATCTAACAGAGCAATCAAATCTATCATTTGATGTGGTGGGGAAGAGTAGTTTTTATTATTCTGATTCGCATAACAATAGATCAAAATCATACTTCTTAACAAATCTAAGCTATAGCTATTTTAGCGGTCAGTGGACTTACTCTCTTTGGGGAAGAAATATTTTTGACGAGTATTATTCAACAAGAGGTTTTTACTTTGGAAATGAGGCTCCAAATTTTATTGATACACTCTATGAAAGACATGGCGACCCAAGACATATGGGTGTTACAGTGAGATATGATTTCTAATATTATTGGTTCTAGTTGGATAGAACCAACAGCAGTGATTCTTGCAATAGCATATTTATTATTAGCTATAAAACAGAACATAAGTTGTTGGTTTGCGGCGTTTTTTAGCTCTCTTTTATATTTTTTTGTTATGTATTCTGCAGGGCTTTATATGGAAGCAGGATTGCAAATATTTTATTGCATTATGGCTGTTTATGGGTGGACACAGTGGCGAATTACTTTGCCAGGAAACTCAAAATTTCTTGTAAAAACATGGAATAGAGATCAACACATTAAGGCAATATTATTAATCATTTTATTAGCGATAGTCTCGGGCTGGGCTCTTGAAAAATTTACAAATGCTGCCCTGCCTTTTCTTGATTCCTTGACAACATGGGGAGCCATAGTTACCACCTATATGGTTGCTAAAAGGCTTTTAGAAAATTGGATCTACTGGTTTGTAATAGATACAATTTCTGTGTTTTTATTTTACTCAAGAGGACTAATTTTGACCTCAATATTATTTTTAGTATATTTAATAATTATTTATTTTGGCTACAAATCATGGACTCAATTGAAAGATGAAATTAGTCAGAAAAGTTGAAAAAAAAATCTCATCAATCGATGGGGAAATTAAAATTATTTCACCATTAAAAACTGATCTTATTTCTGAAATTTTTCTTTGCACTTTTAACGATATCAAATCTGTCTTAAGACTTGATTTTGATTTACCAAATTGGTTACAAAATCAAAGGTATTCAGAATTTCAAATATTAAATTTTTTAAAAGACAAAAGGCAAGATCAAAATATTTTGTATCATGATTCTGACAGCGGGATTCTCATTAGGGAATTTCATGAAGGAAAAAAAATCTTAGATGACGACATTAAAAAAAAAGAAAATTTATTTTCTTTGGGTAAAGAAATTAAAAAAGTCCATCAAATAGAAACAGACAATTTTTTAGTTAATGACTTTAACGATATTGTAGAAAATTACAGATCAATTCTAAAAAATAAAATTAAAAATGATTATTTCCTAGATCAAGGTTTTCAAATTTTTGATTCTCTTTCATATGAAAATGAATTGAAAATTTTTTCTCACAATGATTTAACTCTTGGAAATATCTTATGGAATAAGAAATGTTTTTTTATTGACTGGGAGTACGCATCTTTGAATAGTCCATATTTTGATTTAGCGTCAATAATTTCTTCTTACAATTTAAATAATAATGAAATTGTTCATTTATTAAGTGGATACAACAAAAATAATCACCTCATCACAGAAAAATTAAGAAATTGGACTAAATTTACCTACTTTTTAGACTATATATGGAGAATATGCCTAATAGAAACAACAAAATATGATGAAAAAACTCTTAATACTAGCTTTTTAAAGAAAAATTTATCTACTTTTAGTTAATTCTACACATTTGTGCGATTTTTATCATATCTTGATGATGCTTAATTGAACTATCGACTATCTTGTATAATCTTTTAAGATAAGATATTAATTAATTATCAAAATGGATAAATTTAACGAAATTCTTACAAATCATATTTCTAATTGGAATATGGTTTGGTTCGGCCTTATTTTTTGGGGAAGCGTCATTAATGCTATAGCAGAGCTTTATTTAGTAAATAACAATTCAATATTTTGTTATTTGTTTGGTTTTTTACTGGGGGTTGTCGCAAAAATTAGAGGAACTTGGCTATGGAAGATATAAAAAACATACCAGAAGAATTTTCCTTTGAAAAAGAAAAAGAAATAGCTAGAAGCTTTTCAAAGCGCTTTCAATGGGAAATGATTTTGATTGGAGTTGGTCAAGCTACTTTTTGGTTATCTTTATGGCCGCTAGTTATTAATGGATATATTTCTTTATTTTTTGGATCATTAATTGCAACTATTTGTGCTTGCTTTGCATACTTGCCTTCACACGAAGCTCAGCATGGTAATTATTCTAGAGGAAATCCAAAGAGGCGTTGGATTGACTCTTTTGTAAGCCACTTCACCTTAATCACAATAATGTTTCCTCATGATTTAATGAGATGTACCCATATGAAACATCACGCTTACACTAATAATCCTGAGAAAGACCCAGATTATGATACTGCATCTGCAAAGTCATTATGGGAAGTTATCATTGCCACTCAGGTAGGCATAAAGAAATATGAATCAATTGCTGAAATTTTTAAAAATGACAATGCATTTATGAAATCTTTTAATAAAGGAGTGATTATAGGGATGATGTATAGAGTCATTCTTTTGACTCTTGTTGTAATGTTTCCTCTAGAAACACTATTGCTATGGTGGTTGCCAAGTAAGTTTGGAATAATTTATCTTTCAACTTTTTTTAGCTGGTACCCGCATTACCAAGCAGATATTGGAAGGTATAAAGATACTAAGTTCTGGAGTCACTGGATGCCTAGGTACCTAAACCATTCAATGCAACTTCATTTTGTTCATCATCTTCATCCAGGAATTGGTCATTATGACGAGCCTAAGGCTATTGAAGCACTAAAACCATTTCTAATTGCGAGAGAGGTTCCAGGGGCTGAAGATATACCCGAAAGAGTTAAATACAACCCTCTTATAAAAAGGTAACTTTATATTATTTTTCTTGTTATTTTAAATAATTTCTGTTCTAGTAAAAGATGATTTATTTACATAACGGGGGAGATAATGAAGATACTATGCGTTTTATACGATGATCCAAAAACAGGCATGCCAGCGAAGTATGCAAGAGACGACTTACCAAAAATTGAAAAATATCCAGACGGAATGACATTGCCTTCACCTAAGGCAATTGATTTTACGCCCGGAGAGTTATTGGGTTGTGTTTCTGGCGAGCTTGGCCTTAGAAAATTTTTAGAAGATGCTGGACACACCTTGGTTGTTACATCCGATAAAGATGGTGAGGGATGTGAGGCAGATAGGGAATTAGTTGACGCAGATATTGTTATTTCACAACCATTCTTTCCTTACTATCTAACTAAAGAAAAAATGGAGACTGCACCTAATTTAAAAATGGCAATTACAGCTGGAATTGGATCAGACCACGTTGATCTTCAAGGAGCTATGGATAACAACATAGATGTAGTTGAAGTTACCTACTGTAACTCAAGATCAGTTGCTGAACACATTGTGATGATGATTCTTTCAATGGTTAGGGATTACCATAACCAACATAGGATTGTGAACGAAGGTGGTTGGAATATAGCTGATGCAGTTCAAAGATCTTACGACGTTGAGGGCATGCATGTTGGAACTGTAGCTGCGGGAAGAATTGGTATTGATATGTTAAGAAAGATGAAACCTTTTGATGTTCATCTTCATTACTTTGACATTCATAAACTTTCTGATGAAGTCGAAGCAGAGTTAAATCTTACTTATCATGATTCTGTAGAGTCATTGGTTGCTGTTTGTGATGTCGTAAATATTAGTTGCCCATTACATCCAAAGACAGAACATTTATTTAATGATGACATGATCAACAAGATGAAGCGTGGTGCATATATTGTTAATACTGCAAGAGGAAAAATCTGTGATAAAGATGCTATAGCTAGAGCTTTAGAATCTGGTCAATTAAGTGGATACGCTGGAGATGTTTGGTTTCCTCAACCGGCACCAAATGATCATGTTTGGAGAACAATGCCCAATCATGGAATGACTCCTCACACATCAGGAACTTCTTTATCTGCTCAAGCAAGATATGCTGCAGGCGTTAGAGAGATTCTAGAATGCTTCTTTGCAGGCGAGCCCATAAGAGAACCATATTTAATTGTTCAAAATGGCGATCTTGCAGGAATGGGAGCTCATTCATATACAAAGGGTACCGCCACCGATGGTTCAGAAGAGGCTGCAGAATACAAAAAGTAAAACTTTAAAAATTCTTAAGTCTTGAATTAATAATTTCATCAGCCTGGGACATAATTCCATCAATTAAGTCCTGGACTGTTGGAATATCATTGACTAATCCAGCAACCATTCCGCACGACCAAGCTCCTGCTTCCATAGTACCCTCATGCATAATCTTTGGATAGACGCCGGCTACTTCATCAATAATATCTTCGAACTTTAGATCAGCACCCAGTGCTTTTTCTTTTTCCATTAAGCGCTCAACAGCCTCGTTATTGAGAACTCTTTCAGTATTTCTTAATGATCTCATAACAAGTCTAGTATCTAATTCAGATGCATTGACGATAGCCTCTTTAACATTTTGATGAACGGGAGCATCTTGTGTGGCAATAAATCTAGTGCCCATATTCATGCCCTCGGCTCCAAGCGCCATAGCTGCAACTAAACTTCTTCCATCCGCCATACCACCTGAGGCAACAAAAGGTATTTCTAATTCATCCGCAGCTCTGGGCAGAAGAATAAAGTTAGGAATATCGTCTTCACCCGGATGACCTCCGCATTCAAAACCATCTACTGAAACAGCATCACAACCAATATCTTGTGCTTTTAAAGAGTGTCTGACTGAAGTGCATTTATGAATTATTTTTATTCCTGCTTCTTTAAGGGCTGGAAGATATTCTGCAGGATTTCTTCCAGCAGTTTCAACAACAGGTACTCCAGCATCAATAATTTCTTTTATAAGACCTGGATAATCTGGCGGAGTTAAAGAGGGTAGAAAAGTTAAATTTACTGCAAAAGGTTTGTCAGTCATTTCTTTGCATCGAGCTATTTCATTAGCTAACTTTTCAGGAGTACCCTGAGTTAAGCCTGTAATAGTTCCAAGTCCACCAGCATTAGAGACAGCTGCAGCAAGCTCAGCAAATCCTACATGATGCATACCACCTTGAATAATAGGGTGCTCAATTCCAAATAGTTCTGTTATTTTAGTTTTCATTATTCTCTCCTTTATTTTGATCAGCCAAACTTTGATAAAATTCTTCAAATTGTTTTTGCAATCTTTGCATTCCAGATATCCATCTATCTCTATCGTTGCCTTTTCTTTGAACATATTCACCAACTTCTTTGTGAGGTAGCACTAAGAAGCTTTCATTTTCAATTGCGTCTAAAACATCTTTTGCAACGACATCGGGCTCAAGCATTCCATCCACTCCAGCGACTCCAGCACCTTGAGCAGTCATAGCAGTTCTTACGGCTTGTGGGCAAAGACATGAAACGCCAATTCCTTTTTGACCATAAGTAATTTTTACCCATTCGGCAAAACTTACCGCCGCCGATTTAGTAACAGCATATTGGGCGGCGCCTATTTGGGATAACAGTCCTGCGGCTGATGCTGTATTCATTAAATAACCCTCACCTCTTTCAAGCATTTGGGGCAAGACATGCCTTGCCGCATGAACATGAGACATTACATTGACGCCCCAAGTATTATTCCATTCTTCAGATGTAGTTTCTAAAAGCATAGGAGTACCACCGATTCCAGCATTAGAACAAAATATATCAATCCCCCCTGAATATTCGTTTGCTTTTTCAATTACATTAATAATATCTTGTTCATTAGACACATCAGCGGTCACGGCAAGTCCGTTAACTTTTTCTGCAATTTCCTTAGCACCACTTTCATTCATATCTACGCATACAATAGACTGAGCTCCACTTGCATGAAATTCTTCACATAATGCCAATCCAATTCCACTGGCAGCACCTGTGACCACAACTCTTTTATCTTTAATTTTCATATCTTTATCCTAATATTTGTTCACAACCTGTTCCATCAAGAAAAGCCCTAACTCTTGATTTGTCATCTGCATTTAATTTATCAAATTCTTCTTTAATCCAATTTAAACATTTAGCTTGATAAGGGAATGTTTTTTGTTTCCATAGAGATCCATCGATTTCAGTCTCCCACGTTTCTTCACCTTCAATAATTGCTCTTGCATTAGCAAGCAATGCTGGAACATACATTTTGCCAAACTCCTTCATAATTTCTTTAAGGGAGTCAGGGCTGTCTTCAAGGGAAGTCCAATTACTATTATCAACATCATGACCCGAAAGGTCAGTCATGATATCAAGCCAAGAAACAAGCCTTAACGATCTATCATATGTAATTTTTCTTGATGTAGGATCGAAATTGATGAGCTGTGTTAATTGTCCATATATAGCAAAGTCAGCAGAGGAAGGTTTTTCTCCAAATAAAAACTTGCTGACAGATAAATGATTATCCATTAATTTTACAAATCTTTTATAACTGCTATCTATCAAAGCTGCAGTTGTATCATTTGACCCTACAACCCATAACCTTCCATGCTGTCTATCATAGATATATTTTTTTACTTCTTTTAATGTGTCAGCAGCCATATTTACAGCAAGATCACTTAAAGGAAGGACGGTTGATGCATTATCAGCATCCTCGTCAAAATACCACCTGTAATGAAACATATATTTTGTAACCCATTCATCACCAAAATCTTCTAATAAATAGTTTATAAAAGATAGAGCTGGGTCTTCTGGTAACAATTTTCTATCAGGATACTCATTTTCAAATCTTTTAATAATAGGTGTAGTATCGGTAGTTGCTTTTAATTCACCACTATCATCTTTTAAAAGAAGAGTAGGCAGCAAAATAGGCTTTGGAGGCTCTATACCTTCTAGTTTGCTTAATCTTCCTGGAACATCACCCATAAAAACTTCATAAGCAATATGACGATATCTCAAGATGGATATCATTTTTTGAGTATAAGGGGAGGCCGGAGCTCCAAAAACTTTAATTTTTTCTTTCATTTTTTTCCTATCTTAATTTTCAATTTGACCAATATAAATATTCATCACCCTCTTCGAATTTCTGCCCATCATATTTATCAATCATTATTGGGACTTCATATGATGCTGGGAATAAAGGATCATTTTGTTCAGAGTTGAATTTTGTCATAAGCTCTTCAATCTTTCTTGCTACCTCTGGGTGACTTTCAATAAGATTGTTTGATTCTAATGGATCAACTGAGGTATCAAATAACCAACGAAAATTCTCCTTTTTGCTAATTATATATTTCCATTTTTCATGTAAGACCGATTGATGATTTCCTGATCGCCAAAAAAGTGTTTTATGAGGTTTAGTTTGCTTTTCATTTTTTATAAAAGGTAATAAATCAACACCATCTAATGTATGTATAGACTCAATTCCAGCAGCTTTAGCAATAGTGGGAAAAATATCAAAATGATGAACAGCACTGTCTGATTTTTTTCCTGGATTGATTTCATCAGGCCAACTAACAATATAAGGAACTCTGATTCCTCCTTCAAAAAAGCTTATCTTCCAGCCTCTATATGGCTTATTAATATCTTCTAATTCAATATAATTGGCCCCACCATTATCGCTTGTGAATACGATTAAAGTCTTACCATATATTTCTAACTCTTTTAACTTCTCAACAATTTTACCAACACTTCTATCTAAAGAATTTATCATTGCTGAGTACACCTGTAGATTATGGTCATGCATGTGACTCATTTGTTCGAAATCACTTCTTAGTGCTTGAAGTGGATTATGAATCGCCCAGTGACTTAAATATAAAAAGAAAGGCCTGTTTTTATTATTTTCAATTACTTTTAAAGCCTCATCGGTGTAGTAATCAGTAACATATTTATCAGGAGCAAATAAATCACCCCCATTAAAGTTTGCAGAATACTGGCCAATACCCCATATCATTTTATCAATTCTCGTATCAAACTTTGCATTTACAACATCAGGATGATCTTCAGGTAGATAGAGTGGCCCAATAAGACCTAAGGAATCTTGAAAACCTTGGCTAAGTGGATCCATGCCATATGCTTCACCAAGGTGCCATTTTCCTATGTGAGCGGTGTAATATCCTGCGTCTCGTAAAAGTTCTGCAATAGTAATTTGTTCAGTTGGCATTCCTTGCTCCATAAAAGAAGGAATATTAGAAACTACTTCTCGATCGATCCTTGTTTTTAATTCAGAATCATCTTCTTCAGCAAGCCAATTTATAATCATTCTTCCTAGAGTAGGGATTGGAGTAAATTCATAACCAAACCTAGTAGGGTACTTTCCAGTCATTATTGACGCTCTTGATGGGGCACAGGTGGCATTAGCGGCGTAACCCCTCGTAAATAGGATTCCGCTTTTTGCTAATGCGTCAATATTCTTGGTTTGAAGCGTTCCATCAGCCGCTCCACCATTGTGAATGGATATATCGTTATAACCCATATCATCAGCTAAAATTAATATTATATTTGGTCTATCATCTTTGCTTGGAGTCTTAGGGCCTTTAGACCAATTAGTTGGAATATTTTCTTGAACAGTGGCATTTGATATTTTTGGTATAGCCCAAATAAGAATATTTACTTTATATTGCCAAGCTAAAAAACTTGAAATTATTATTACCATAATAGTAACGGTGAGTTTTTTAGTCATGTTCTAACCCGACAATAATTCCCTCATTTGGATTTATATCTCCACTTACAAATTTCTCATATGTAGATATAAAATTTTCTAGCCCATTAATCTTTTTAACTTGCATCCAATCAATACTTTGATTAGATCTTGCTTTCATAAAATCAGTAGTCTTTTGGTTATAGCCTTCATAGCCCCAATCTTTAACTCGTTTTTGAATATGACCTGGAGCGAAAAAGAATTCTGTTCTTTCTCTAAGCATGGCCTGACCAAGAGCATCTTCAGCAGTAACTTCATTATCCCAATGAGTCATACCAACTGTAAGACATTTAAGCATTTTGTCAGCAAGCGAGCCGTGAAGAGTTCCTAGAATCTCGCGGCTTCCTGCCATATCAACTATTACAGATTTAAGATTAAAATTTACATTTGATAGGTAATCATATGTAATCACCTCATCATAACAATTTAAGTTTTCAACAAAATCTATATTCTTTTTAGAAGTAAGACCTATTACTGATGGGGCATTGGAATCTTCTTGAAGCCCTTGAGCAAGACCAATTGCAGTTTTACTAGATGCGCTAACTATAATAATTTGTTCCGCCCCAAAGTAGGATTGATCTTCTAATGCATCACATATACAAAAAGATGTTATGTGTAATGGAAATAATAATGACCTAATGTCATCTATAGAGTTATCGTAATTTATATCCCCAGACAATCTTAAATAATTGTTATATACGGCCGGGAGATCTTTACGATGTTCCTTGCCGTCTGCAAATCCTTGATTAGTAACTTTAACCGGATTTAAATTTAGAATATCGCCTGGTGGGAAATATCCAAATAACCTCTCTCCAACAACCACTTCCTCTACATTTGATTTGATAACCTTGGCAAATCCCCATACTGGTATGCAGCCCCAATCATCATTTTTATCTTCCGTTGCTTTAAAGAATTGCCAATAACCTATAGTGTCGCCAGCTACACCATAAGTAATATTGTTTGATGTAAACGCAAAACTTTCTATTGATACCGAGATTTCTCCTTCTTCAATTTCTATGCTTTGTGTCTGAATAATCCTTGTTTTTGAAAGATCATTTTTAAATGTTTGTAATTGCTTCAAAATTATTATTCTTTAACTTCTATATTAAGCTGTCCAGCTAGTCCTGCTACTCTATGTTTGTTACTTTCTAAGTAATCAGGGTCTGTTACCATTTTGAGCATTGCCTTTTTACTTGGATATCTTGCAATAGCAACTTTATCCCAAAGCTCTTCCACCTCTCCAAGCATCAAACGACTTATAGAGCCACCAAAAGACCATTCGCCGCCAACTTTTTTTAAGTGTTCAAGGACTTCCATGCCATATATAGCATAGGCTTCTTCGCCTGTGAGATCGCTATCTCTTCCATCTTCGTATTCAGCTTTTTTTTTAAACTTTAAAAGATTAACCATAGCAATTGGAGTATCAGTATCACCTTCAAGAAATCCTTCCATTTGTTCTTTAGTGGGATGAACGCTGTTGTTAAATTCCATAATTATTCTCCTAATGTTATAGCTTTTTGAAACGCTGGCCTGGCTTCAATTCTTGCTACATAGTTTTTAATATGCTCCATATCATCTGAAACACACCCCAGTCTATTAGCCATAAAACATGAATGCCCAAGCATAAGATCGGCTGCTGAGAAATCCCCAACTAAGTAATCTTTATCTGCAAGATTGTCGTTAACTGGCACAAGAGATTTGGCTATTAGATTTTGCGCTTGTCTTAAAACATTTTCATCTCTTCTATCAGGCGGCAATAAAATTGTTTGTACCACAACCTGATTCATTGGCGGCATAACCATCCCTTCACAATAATGAAACCATTGAAGATAGTATGGAAACTCTTCAGAATCTGCTTTAGGTTTAAGACCACCATCTTTATGACGCTCAAGGATATATTGAATAATGGCTCCAGATTCGAATATAGAAATATCACCATCCTCAAGTACCGGGACTCTTCCAAGTGCATGTCTCGATCTATGTTCAGGCGACTTTAGTCCTTCCTTGGTAAACGGCATGATATTTACTTCATATTCCAATCCCAATTCTTCGAGAAGCCAAATAACTCTTCCAGCTCTAGTGCCAGCAGTAAAATGAACTTTTAACATAATATAATCTCCTATTATTTTTTTACCATTTTTTGTGCATTTTTTATAAACTCTTCTTTGTCTTTATCATCTTTTAATATACTTTCCCTATCTACAGGTACTTTAGTTCCTTTAATCATGCCTGGCTGTTCATACATTTTGTCTTTCCACTTTTCTAAATGAGTTAATCCATCTAACGAGACCCCAGACCAATTATGAGTTCTAACCCAGCACCAATTAGCAATGTCCGCAATTGAATATTCTCCTGCGAGCCATTCATTGGCTGCTAAATGAGTATCTAAAACTTCAAAAAGACGCCTCGATTCATTTTGATATCTATCTATAGCCGGCTGAATTTTTTCTGGAAAGTATCTGAAAAAAACGTTTGCTTGACCCATCATCGGACCAATGCCACCCATTTGAAACATTAACCATTCTGTAACTTTTGCTCTTCCTATAACATCATCTGGTATAAGTTCCCCAGCCTTATCTGCCAAATAAAGCATAATTGCACCTGATTCAAAAATAGAAAGATCATTATCTGTGTCTATAATTGCAGGAATTCTGCCGTTAGGACTGATTTTTAAGAAATCAGATTTTTTTTGTTCATCTTCTGCAAGATTGATCGAATGAACCTCATAAGGCATTTCAAGAGCCTCTAGGGTGCAAGATACCTTGTGTCCATTGGGTGTAGATGCTGTATATAATTGAATCATAAAAATTACTCTTTAATAAAATCCACTAATACCTTAGATAGTTGCTTGGGCCTTGTCCACTGAAAAAAATGTCCTCCGCCTATTTGTGGCGCACTTATTGCATTGGGAGCCATCCTTAGAACATCTTTTTCAATTCCATTTGTTACAGGATCATCACCAGCAAAAATAGATAAAAATGGTTTATCCGATGTTTTAAAAAATTCTCTAGCTTTTTTTTGAGCGTCTAAAGACTGATCAGGAATTATTGGAACCTGGCTAGGCATTGCTCTTGGACCCATTTTATATGATGCATCAGGAAAGGGAGCTTCATAGGCTTTCATTAAATCAGTATAAAAGGGTGATATTTTTTCAAGCCCAATGCTTTGAAGTAGGTAATGAACAAAGCTTGCAAATTTTGATTTAAAAACTCGCTCCATTTGAATTGAATTAATCATACCAATCGGAAGATTTTTTGTATCCCAGGTGTATTTTTGCCAATACATAAATTTTGTTGCAGGGTGACTTTCGTCATCCATTTTTTTCATTTCATTTGACATTGAAAATAGCGTAATTTTTTTATCCGATGTTTTAAAAGCCTTTACTTCATCAATAACTTCCTGAGGTGTGTTTGGACTATAAGGAAGCCCTGTATTCCCCATAGCAATTTTTATAAATCTATCTGGATCTGCAGCCACCATCCTTAAGCCAATCAAACCTCCCCAATCTTGTCCGAAGAAAGTTAGATTTTTGAAATCATTTTTTCTCAACCATTCTCCCATCCAATCAACTTGATTTTGATAAGAATAGTCTTCTCTAGCAGCTGGTTTATCTGATTTTCCATATCCAACTAAATCAGGAGCAATAACCCTTATTCCTGCTTCAGTTAAAATTGGAATCATTTTAGTGTAAAGATAGCTCCAAACAGGTTGACCATGCATAGCAAGCAAAATAGGGCCACCTTTTGGGCCCTCATCTATATGATGGATTCTTATAACAGTTCCATCTTTAGTTTCTATGTTTGTATAAACTGGTTCAAATGGATAATCTTTAATATTTTCAAAATATCTTTCAGGCGTTCTTAATACTTTCATGAAAAATCCTCAATAATCTCATCTTTAATTAACTCAGCTATCAGCTGATCAAAGGGGTCATCTTGACCAAAATAATATTTCCCCTTGTACACATTTAACGGAACACCATGATGACCTGCTTCTTTTTGGCTTGCTTGATTCATTTCGATTTCACTTATCAACTGTTTTTCATTTAACTTAATATATTCTCTTACCTCTGATAAATTTTCATCAAATCTAGCAAAGAGAGGCCCTAATAACTCATCTTTATTCCAGTTTTTTACACTCCATATTAATGTAGACAATTCATATGCAAACTCAATTCCTTTACCTTTGTTACACATAAATTGACCCATATGACATATATCAAATATATAAGGCTGATGGCTTGAAACCTTTCCGGTTAAAGTATTTTGTTTTATTGGATCAGGTTTAATTGGCATTTTTAAAGGGATATTTAATTTTTTTGCTTTTTTAGAAAAGTCTCTTATAAATGGAATGAAAAAAAAAATATTTTTATTTTTAAACCATTCAGGCATTCGTATAGCTAATGGATAAACGATTTTAAAATTTATTTGGACGTTATGTTCATTTTTAAGTTTTAACATTCTTGGGAGTATTAAATATGAATACGGACTTCTGTAAGAAAAATATAGGTCTATCATTTTTAACTCCTTTAAATTTTAATTTGGCCAGTAAATTAATTCGTCGCCTTTTTTATATTTTGTTTGTGGCTTATCCACAACAACAGGCATCAAGACTGATTGGGGGCCATCTTGGCTCAGGCATTGATTCAATATGAGTATTAAGCTTTGCATGCAATAAACTTTTCATAGTTCAAAGATTTTATTACACATAACTAAATCATGATATGGAAAAAAAAATATGTCTACGTGCAAAAAAGAAGGAACACTAACAAGGGTATCAATATAATCTATTGATAAAATATGAACATTCATAGTATATTATGTTCATATTTAGGGGAACAGCTTAATGCTTGACTGGGGCAATTTAGAATATTTTATATCCTGTGCAAATCATGGCACTTTGAGTGGTTGTGCTAAAGAGATGGGAGTCAATCATTCAACGGTATCTAGAAAGATTGAAAAATTAGAAAAAGAATTAGCTCTAAAGTTATTTGAAAGAAAAAATTCTGGATACACCTTAACGACTCATGGAAAAGATTTATATAAAGAAGTTGCAAAGATTGACTATAAAATTTCAGAGTTAAAAGAAAAATTCATACCAAATCCAGAACTCATGGGTGGAAAGCTTGTTATTTACAAGCAAGGCGAGGGGGGCAGTAATATGACAAATCTTATTACAAAATTAAGATCTAATTTCCCAAACCTTGTGATTCATGTATTGAATGGTTCAGATGATGCCGATATAAGTACTGAGATATATGACCTTGGGTTTATCGGAACAACAAAACCGCCCGAAGATTCAATTGCAACTTTGCTTACAAATATAGATATGTGTATTTATGGAACAAAAGATTATTTTGATAAGAATAAAAATCCCAATGATTTTGAGTGGGTGGCTTACAAAAGGAATGATAAATTCGACACTGATTATATTATTAAATCATTTTTTCAAAATCCAAATATAGTCATTTCATCAAACTCATATCAAGATGCTCATTCTTTAGTTGCAAATGGTAATGGAGTTACATTTCTAACAGACCTTGATGGCGACAATGATGAAAGACTTATTTGTTTCAATAGGGATGACTACTCATTTAGAATAGGGTTCTATCTAGTTCAGCATGAGTTATCTCGATCTAACCCAATTGTGGCTGCTGTTAAAAAAGTTATTCTTGAGAATACTAAGGATGCTCTTCAAAACACAAACTTCGTTTCTTCTAATATTAAAAAGAAGAAACAATAATTTTTTATCTTTTTGATGAATTTTTAACACCATCTGATAGTATACAAACAAGACTAGCGCCGTTCATTGCGCTATCTTAGTAAATTAAATAATTTTTATTGTCTTAAAGGGGGACATGTTAATGAAAAATCTAATACAAACTACTTTATGTGTTGCAGCAATGTTAATGCCTTTTAGTCTTTTAGCTCAAGATTCAGACGGAATCGAAGATGTTATTGTTACAGCAACAAAAAGAGTTGCAAATGCTCAAGATATCCCCATGGTTGTTGATGTATTTTCTGAAACTGAAATTAATGACTTAAACATTAATACCATTCAAGATATAGGAAATTTAGTTCCATCTCTTATTGTTACTTACAACGTTGATCCAATGAATGCCAGAATGACTATTAGAGGTATTGGAACCAGTCAAAGTGATGCATCTCTTGAATCTGATGTTTCTTTTGTGGTTGATGGGGTTTACTTAAACAAGACTGGACTTGGTCTGAATGATTTGGTTGATATTGAAAGAATCGAAGTACTTCAAGGACCCCAAGGAACTCTTTATGGTAAAAATTCAAATGCTGGTGTTGTTAATATTACAACTAAAAAACCTAGACCGGGTGATGCAGATGCTTTTATCAAGTATGAAAATGGTGATTACAATAAATCATCTATTAGTTCAGCCATGACTTTTGGTTTGTCTGATAATGCTGCAGTGCGACTTACCGCCCATACTCTTGAATCAGACGGGTGGATGACAAATAGTGTTGATGGTAGTTCTGCAAATGGCGATGACAATCAAACTATTGCTCTTAAATTTTATTATGAGGAAGATGACCTAAGTGTATTTTTTAACCATACCGATATCAGCAAAAACTCTACGTGTTGTGCAGTTGATAGTGTTGATACTTCACCCTTTGTTTCAACAGCAAATGCAATGGGAGCTCTCGGTCTCCTTGGGCCATATGCTCCAGCCGATGGCGCTTATGACAACTATATGTTCCAAGCTACACCAGGATTGCCAATATTTAATCTAGATTCTCAACTCACATCTATAAGGGTTGATGAGGAATTGGAAAATGGTGATTTGACTTATATTTTAGCAAGGAATGAGTATGAGGTTGATAGAAGATGGGATGCTGATTTTAGTGCTGCAGATTTCTGGCATTTACATAGACAACTTCCTGGTAAATCACTTACTAATGAATTGAGATTTAATTCCAATATGATTGACAATTTTCAATATACAGTTGGTGTGTATTGGAGCGAGTCTGAATATGGTGAGTATGGGGGTGGCGCTGCTATGCGAGCAATCACAATTGGTGATGAATTTAACCCTGTATGGTCAGGTCTAGTTAATAGCTTGACTCCACTTATTACTCAACTAGCAACTGCTCAAGCAATGGGTGTGGCAACTCCTACACAACTTGGTCAATTGGCAGCTTTACAAGCTCAAGCACAAGGTCTTGGCGGTGCTCTTGCAACAACTCAAGCTGGAGATGGCGTAGCTCAGGATATGACTTGGGATGATAGTTCAAAAGCTATTTTTGGTCGAATCACTAATCATTTATCAGATTCTTTAAGAGTGACAGCAGGGCTAAGATATACCACTGAAGATAAAGAAGCTGATCTCTATGCAAATACTGTTCTTGACGGAACTGCAACTCTTAGTGCTTCACTTGCAGCGGGAATTGGCCAGCCACAATTAGCCGGTCAAACTCTCCCTAGACAGGCGCTTTTTGGAGCATCCAGTTTTTTAAATGGTGTACTTCAATCTGTTGACCAAGAGTTTGAAAGATCAGACAGTGCAACTACCTGGTCATTAAGCATTGAAAAAGATTTAAGAGATAAAGTTATGATTTATGCTAGTGCTGCAACAGGCTATAAGTCTGGTGGATTTAACTCTACTTCTGGACTAGACAATTTATCAAGAGCTTTTAATAAAACTGAAACGGAAAGTTTTGAAGTTGGAATAAAATCAAGATTTTTTGATAATAAAGTTCAATTCAATGCTGCTATTTTTAATGCAGAAACAACTGGCCAGCACTATATCACCCAAGCCCCTTCCGGCGGCGGAACTATAGTTGGTAATGCAACGGTGCCTGCAGAAAGATTAGGTTTTGACATGAATTTTATTGCAAAGCTAAGTTCAAACCTTACCTTAAATGCAAGTTATTTTACTGTTGATGACAATGAGCCGGATATATCAGCCAATGCTGCAATAAGGTTAGCACCAGCAGATGCTTACACAGTTGGTCTGAATCATACGTATCCTATGGCTGGCGGTATGGTTTTTACTAGATTAAATTATAGCTATGACGGTCCTCATGAATGGACTTCAGCTTATGTTGGCTCCCCAGCTTTTCCTGCTGTTCCAGGATATCCAGAGGTCCTTCAGGATCACGATCGAAAAAATGTTAATGTTAAAATTGGATGGAGAAACGACTCATGGGAAGTTGCTTATTCAGTTGAAAATGCTACAGATGAAACTACTGTAAGGTTGGCGTTAAATCCAAGTCCTGTTTCAGGGGTTAACGGTTTCACAATGTTTAATCCAAAACTATCAACCTTTAGCGTAAAGTATAATTTCTAATTATTTAGAATCAAAAAAAGGGGAGCATTAGCTCCCTTTTTTTACTTTGTTTAAAGCTACTTACCTGACAATGAGCGCATTGTAAGTTTTGCAAGTTGGGACATATGCACCTCATCTGGACCATCTGCAATTCTACAAAATCTACTTGTTGTAAATATATGAGCCAGTGGAGTATCTTGAGATACACCCATGCCTCCAAAGATTTGTATCGCTCTGCTAGATACATCTTCACACATCTTTGGTGCTACTATTTTTAACATTGAGATATAGTCTCTAGCTGCATCTATGCCATAGTTATCCATTTTTTCAGCAGCAGATAGAACAAGCAATCGACATTGTTCAATATCACATCTACTTCTTGCTATCTCATGCTGAACACTTGTTTTTTTACTTAGTGCCTCACCAAAGGCAACTCTGCTTTGAGCTCTTTCACACATGAGCTCTAAAGATCTTTGAGCCATTCCTACGAACATCATTGCATATTGAAACCTACCTGGGCCAAGTCTACCTTGAGCTATCTCAAAACCTCTTCCTTCACCAAGTATTAGATTAGAAACTGGAACACGAACATTGTTAAAGACCACATCACCTTCACCGCCCGGTGAGTGTAATTCACCTAGAGATCTTAGTGCTCTTGTGATTGTAAAACCGTCTGCGTCAGTAGGAACAATAATAGTTGAGTGTTGTGTATGACGAGGGTTTTCTGGATTTGATTTGCCCATAACCAGCATAAATTTACATTTTGGAGTTATAACATTTGTAGTCCACCATTTCTTGCCATTTAAGACATACTCATCACCATCACGAGTAATTTCTAATTCCATGTTAATTGAAGCACCTT
>ENA-OUOG01001869-OUOG01001869.1-marine-metagenome-genome-assembly--contig:-NODE-1869-length-23160-cov-4.775722_pt1 | contig 23160 bp, 18 predicted proteins | sample MGYA00248635_ERZ508505 | MGnify/ENA primary metagenome ERZ508505 (study PRJEB26176, sample SAMN06267871) | marine metagenome | isolation source: Saanich Inlet, British Columbia, Canada | place: Pacific...
TAGGTTTAAAGCCATGACCTTACGGTAAAAGTCGGTCGTCATCTCTTCAAAACGTTGACGACCTCCAAGGCCGCCTGCATTGTTGACTAAAACATCAATCTTACCATATTTCTCTCCGATAGCTTGAATATTGCTATTGACTGCATCTTCGTTGGTTACATCAAAACCTACATACTCAGCACTAATCCCATCTGCTTGTAGTTCTGCGGCTTTCTTTTCTCCTTTGGCATCTTCGATACCATTTAAAATGACGGTGAAACCATCTTGTCCTAAACGTTTGGCTACTTCAAAACCAATTCCACTGGTTGCTCCAGTAACGATTGCAATTTTATTTTCTTTACTCATATTCGTAATTCTTATTTTTAAATTTCTTAATTGTTATGTTTTGTTTCTATCACAAGTTTCACCTTATTGATTAAAATGAATATGGCAAATACGGACAAGACTACCGACACTGTGATGGCGATAAAGGCTGGAGTATATGATCCTCCTGCAGTGATTTTCCCGATAAACCAGTTCATGATAATTGGAGAAAGTGCAGCTATGGTCCCTGCCAATCCAGCCAGAGTTCCCACAGAGGGGCCTCTAAATAAATCACTTGAAAGGGTTTGAATATTCCCAATGGCAAACTGGAAACCAAAAAGTGCTATTCCAGCAAGATAGATAAAGGTCATATAGTTGGAATCATTTACAAACAATATAATGCCTACAAAGCCGATAATAATGAGTAGACTTCCTAGAACAATACTTACTTTTCTACCCACATCAACAGAAGTTCTTTTAATAATAGCCTCTGTGAATAAACCTCCCAATATTCCACCAGCCGCAGCCATTAAATAAGAAATCCACATGGTGTTCCCTATTTCTTCAATGCTTAAATTAAATTTGGTGTTCAAATAGATGGGCATCCATCCAGCAAAAAACCACCAAATGGGCTCGATAAAGAAACGACAAAGTAAAACACCCCATGGTTGCTTGTAACTCAAAATCTTTAGAATGCTTAAGCTTTGCGCATTTTTATCTTCTACAATATTGTTTTCGATTCTGTCATCTAGAATTAACTTCCGCTCTTCGTCTGTTATCCAAGGATGATCTTCTGGCTTAGTTTTATTGACAATATACCATGGAATAACCCATAGCAATCCTACTGCACCTAAAATAATATAGGTTGATTTCCAACCAAACTGCGCATAGAGATAAACAATAATTATTGGAGCAATTACATTTCCAATTGACGCACCAGAGTTAAAAATTCCTTGCGCTAAAGCACGTTGCTTAACTGGAAACCATTCTCCATTACTCTTTACTGCACCTGGCCATAAACCCGCTTCTCCAAGACCTAAAAGACCTCTAACAACGGACAAACTAATCACCCCTCTCGCAACAGCGTGAAATGCAGCTGCAAGGGACCACACCACAATGGAAGCAATAAATCCAATGCGTGTTCCAATTTTATCATATAAACGTCCAGAAAGAAACTTACTTACAGCATAAGTGACCATAAATATGTTTAACATAAATGCATAATCTGAATTATCCATTCCAAGGTCTTCTCCCATTTGGGGCCAAAGCAAAGCGAAGGCGGTTCTATCGATATAGTTGATTACAGTTGCTATAAAAATCAACCCTATGATCCACCATCTTAACCCTTTAATTTTCATCATTTAATTTAATTTAATACCATTATCTATTAATGGAAAAATGGTTTGTCAACTCCTTTGGAAAAAGGAGGGGATTATTTAATGTCGTAACAATACTGATATAAATCTTTAAAATGTTTTTTCATCGCAATTTTTGCCTGCTCTGGGTCTTGATCACGAATGGCATCAACAATGGCTTTGTGCTCTTCTATTCCTTTAAAGGCAGTGTCTTTATCACAGACATGGTGCTTTTCGAAATTGGTGATAATTTCTGGCGTTATCTTTAGCATGAAAGTATTCAAGGTGGGATTAGCACTAGCTTTGGCGATTGCTAAATGAAACAAGAGATCTTCTTGAACCGCATCTTCTCCTCTGATAGCCTTATCTGAATAATCTGCAAGCGTATTTTCAAGGTGAATTAAATCATCTGTTGTTCTTCTTATTGCGGCTAGTTTTACCCCTTTTAATTCTAAAAAAATACGGGCTTCAACAAGTTCCTTAAAAGAAGGAATCGATAGCCCTAAGATATCGTCGATCATCCCATTCATCGCAGTAATCCCAATATCCGCAACAAAGGTTCCGCTCTGAGGAATAGATTTTACTAGACCATAGGATTCTAGCGTCTGAAGTGCCTCGCGTAAATTAAAACGTGAAACCTGAAACTTTTCAGCCAACATGCGTTCTGAAGGAAGTTTATCACCAGGTTCAAAATTTTTAAAATTCATGAGTTCTTTCAGGCTTAAAATAATCTGTTTTTGAACTTCCTCTATTTGACTATCAATCAACATAATCTATTTAAATGTTTTAGTTAAAACAAAACTAAACTTTTTTTTGATGGTATTTAATGTGATATTTCCAATGAATAATATTTGACTCTTGCAAAAGCATTTTGCTCCCTCGTTTGTAAATAATTTCCTGCTTTAAAATAATTTTCAAAAATCCCCCATTTCTGAATATGTATGTCATTGTAAACTTTTGAATATTCATCGTTTAAAATAACCTCCATTCGTCCATTTGTAACAATAACCTCTAAAGTAAAACGATCGTGTCCTACCGTCACAGGCATAAAATAACCCTCGTCATCGACCCATGCACTTGTGTGTAGTAGTTCTTCTGGGGTATCGCTGAGGTCTTTTACTATTTTTGTTTTTACCCTGATCCTTCCGTCGTGCCAGTATATTTTCAAGACTGGAGGAGCATTATTATCATTCTCACCAATCAAATCACGCTGTTCGTTTGTCAATCGACCATGAATTTGCATAATGATTGTCCGGTGATTATTGCCTTGATTGTCCTGTGAAATTTCAGGAACTGCAAGTTCTCCTCTCATTCGGCCTCCATCCGCAAAAGTCCAATTAATGTGATCACTCCCAGAAACCATTTGTTCTCTTAACTCGGTTCTTGAATAAGAAGAGTTTGGAGTGCTTTCTTTTGGATAAGTATAAAAAACAAGGGACCCATCTATAGAGTCGTTGTAAAAGAACGGTTTGAGTGTTTCATTAGTAGCATAATCTAAAATTTCTGGTGGTTTTACCGAGGTTGGATTCCCAACCGGCAAAGTAACTTTCCAGTTTGTCAGGTCAATATTAGGCAATAAATAGCTTGAACTTGTTTGGGTAGGGGAAGATACTTCAGAAGAAGACATTCCATTATTAGAAGGTTCTAATGAAGCATCATTTTCACTACCTGATTCAAGAAACATTTGGTATAACTCTTGAATATTGGGTTCCTTCTCACTTTCAGAGCAACTAAAGCTAAGGAGTAAGAAACTTAAAAATAGGGTCAAGCATAAAATAAACCAAGGTTGATTCTTCATAAATTTACTGCTACTTATTCAACAACAGGATAAATTTTTACATTATCAACAAAAGCATCACGATCATTTACTGCGTATATAAAGATAGAAACTTCACCTACGGCATTTGATCTGAATCTTTCAATAACTGTTGTTCCACCAGAGCAACCGTTATCTGCAAACTTACCTTTGGCTTCAGTTCCAACGTGTTTAACTAGAGGATTGCTTGCAAGCGCAACATCGCTATCTGTATAATGACCATTTAAGATTAGGCCAACAATACTATTGGTGTCTGGCCCACCCGTTTTTATGGCGTATTCATACTCGAATATATAATCTGTATTTGGGCTTAATGTTACTGCTTGATAAGCATATCTAGTATTGCCAGCAATAGCAGAACCATCAGGATTTGCGCGCTGACTAGAAGACCATTTTGCTCCTCTTGTTTTGGAACCATTATCAGATCCATCATAATTGGTACATGATCCATCACTAGATCCACTAAATGGATTTGAGCTTCCTGGCGTATTTGCAATTTTCCAAGGTGGATATACATCACTTGAGCCTCCATTAAAGTCTCCCCATAAAATTTCTGGATCAATCGGTCCAGCGGGTCCACCAACAGTGACTTCTTTGGTAATAGAAGAAGTTTTATTAATAAAATTAGTTGTTGTCAATGTTACCATATATACTCTTTCAATTCCATCATTAGTATAACTATGGGTTGGATTCTCATCTGTTGAGCTATTTCCATCTCCAAAATCCCAATTATAAGTAGTTGCTCGCTCAGAGGCGTTTGCAAATGTTACCTCAAAATCGCTCGCTACATCATCGAAAGTAAATTCAGGAACAGAAAGTGGTTCTCTGTAGAAATAAATGTTATCCACATTTAGCGTTGCTTCTGTACTAGCTGTACCTCCGCTGCCTAATTCAATTGTAATTGCATCAATTTGAGTAATTCCTTCCTCAGCAAGATCAATAGTTAGGCCATTCCAAACATTGTCTTCTAATTCTTGTTCAAAAAATTGAGTGCCTAATGAAATTTTAACTTTATCAATGCCTGTACTGTGAATAGAATGAAGGTCTAGATGAAGATAATCGGCAGAAGAACCTGATCCAAAAACATCTGCTACACTAACAGTTGATCCAAAAGAAATGGTTGCAACATTTGGGCTTTGAAGTCTAGAGTATTGAATAACATCGTTCCCTGTGCCTGCTACTTCTCGTTGATTAAATTCCGAACTACTACTTGATGCAAAATTTGCAGAAATGCTATTGGTATATGCGCTAAAAGCACCTTCACTATGTGTCCCATTGCTGAAAACCGAATACACATTTTCATTTAAAATAGTGGGTGAATCAGGAGCAGAAGTTGGTCGGTTAGGAGTGTGAGAAACCGTAAAATTCTGTGTTTTCGATACATCAGTAAGTCCTCTATCAGATTTGGCAGTTACTGTGATAACATAGGTTGCCTGTCTTTTGGTGTTGGGATAATCATAAGAAGCAGTACCCCCATTTTCAGGGATTGTTACCGAGTCTCCATTGCCAAAATCAACGACAAAAGATGAAGCTCCAATTGCGAGTGGAGTGACAGAAACGTATGTTCCATCATCTAAACCATTCTCATCTGCTCCAGCTGAAACTGAAAAGCTTGAAAATGAAATTTCAGAAAGCCCAGGCCCATTAGAATTGGCCAGTGGCTGTATAACCTCATAGTCGTCATTACACGATACGAAAAGTATCGATACGCTAAGAGCTAGTATTCCTTTTTTAAATAAATTCATATCTATTATTTTACTTTTATAAAAATTTAGTCCGCAGCGTAAACTTTAACATTGTCAATGTATACGTCAACATCTGTTACGGCATAAAACATAATTGCCATTTCACCACTTTGATTTGCAACAAATTCTTGCTCAACAAGGGTGTGAGATGTTTTTCCATTAGCTTGATCAGCTACAAATTGAGAAATAGGAGTACTCGCCACAGCATCAGCACCATCAGCAAAATGACCCCCTAAAACTTCCGAAATAATTCGGTTTCCCCCTGGTGCAACACCAGCTTGTTCCGCAGGAGTTTTGATTGCATACTCATATTCTAAAATATACTTTACGGTACGATTCCCAGGGATAGATGGAGAAACAAGTATTGCCTGATAAGCATAACGGGTATTAGCACTTAAATAAGCACCCGCTGAAGTTGACTTTGTCCACTTTGCCCCTTTGGTTTTTGCTCCATTGTCCGATCCATCATAATTGGTAAACGATCCATCACTACTGGAGTTAAATGGATTTGTATTTCCACCTGTGAAAGACGCAAATTTCCAGTCACTGGACCCTCCATTAAAATCTCCATTTAAAATTTCTACAGGAAGAGGTACAAATACATCCTCAACAACGACATCCATGGTTTGAGCACTGGACGCTTCATTTGCATCTAAGGCGGTAAGGGTTACTGGATACGTACCCTCTCCTGCATCAAATCTAAAGCTAGGATCTTTTTCTGTTGAAGTATTTCCCTCTCCAAAGTCCCAAACATATTTGGTTGACTCTATAGACAAGTTATTAAAGTTTATTATTCTAAAGTCTACTGCATCTGGGATGTATCCAAAAGCGGCTACTGGCGGAGTTTTATCGGCAATAGAACCAGCCTCCGGTAATTCAAATTCAAACGCTTCTTCACAACTCACCGTAAGTGCCATTACTGATAAACACAGTACCAAGCTTGCGGCTTTATTGAAAATAGATAATTGTTTTTTCATGATTAATATGTTTATAGATTATTGTGGGTTTTGTGTTAAAAGACCATCACTCAAATTGATTTCCCTTGCAGGAATTGGTAATAATAAACGACGAATATTATAACTCGTGTAGCCCTTTTCACTTGCGTGGTTACTCAATACCTCATTGGCAACACCTAGTCTTAATAAATCAAAAAAGCGATGATTTTCAAAGGCTAGTTCTACTCTTCTTTCAACTAATAAATCGTTTATTGTCAATACAGAAGGACGATCAGAAACAGCATCAAATCCAGCTCTTACACGTACTTTCATGTACGAATCGATTGCTGCATTATTTGTAGTATCACCCCCACCCATTAAAGCTTCAGCATGCAATAAAAGTATATCGGAATAACGCAAAACAATCCAGTCATTTCCTGCATTTGCAGGAGAAGAACCATAGGAAGGGTTTAAAATATCAGAAATATCCGATCCTTCAGGTAAGAACTTAATGACTTCTGCATTTTCTGGAATTGGTAGTTGAGCATCCGTTCCAAAAGCAGCGTAAGAAACAGCTGTTCTATTCCCCCCATGGGTATTAAAGTCTTGGATCAAGTTTGGATTAACAATATTTAAACCATCTTGTCTTCCTTGTCTTTTATAAGAAGTGAATTCTGACGAAAAACCTTGACTCTCGTCAGGATTTCCCGCTACATATTGAATAGCAAAAATAACTTCGTCATTTAATTCATTATAGAAAACATCACTAAAGTTAGGTTCCAAAGAAAACTCACCGCTGGTCACAATAGCTTCACACAAAGCTTTCGCTCCATCATAATTAGGAGTTGGCTGACTTAGATATACTTTTGCTAATAAACCTTGTGCAGCAGCTTTAGAGGCTCTTGATTTGCTTCCGTTACTCAAATTAGAAACACCTTCTTGCAAATCAGTTACAATTTGGCCATATACATCTTCTAAAGATCTTCTCGTAAAAAGAGTCTCTTTGTCGTCTGCAACAACTACAGAGGTTACTAAAGGTACTGGACCATATAAACGCACTAAGTTAAAATAAGCATAGGCTCTCAAAAACTTAGCTTCAGCAGTGTAAGCGGCAATATTAGAAGCGTCTGCATTGTCTATATAGGATAGAACACTGTTAGCTCTAAAAATGATTTCATACATGGATTGGTAATAATCCTCTGACTGAATATTTTCAGGTTCTACGATATACCTATGGAAATCTGCTCTTGATCCTTCTAGAGTTTTACTCCTAGTATTATCAGATCGATGTTCAGTTAAAAGATATTCTAACTGAATTCCTCTGTTAAAACGAATCGAGCTCGATTCTGTATTCTCGTTAACGCCTTGAAGTGCATCATAAATCCCTATGATACCGGCAAATACATCTGCATCAGTTTTATAAAAGGTGTCTGCAACAATTGCAGAGTCTGGCAATGGGTTTAAGAACTCATCTGAATCACAAGAGACAAATAAAGCTCCAGTAATTGCTAATAATAAAAATTTTATATGTTTCATCGTTAACATGTTTAGAAGTTAATATTTAATCCAAGTGACATTGTACTGAATAGTGGTGTACCAGCACGCTGTGCACCATACGATTGCGGAGTATTATTTGAATCAATATACTCTGGATTAAATCCATGATAATCATCTGAAGTAATGTAAAGTAAATTTTGTCCAGTAGCATAAAGTCTTAAGGATGTAATTCCGATAGAAGAAATTAAGTCCTCTGGAAACGTATATCCAATATTTACATTTCTTAATGAGAAATACCCGGCACTCATGACCATATCATTTGTGGCCGTTCGGGGCTTAATGAATGAGGCGTCAGATACAATACCAGCATCAACTACTGCTTGTTCATCAGAAGTAGCACCATTCCACTGAGAGAAGAAGTATTGGTCTCCAATATTTCTTACTTCAGCACCTTGACTTCCTTGAATCATAAAAGAAAAATCAAAGTTTTTATAATTAAATTCATTGGTTAAACTCCAAATAATTTCTGGATAAGGGTTTCCTAAAATTGTTTTGTCGTCATCGGTAATTAGACCGTCTCCATTTAAATCTTTCACAATTACATCTTCAGACATACCGTTGATTGGAATCCAAGGAGAGTCCCAGTATTGATTATCGAGTTCTTTATCAACAACATATCCGTAGAAAGAAGAAATGGGGTTACCGACAAGGTTGATCCATTGTGAATTTCTTCCAAATCCATCCTCTGTTAATGCTCCATTTGATTCACCATAATCCAATAATTCATTTTCGTTAGTAGAAGCTATGAGCGTTGAATTCCAAGAAAAATTCTCTCCAGTAATATTTTTGGTTCTCAATTCAAATTCCCATCCGCTGTTTTTAACTTTTCCTAAGTTTACAATACCATTATTAAATCCAGTAACATAAGAAACAGGATTGTTTAACAATAATTGATCACTAGTTCTTTCATAATAGTCAATCGATCCAGAGATTCGGTTGTAAAATAAACTAAAATCTAAACCTGGATTAATTTCTTCAGATGCTTCCCACTGCAGCAATAAATTAGCAATGTTTTTTGGTGAAACACCTGCGGTAATGCTACCATCAACAATGGCGTTAGAGGTATCCAATTGAGCCAGATATGGCCATGCATTTACAAGGTCATCCCCAACATTAAATCGTTCGGATCCAGTACGACCGTAACTTGCTCTAAGTTTAAGTATTGTAAATATCTCAGAATCCGAAAGGAAGTCTTCATTAGCAATGTTCCAACCCACTGATATGGCTGGGAAATCTCCCCATTTAGAATCAACACCAAATACTGAACTACCATCTCGTCTAAAAGAAGCATTTAATAAATACTTATTGTCATAAGCATATCCAACACTGGCAAAATATCCAATTTTATTTGTTTCAACATTTACTTCACCTTCGGAAACAATTGTCGTTGCCCCTTGCAAGTTTTTCAACAAATCATTTGAATATCCAGTTCCAACAATTTGACTTGATTCAGCTCTTCTTTGTTGAATAGTGATCCCAGCTAGTGCACTAATGTCATGGCTACCTATTTGCTTTTTGAATGATAATGTATTGTCAGAAATAAGTCGCGTTCTAAATCTATTATTTAAAAGATATTGTGCTCTACTCGTTCCAGATTGGTGGTGTTTTGTTCCATCCCAACGCGTTCTTTTACGCTGCTCAATAGTAACCCCTAAAGAAGATTTAGCCACAAGACCATCCGCAATTTTATATTGTAAATAGGCACTTGTCAATAATTTGGTGTTATACTCAAAGTGTTCTCTTTCGACATATTGTGCATAAGGATTAGCATCCCCTGAGGTACGTGGACGATTGTCCGATCCATTACCATCAAGATCCAATTCAACCAAATGGTTTTCATAAAAATAATCGCCAGGGCCAACATCTGGATAAGCGCTTGTATTAACAAATTGCATTGTCTCTGGAGTGTGATAAATTGGCAACCACGGAGACTGTCTAATTGGATTGTGAATAGAGGTGGGCAATCTTCTTTGTTTTGAAAAAGAAGGAGTAGCACTTAATCCAAATTTCAATTTATCGTTAATTTGATTATCTAATTTGAGTTTTGCAGAATAGAGTTTATAGTCATCAGTAATGACAACTCCCTCGTCATGCACATAACGCAATGAAGCTGAAAACTTAGTAGCTTTTGTCCCTCCTCGTGCAGATAATGAGTGACTTGTTATAAACCCACCATCAAAGAAAACATCTTGCCAATCTCGATCAATACCAGTTACTTCAACAATTTTTAAGGCATAAGCTGTTTGCTCTGAAAGTGTTCCTGTTGCGGCAGATTCTTTTGCCGCCCATTCTGCAGTGCTTTTTCTGTAATCATCACTACCAAAAGCACTTTTATAGCCCGTATATGTTTCATAAGAGAATTTAGTTTTTCCCTCTTCTCCCGTCTTAGTTGTGATTAATATCACCCCATTGGATCCCTCACTACCATAAATTGCAGCAGAGGCAGCATCTTTTAATACTTCAAATGATTCTACATCATTCATGTCTAAGTTTCCAAGAAACTCAGCATCTACAACAACACCGTCGACAACAACAGCAGGACCAGAATCTGCAGTAATAGAGCCAAAACCACGAATTGTGATTGTTGGAGCTCCACCAGCCTCCGGATTAGTTGCTTGAATGTTTACTCCAGAAACCTGACCAATCAGTGCGTCATCGACACGCGAAACGGCTATTTGATCTAAGTTCTTATTCACAATTTTTGAAATTGCTCCAGTTATAAGACTTTTCTTTTGGGTGCCATAACCTGTAATTACGATTTCATCTAATTGATCCACGTTATCTGTAAGAGTTACTGAAATCGAATCTTGTCCGATAAATGGAATAATTTGATTTGTATATCCTATATAGGATATTTCTAAAATTTGACCAGTTTCAACTTTGATAGAAAAATTCCCATCAAAATCAGAAGTTGTTCCATTGTCTGTGCCTTGAACAAGCACTGTAGCTCCAGGGATTGGTTGCCCATCTGAACCAACAATAGTTCCGCTTACTTGTGTTTGTGCGTAAGTCAAGAGCATACCACAGAACACGAAAAATAGCGTTAGTTGTGATTTAATTTTCATTCGTTGTTAGTTTGTTTATACTTCGTTATTAAAAAGTCATCTCAAAGGAGATGGTCGCACAAAATAAATCTAGCTAAACTAAAACAAGAGTTTAGTAGAAAATTAGCTTGGCTGTGTCATTTTATTACTTTTTAAAAAAGTAATGGAAAGCGTATTTAAACCTTATTTTATGTTGTTTTTATTGGATTACCAATTTGGTTTTCCAAACTGGTTTACCAAATTTACTTTTTCAAATATAGTAATAATTATATATTTACCAAGTTTATTTAGATAAAGTTGATTATTCCATAAAGTCCTCGCGAATAGGGCTAAAGACATCAATTAATTCTCCAGCTTCAAGACAAACGGCCCCGTGGAGTGCGTTTGTGGGGATATAAAAATTATCTCCTTTCCCTAAGCGCTGCGTTTCTCCATCAATAGTCACATCAAAAATACCAGAGGCTACATGGGTTACTTGTGAATGATGGTGCTGGTGCATGGGGCCAATTCCTCCTTTTTCAAATGCAACATGGACCAGCATAATTTTATCGTCATAGCCCATGATTTTTCGTTTTACGCCCTCTCCAACTGTTTCCCATTCCATATCTTTCGTTAATAAAAAGGACTTACTTGTTCCAAATGTTTTCATTTTTAATTGTCGTTTAAATTTTATTAATAGTCATTGTTGCTAACAATCAGCCTAGTTTTCTGAGGGGGAAGATCCCGGACCTACTGTTGCTTCTCTAAACCAAACTTCGGTATAACTTCCGTTTTCATATTGTTTAGCGATATCACCACCATAGGTTTCTGCACCTGTACTCCACACCCTATTTGTTTCAGGACTTTTTCCATTGGTCTGATTGTAGGCGCCTTGCTTGAAATAATTTAATTCTCCTTTGTAAGCAGTGGCTCTTTCTGTCCCGTCTTGCCCTAGTGGCCCAAACAATCTTTTAACTTGCTCTGGTAAATCAGATTTATTTACATACTCAGAGGAAATAAGATTTTTTGTAAAAGTCTTTGTTTCGTGCTTTGGACTGGTAAAGGTCAAGTACATGATTCCTTTATAAACATTTACCTCATAGCTGAATTCTTCTCCTAATGCAATGCCGTCTTCAGGTTCCGCTGGATACGCGTCTTTTGCTGTTCCTACGACGGCCATATCATGACCCCAAATAGCGGTTGAGAAATCCCATCTTCCTGAATTATCAGCTCCAGCAGTATTGATTTCATAATTCCAAAAAACAGAGCCTTTTTCATGGCCGGGAAATTTTTTATAGTAGAGTTTAAAGGGTTCATTCTCATGTCCTTCCCCACTGTGAATTTGTCCAACTACCGTTGAATAAGAAGCAGCAACCCTAGCGTCACCGGTGGTAGAAACATGCATTACTTTACAGGTCCCCGTTAATTTTCCTCCTTCTTCTGGAACCCATTCTCTTTTTTCGTGTAGCTCTGTTCTTGTGTTACTGGAGTTTGGAGAAGTTACGCCTGAATTAGGCGTTTTGTAAACAACCCAACGTCTTGTTCCGTCAATTACAGTATAGAAAAAGTCTTTGTGCTCAAAATTCACAAGGTTATCTTCTCTTGTTCCATCACCCATTAAAATTTTAAACTTATCCATAAAAGAAATGACTTCACTTGGATAAACGGTCTTTTTACTTAAGTCGTCATTGGCAGCAAAATAACCTTCATTTGAATAAGCTTGATCACTGATTTCAATATTCACTGACTTAAACCAAACCTCAGCATAATTCCCATCCGAGTATTGTTTTTGAAGATCTCCCCCGTGGGTTTCTGCACCAGAACACCATACTCTATTGACTTGAGGGCTTTTTCCATTGGTTTGATTGTAACTCCCCAACTTAAAGAATAAGCCTTGATCAGCATAGGCTTTTTCTTGTTCGACCCCATCTTGTCCTATGGGGAAAAATAACTCCTTCACCTGTGCTGGAATATTTGCTGCTGTTTTAAACTCAGAATCAATTAAATTCTTTGTAAAGGTTTTTGTTTCGTGCCCTTCACTTGAAAAGCTGAGGTACATCATCCCTTCTTTTACTTCTACGGCATAACTAAATTCTTCTCCTAAAGCGATACCATCTTCTGGTTCTTCAGGATAGGTGTCTTCATCAGATCCCACAACAGCAAAATCATATCCCCAAATAGGGTAAGAATAATCCCATCTTTTCGAATTGTCTTCACCCGCTGTGTTGATTTCATAATTCCAAAAAACCGACCCCTTTGTATGGCCAGGGAATTTTTTGTAATAAATTTTTAGAGGTTCATTTTCATGCCCATCAGCACTGTGGATCTGACCTACAACTACCGAGTAAGTTGCGGCAACTCGTGCATCTCCTGTAAACGCGACATTCTTGACCTTAAGTGTCGCCTCTAATTTAGCATCGCTCATGGGTGACCATTTTTTTAATTGCGCTAGCTCTGTTCTTGTATTGTTGGAGGTTCCATGGGTGTTACCCGCATTTGGTGTTTTGAATACAACCCAGTTTTCTTCGCCTTCCTTTGTGGTATAAAAGAAATCCTTATTCTCATAATTAATTGCCGGACCAACATTGGAGCCATCTCCTAAAATTAAATTCCAATGTTGAAAAATAGGTATAACATCATTTGGCTTCAATGTTGACTGATTTGTTCCAGTACATCCCTGTAAGAAAAAGACTGAGGTCAACACAAGAAGTCTATAAACTAAAGTTATTTTTTTCATTCTTATCTATTTAAAATTTTATGGTTATCCAAATTGGTCAACCAATATAGTAATTTACATTTAAATCTTCTTCCCTCTTCTGTAAAAAATCCCAACCTTACTTTAAAAGAGGGCATTCTAGCACTAAGAACAGAAAAAATGGAGGGATACTATTTTGCAAAATATGAAATTGAAAACACTATACCTAAATTTCTTTAGGGCTCCCACCTTTTATTGCTTATCAAGCAAAACAAGCTTTGCTAAATTAATTGAGAACTAATTTGCTGGAAGGGATGAAGTAGAAAGAGAAAGAGGGTCTGAAGAAAAAGATTGATAAAACTAAAAAACTTAATGGGATTCTTCTGTTCTAACGTTAAAACAGAACTTCACTTTGTATGCCATCCTACATAGCTGATACGCTAAAAAAGAAAATGCTAGGTTGCCTTTAATTTAATAAAACAAGAAGATATTGGCTAAAGAAGCTCGATCTTAAGAAGGGCTTAGTCTTTGAGCACGTATTTTAATTTTTTCTCAATTGCCATAATAATTGCATTGGCAATGTCTTTCCCAGTTGCATTTTCTATTCCTTCTAATCCAGGGGAAGAATTAACCTCTAGCAATAGAGGGCCTTTATTGGATCGAATGATGTCAACTCCTGCAACATCTAGGTTTAAAATTTTAGAAGCCTTGATAGCCAGACGGCGTTCTTCTCCTGTTATTTTTACGGTATGGGCTGTTCCCCCTTGGTGAATGTTTGATCTAAATTCTCCCTTGGGAGCCACGCGCATGATCGAAGCAACAACTTTCCCATCGACCACAAAACATCGGATATCTTTTCCCTCAGCTTCTTTGATGAACTCTTGGACCAAGATATTTGCTTGTAAGCTTTTAAAAGCATTAATTACACTTTCGGCAGCTTTATTGGTTTCAGCAGAAACAACCCCTTTCCCTTGTGTACTTTCCAGTAATTTAATGATAAGGGGAGAACCTCCAACCATGTCGATTAAATCTTTTGTTTCTAACGGAGATTTTGCAAAACCTGTTACGGGTATTTGGATTCCATTCTTGGAAAAAAGCTGGGAAGAAAATAACTTGTCCCTCGATTCCGTAATGGCAGAGGATGAGTTTAAACAATAGGTTCCCAAAGAATCAAACTGCCTTAATAAAGCACAGCCGTAAAATGTCATGCTTGGACGGATACGCGGTATCACTGCATCAACATTTTGAAGTATTTTTCCTCCCCTATATCTCACTTCGGGGGTTTGTGCATCCAAACGCATATAGCAATATTGGATGTTTAAAAACTGTATCTCATGACCTCTTGCCTCTGCAGCTTCAATCAAACGTTTGTTGCTGTACAAATTTGGATTGGTCGCCAAAAGCGCAATGCGCAATCCAGATTTTTCCTGGTACAAATGCTTGTAAAAATCATGGAACGTTGGATCGTCATAATCTCCAGCAAGAAAATTTTTGGACGGATCAACCAAGAAACGATTATCCATGGCCTCTCTTCCCAACAACATTCGGTATTCCATAGAATCACGATTGGCAAGTGTAAGTTCTATCTCAAAGGTTTGTCCACCAATATTCATGGGTGTTCTAATGACGTAGCGCTTTTGCGTATTGCCAGAAGAACTTTTTATGTTGCGTGTGTCAACAATTTTTGCAGAACAGTGAACCGTTACACTTCGATTGTCTTGCACTGGATTTACTTCAAAATCTACCCAAGCAACACCTTGTCTTACAACTCGTTTTATATTTGAAGCCTGTATCGAAGATGTTTTTGCGCCTGAATCTATTCGTGCTTTTATGGCAGGTATTTGCAACTTTTCAAAGGAACACCATTCTTCACTTCCAATAATTTTTTGTTTTTCCATATTTCTTTTAAACATAAAAAAAAGCCCTCCAATGTAATGGAAAGCTCTTCACTGGTTTCTACAAACCTCTTGTACATTTCCGTACAAGCAACACAACATTGTGTCCCATGAGGGAAATATTTTGCTGTAAAGATAGTTTATTTTATTCAATGTTGCTATTGGTTTTTAATTATCTCCTGTGTTAGTTTATTGTGATGTTGGACATGATACACACAGAAAAACAACATTTCTCTTAGTGTCAGCTTACCAATCAATGGGTGGGGAATCACATATAAATCCAGGTCTTTTTCGGGACATTTTTCTGCCAATGCAAGCAAGCGTTGAACCGACTTCTTATAGGCATTGAACTCTTTTTCGCGGGCAGAAAAATCAATTTTTTTGGGAGCAAACCGTTTGGGAGCAATGGCTTTATTATTCTCCAATACCTTTAAATAACGGTCTACCAACTCTTGGTAAGTCCTTGAAGGTCGATTAGTCAATCCAAATTGATATTTCAACACAAAGCGTGGAATCCAAAAAGCAAGCACAACTGGATCAATGGATTTTCTGATATGATTCAATTGTTGTCCGGGGGTCCATTTATTCATCCACGAAAACTCAAATGTTGCTGCATCTAGGCTTTCAATACTAGACACAAAAGCATTGTGATGAGTTGCAATTGCTTCAACTATGGTGTCTTTTCCCCAGGGCAAAGATTTATTCATAAGCGATTGTTGTCATTTTTGCCACGCATGCAGGCTTTTTAACTCCTTTGATTTCTACTGTAATATCCCAGATGATTTTAAGCCCCCCAAACTTCTGCTCTTCGATTGTTTCAACGCTCACTACTCCTCTTAGTGCAGCTCCTTCGACAACAGGATGTGGGAAACGAACAGAGTCAATCCCATAATTAAATCCCATCTTTAGTGAAGTTACTTGTACTGATTCAGCTAAAAATGTTGTAATCAAGCCTAGGGATAAAAATCCATGGGCAATGGTCTTTTTAAATGGTGATTCTTCTGCGGCTCTTTTTTGATCAACATGAATCCATTGATGGTCATGGGTTGCATTGGCAAAATGATCGATCATTTCTTGGGTTACTGTAAGCCATTTCGTAGGGTTAAATGTAGTTCCCTTTGCCGATTTAAAATAAGTAAAGTCTTTGTATATCATAGGTTCGATTTAGTTTTACAATATACTCAAAAAGGATAACTTTTTTAAGAGGGAGCAATTTTCTTATACCCCTTGAAGTACACCAGGGGGTTTTCTTCCGTTCTAGCCGCCAAATCTACAACACGACAAATTACCAATAGGTGATCTCCCGCTGGAATAAGCTGCTCCACTTTGGTGGAATACCATCCTAGAGAATCTTCTAAAACAGGTGCTTCAGCTTTAATGGAAAAAACAGGCGACTGCTCCAGCAGCTTGATTTTTGCAAAGTGGTTACTAACTGCCTCCATTTTTTCAGATAAAATACTGATTCCCATTGGCATTCCTTCTTTTAAATAGCCCGCCAGTTGATTTTCATTCATAACCGAAAATAAAACTAAGGCAGGAGACAACGAAACAGACAAAAAAGAACTAGCAGTCATTCCATGGATAACGCCCACTGGATTAATACAACTAACAATTGTTACTCCAGTAGGAAAGCAACCGGCAACTTCCCTTAATTTTTTTGGATCCATAGCAAACTTATTTTTTTGTAAAATTACATATTAGATCATCTTAGCAAGCATATAATTTCATAATCTTTCAACTATTTTACCCTACCTTTGCGTTCTTAATATATCTCTCCATGGAATATCAAATAGGCGACCAAGTGGCCTTAATTGTTGTACGTAGCACTCAGTTAGGTTATGTAGTGCAAATTGACGACGAAAACGAAGGTTTGGTTTTTAAAAATGACGTCTACCAACCCCTTGAAAACGGAGATGAAGTTAAGGGATACATTAAGTTTATTCGAGAAGATGGGAAAATAGACGTGAGTCTTCGTCCGCAAGGCTTTAAAAATGCCATTGATCCAGATTGCGACACCTTGCTCAACTACTTAAAGAAGAAAAACACTTTATACCTCACAGATAAAAGTAGTCCAGAAGAAATTCGAACTACACTGAATATGAGTAAAAAAGCATTCAAAAAAGCGGTTGGCTTTTTATATAAACGTAAAGTCATCCTGCTTTTAGAAGATCATATTGAACTACTTAAAAAGAAACCCCTTTCTTAAACCTTTTACCATTTGTTGTAGCCTTTTTACGACCCTCTAAACACACCTTCGATTAGCGTTTTGACCTAAAAGAAGTGTAGTGTTCCAATACGCATTTTGGCGCCTCAACCAAAGGAAAATGTCCAATATCTTTCAACTCAACCACATCAGGCTGAGGAATTATTTCTCGGTAACGATCAACCATATTTTGCCCAGAAATTGGATCATATACCCCGTCGATTAGTCGTAAAGGAATTTCAGCTTTTTCAAGTGCACCCACCCATCGTTCTCTATTGTCTTTACGCTCTTGCATATACCGGATCAACAAATGAAAAACATATCTTCCCCCATTGGCTGAAATCAATGTCCAGAAAGTTGTCAATTCCTCCTCCGATGGTTGGGTGTAAGGGCCAAAGATTTGATTAAAATTTTTCTTCAATTTGGCACGATTAAACAAGCGGCCTACTAAAAACCCAAGAGGAGACATCAGGATTTTTTGTATCAACAAAGGCTGATGGGTTTCAGGAAATAATCCGCCATTCAAAAAGCAAATTGACTCAAGGATTAAAGAGGAATGTCTAGTAAAGGATTTTGTTTGGTAACGAGCAAGCAACTCTTGGGCTACCGTGTCACCATAGTCGTGGCATAATAGATGAATATTGTCAATTCTTTTTTCTGCTAAAAAATGTTCTATACAGTCGGCTTGTTCGGCAATGCTATACGAATGATTTCTTGGCTTGTCCGAAAAACCAAAGCCAAGCATATCTAATGTAAGTACACGATAGTCTTCAATTAAACCAGGCCACATTTTTGACCAATCCCAGGAGGCTGTTGGAAAACCATGTATCAAGAGTAAAAACTCTCCACTACCCTCATCAACTGTAAATATTTGATGCTCGTTAAACGTGAGATAAACGCCTTTACTTTTCCAGTCAGATAATTTCATTTATGGTTTGATTTATTATTCCTAAATGTATAAAAATGAGATTGCTTTTGCTAGGAGCTATTCATTCAATCTGTTTTAGCTATATTTATGAGATGAATTTCTGGTCTTTAAGACCAGAAATAATTACGTTATTTCGAATGATTTACAAGCTAAACTATTTTATTTTAGTCACATTTCTTCTTTTTTCTTCCTCTGTATGCGCGCAATATGAGGCCATTACAGGCAGTTCAATTTCTAATGATAATCTTAAAATAAATATCGTATTTGATGAAGAAATCTACTCAAATTCAAGTTGTAGCACCCTAACCTGTATCGAGGTGACTGATTTTATCCTAAGCTTAAGTGGGGGGGAAGCAACCTTAGGATCCTATATTCCTACAACAATTACCAAACTTGGAAATTATGATTTTGTACCCAAATGGAACAATAATGAACCTAATAATGCAGGAAATGAAAATTATGCTCAGCACACCACAAATGGAACATTAAACGACTTGAATAACTCCCGAAGTCTCCCCGGTGTATTGGAATTGATTAATCCCTTAGAACAAATTATTCCTGGCTATACCTATATAACGGCTTGGCCAGTTGGTTCAGAATGTGCCCACACCTATTATCGTTCTAACACAACAGGATCTTGGACCAGTCAAAAAGCACAAGCCCAGGCCGCTGGGGGTGATTTATTGGTATATAATTCTGTGGAAGAATACGAATATTTTGTGCCGCCTGACGGAGAAGTTGGTGGTTTTGCCGATACCAATGGAGTGGCGAATACTTGGATAGGACTATCACAAGACGTAAATGCTGCAGATTATTCTGAACCCAAATGGGGTTGGTACTGGGACGATGGTACGCCCATGGATAACAGTGCTGCAAAAATAACCTATCAAATTACCTTTAGCTTGGTTGGGACTCCAACAGGCGATGAAGTGGTTACTGTGACACCTGTCACATCTCCACAATCTGTTTTCAATTGTGCGGGCACAGTTGCTGGAATTCAAACCAATGGCTTAAACAAAGTAAATTTGATCGATAAAACTGATCCCTATTCAATTAACACCTCTGTCGTAGAAAATAACACAAGCATTACTATACGCTTTCAAGAAGATGTTTTTGCCGATGCCAATGGAACAGCTTTGACAGCAGCAGACTTTGCGCTTTCCCTTGCTCAAAATGGCAGTACAGCAGACCTCACTTCTCCTACCCCACTGAGTGTTCTCGTCGTCAACAATAGTACCTTTATCTTAGAGCTTCCTTTGAATGGAAATCACATTACTGGAAATGAGGTTATTACTGCTCTACCTGCATCGGGGACTTCTTTATTTGATGCTGCTGGAAATCCTGCATCAATGATTCAAATCAATAACTCTGTACAACTCAACCCAACCAAAACAGGACCCATTTACTTGGGCATGAACTACAAATCCTCCACCGTTTCGGGTACCCTTTTAGAGGCTTCTTATACTTTCTTATGCGACGAAAACGCCTATAACAATTACAATATAGCCTATCACAATGGACCCCTACTCGAACCAAGTGTTGGGGAATATCTTATTTTTAATTTTAACTACGACTTTGAACATCAATTGATTTCAGGTGATAATTTTTCCTATATGCACCTGAGGGATTACAACAAAATAATTGAAGTGAGAAAGTCAGATGGATTGATTGTTGCGAAATACAGCTGTAATTAATCTGCTAATACCCCTAGTATAAATACGGCAAGCTTTTTAGTCATACTTTATTCCTTGAATATCCGTTAATTCTATCCCCAAAAAGGAGATTTGATGGAATGAAGCAATTTTTGCACCGCTCGATGTTGCCTTCCAATCTTCCCAACTAGCACTTAAGCCTCCAATAGGAATCATATTTACCCATAACTGAAAAGATGTTGGAACTCCTTGTGCATCAAAATGCCATAAATAAGTGTCCCCTGGAGTTGAACCTCCAGTGGTATAGGTAACCAAAAGTGCAGCTTGCCCCTCTGCGGTTTCAATGTACCTTCGCTCAACCCCTGGATCAAACACTTTGTATGGAGCGACCAACCAAAAGGAATCGTTGTTAAAGTATGCCAGAGCCTGATCAACTAACTGACTTTTCATTGGACCTGAATATACAAGCTCATTAATGTATACTTTAGATTTTTGTTGATCATCCAATACTAAAAGCACCTTGTTTTTCTCCCAACTCACAATGCATTTCCCTTCTTTTCGACTCCATTCGTAACTACGCTTTCCTCTAAATGTCCAACTCAAAAAGTCGGTCGCTTTATAATTTTCATAGGACAGTTCATCGAGCATTGCATGGGCTAAGCGATCGGCTGCTTCTCCCTGAACTCCAGCAGGTATTGCTTTGTCAAAGCGCAAAAAAATAAACAGAACCATCAGACTGAATAAGGCCGTTAAAGCAAGAATTATTTTCGCTAGGGGTTTAATTATTTTTATCATTTAAAGTATTGAATGAAGCACTAAAAAAATCCATTTTCTTCAGGCGTTTTGGCCTCACTGCCAAATATCGCTCAAATCAAAAGTACCTTTGTCTTAAACGAAATTAAACAGTCTACAGCTTCTCTACTAAATTAAAAACAAAAAAGCTCCCATTTGTATGGAAGCTTTATTTTTATTCTAGCGGTCTGGACGGGACTCGAACCCGCGACCCCCTGCGTGACAGGCAGGTATTCTAACCAGCTGAACTACCAGACCTAGAATGCGTGCAAATATACACTGCATTTTTATTTTGCCAAACATTTTCATGAGGAAAAAACAGCTTTTTTTAATTTCAGCTATACTTTCCAACTAAATCATTTTCAATGTTCTGATTTGCTGCTTTTAATAAAAATGATCCTCGAATAAAAATGTGTTTTTACTAAAATTGAGCAAAAAAAAACCCTTAAAAAAAGGGCTTTTACAAAATCTAAACTGTGATTTATAATACTGTGTCAAGCGATTGAGCGTAAGCCGTCTTTGGTGCAACACCCACCTGACGTCCTACAACTTCTCCGTCTTTGAACACCAAAACAGTAGGGATGTTTCTAACACCGTATTTGGCGGCAAATTCTTGATTTGCATCTACATCCAATTTACCTACAATTGCTTTTCCTTCATAGTCAGAGCTAATCTCGTCTATAATGGGACCAACCATGCGACAAGGACCACACCAAGCTGCCCAAAAGTCTACCATAACTGGTTTATCTGATTTTAATACTATTTCCTCAAAAGTAGCATCGGTAATTTCTAAAGCCATATCTTAAATTTTTTCCAAATGTACTTAATTTCAGAGTTTCCTGAAACTTCTTAAATATTTTTACTTTATATAACTATCAATTCAATCTTTAGTTGAGTTTGTAAGAAAGCTCCTCTTCTTCCAATAACTGTAAAAATTCATTGGTTACTTGCACCTTTTGTTTTCTACTCGGTAACGATAATTTGATTTTTTCTTCAGCATGAAAAACATCCACCATCAAGGGTTTTTCACCTTTAAACGATCGAATGATTTCACTGATCTTCGCAACTCTGTCTTCGCTCAACTGATTGATCTCCAATTGTAAGGTCAAGCGTTTAACGTTGTTGGCGAGGGTGTCGTGCAGCATTTCAAATCCATTGAATTGCATTCGAGGAGCACCTAATTTTCCTGTTTCTCGGTTTCGCCAGCCTTCCACAACCTTGACCCGCAATCGAATAAAACCATTGGGAATGAGGAAATGACGATACTTTAGATATTCTTCCCCAAAGATTTTAAATTCGTATTGATCGGCAAAATCTTCTAGTTGAAAAATGGCCCACCCCTTGCCTGTTTTTGAAATACGATGGTCAACAGCATTGACAATACCGCCAAAACTTAATTCCCGATTCACCAGGGGGTCTAAATCACTCAAAACGGTCAATGGAGCCGAAGAGAAGTGTTTCATTTCACGTTTAAAATCATCTAGCGGATGGGCAGAAAGATAAATGCCAACCACTTCTTTTTCTTGTTTTAATCGCTCAAGGGTCCCCCAGCTTTCGCAGAGGGGGATTTTAATTTCTTCCACTTGGTGATCACTGTCTTCTCCAAATAAATTGGTCTGGGAAGAGTTTAAGCTTTCTTGGTGTTTTGCCCCATATCGTATCGCTTTTTCCAAAAAGGTGATCCCATCCCCATCGGGATTAAAGTACTGCGCCCTGTGGGTGTTTCCAAAAGAATCCATTCCACCAGCTAAGGTTAAGTTTTCCAGGGCTTTTTTGTTGGCCGCACGTAGATCAATGCGTTGGGTGAGATCAAAAATAGAGGAAAACTTTCCTTGATTCCGATGTTCTATAATGGTTTCAACGGCACCACGTCCAACCCCTTTTACTGCCCCCATTCCAAAGCGAATGGCATGCTGATCGTTTACCGTAAATTTGTAGAACGACTCATTAACATCTGGACCCAACACCTTGAGTCCCATACGGCGACATTCCTCCATAAAGAAGGTAACCTGCTTGATGTCGTTCATATTATTCGACAGTACAGCAGCCATATATTCTGCCGGGTAATGCGCTTTTAAATAGGCCGTTTGATAACCAATCCATGCATAGCAAGTAGAATGGGATTTGTTGAACGCATAGGCGGCAAAAGCCTCCCAGTCTTTCCATATTTTTTCCAAGACAGCCTCTGGATGTCCATTGCTTTTTCCACCTTCAATGAATTGCGGTTTTAGTTTTTGCAGTAAGGCAAATATTTTTTTTCC
>ENA-OUOG01001870-OUOG01001870.1-marine-metagenome-genome-assembly--contig:-NODE-1870-length-23156-cov-4.298930_pt1 | contig 23156 bp, 15 predicted proteins | sample MGYA00248635_ERZ508505 | MGnify/ENA primary metagenome ERZ508505 (study PRJEB26176, sample SAMN06267871) | marine metagenome | isolation source: Saanich Inlet, British Columbia, Canada | place: Pacific...
GAGTAGCATCTCCAGAATTCATAAAGAAATACAGATCTGTGTATAAATTATCTGATGTTGGTGTTCCTGAATCAGGTGATGTTAAATCAACTGAAAATTCTACCCATTTATTTTCTTCGATATTTTGAATATCATAATTCAGAGCACCAGTTCCGGAATCATCAAATCTTACTTGTAATCTAAAATTAGCTATCGCATTTAAATTACATACCGCAAATATTCTAAACTTTAAAGTTGTTGCTGTGTAATCAAAAGGAGTTGGTACTTTAAAACGAATACCTGTAGTCGCAGAATTATTTCCTCGAGTATATTTTAATACCGTTGGACTACTATTACCTACCGTAGAAGGAGTTGCTTGATTTTCTTCTACAGTCCCGGAAATGGCAAAATTAATGCTAGCTGCATTAAAATTATTTGAATTATTATCATACAACCAAGCATTCCCTGTATCTAAATCAGCAGTAACATCTGATAAGTAAGGATTTATACTAAATCCTAAATTGTCAAAATATAACGGCTCTATAGTTGATGCATTACTTGAAGCTATGATTAATATAGCATCAAAACCACCAGCAGCATCTATTGCAGCGGCATTCGCAGCTGTTGCTGTTACTCCGGTAACAGATTCTGTTTGCCAAACCCCTCCAGTCTTATTATAGAGACCTATTTGATAAAAATTACCATTAGCCCCCCCTATACTTCTATTTATAAGTCTTACAATAATTCTACCAGAACCTGAATTATTAGAGCCTGGATTAACAGAATAAAATCGAGCTGTCCAATCTATTTCTGTTCCTGTAGGTATTTTGTAGGGAAGATAAAATTGTGAATTTCCATTGTTTGCAGATGCTGAAATGGAAGATACATTGGAACTGGCATCTTCACCAACTGGATTTGTAACTACAGCAGTATAAGTAGCGTTTGCATTGGTAACGTTATACATTAGCTTACAGTCATCAACGTCGTGTATTGGATATGTTTGCGAAAATGTTGTTAAAGTTGTAAACAGCATCAAACAAAAAAGTAAAAGTTTTTTCATAATGAAATTTTTTTGGTTAATAATAATTTGGTGTTTTTAGTTTTTAAGAATTGTAAATTTAGAAAATATTAACAGTTTAGATTTTTCTTAAATCGGTATTTCTATTGCTCAAAACTGCTTTTTATTGGTTTTTTAGGTACTCAGACGGTGTTACTCCATGTAATTTTTTAAAAGAAGTAGAAAAATACGAATTGCTTTCAATACCAATTTGATACATTACTTCTGCAACGTTATACCCTTTGTTACTTACCAAAAGTTCAGCTGCTTTTTGCAATCTATAATTTCGTAAATACGCATTTGGTATTTGCCCAGTTAGTTGTTTTAACTTTCTATAAAAATGAGAGGAACTAACACCTATTTCTTTCGCCAACTCTTCAACACCAAAATTAGAATTAGAAATATTACACTCGATAATATTAGAAATATCTTCTAAAAAGGATATGTCTTTTTCCGACATTTTGATATTTTTTTTATCCTTCGGTGGTTTGCTATTGGTAGCAAAATAATTTTTTATTTGTTCACTATTTGTGATTAGTTTTTGCAACTTAAGTTCTAAATGTTTTAAAGAAAAAGGTTTGCTTATGTACTCATCTGCTCCAAATTCTAATCCTTTTATTAAATTGCCTTCATCTTCAAGAGCAGTTAGTAAAACAACTGGTATGTTGCAGGTTTCTGGGTTAGACTTTATTGTTTTACAAAATTCAAAACCATCCATTTCTGGCATCATTACATCACTCACTATAGCACTAAATTCCACTTGTTTTACAAGTTCTAAACCTTCTAAACCATTATTTGCTAGAGTAATATTATAGTGGTTAGATAGAGATGTTTTTAAAAAGTTTTGAATGTCTAATTCATTTTCGATTACAAGAATGTTTCTTTTATGGTTTAAAGAATTATTGTCTTTTATTAACTTTTGCTCACTTGATGCTGTAATGGGTATCCAATTTTTAACAAAAGATTTTTGTTTTTTTAATAGTTCTACTGCTTCACTTTCTTTTGAAGGCACAAAAACTGTGAATTTTGTTTGTTTATTTGGTATACTTTTTACTTTTATTTTACCTTCGAATAAATCGATTAAAGATTTGCAAAATGCCAATCCTATACCACCGCCACTAACTTTTCCTTTATTATTGCCTAATTGATAAAAACGTTCAAAAATATTTTCTAAATTTTCTTTTGGTATTCCTTTCCCTGTATCTACAACCTGAATTTTGATTATTTTTTTATCGTTTTTATTCTTAATGTTTGCAATTATACTTATGCTGCCTTGTTTGGGTGTATTTTTAAATGAGTTTGAAAGAAGATTAAATAAAATGCGTTCAAATTTTTCTACGTCTATAATAATTTCTTCGTTTGGTGAATTTATTTTGTAAAAGAAATTAATGTTCTTTTCACTAGCATAGTTTTCGAAGGCCTCTGTTGTTGGATACAAAAATTCGCTTAAAGTAAGTTTTGTATAATTAAGTTTTACAAAACCTTGTTCTGCTTGTCTGAACGTAATTAGTTGATCAACTAAACTTAACAATCGGTGTGTATTCTTTTTAACTATTTCTAAAAATTTTGCATTGATAGGATTTTCATTATTTTCAATTACTTTTTCTAGAGGTCCAGCTATTAATGTAAGTGGGGTTCTAAACTCGTGTGATAAATTGGTAAAATATTCAAATTTACCTTGGTTTATGGTCTCAATTCTGTCTTTATCTAAATGCTCGAAAATAAGTTTTTGTTTCAGTTTTTCATTTCTTAAAAAGTAGTACATGATACTTGTTATAGATGCAATTATTAATAAAACTAATAATGTATAACTCCACCATGTTTTATACCAAAGAGGTGTAATTTTTATGTGTAATGTTTTTATGTTGTTACTCCAAATACCATCTCTATTAGCTGCTTTTATTTTTAATTCGTAGTTTTTCGATGCTAAATTTGTATAAGTAATTGTTGTTTTACCATTATCTACAGTTACCCAATCTTCATTCAAACCCTCTAGCTTGTATGCAATTTTGTTTTTATTTGGAGCACTTGTTTGTTCTGCAACAACATCAAAAGAAATAATTCTTTGGCTTTCGCAAATAGCTATACTATCTGCTTCTGTAATCGATTTTTTTAAAACAATTTCATCATTTAAAACTGCCCCTCTTTTTAAAGATTCATTATTTACTTTTAATGAGGTAATTAAGACATTTGGAGGCTTACTATTTGTAGTAATATCCTTTGGATTAAATATTGTTAAGCCGTTTAAACCACCAAAATACATAAAACCGCTTTTCCCTAAAAAGTAAGCTTTCTGTCTAAAATTATTTTGTGGTAAACCATCTCTAACATCAAACAAATTAGAATAATTTTTATCGAAATTATATCGAAATAAGCCCATATCTGCACTTATCCATAAGACATTTTCGTTTTCTGGTAGAATACCATAAATAGCATTATCTGGTAAAATTTCTTTATTTCTAACATATTTTACTTCCTTAACCTCGTTGTTATTTGCTAAAATTAATTTATTTAAACCTCCTCCAAAAGTACCAGCCCAAAGTATATTATTTGATAAATACAGCGAAAAAATATTATTGTTTGAAAGGGATATATTTTTCGAATCAGTTTTAAAAACATTTATTAATTTTAAATCTTCACCATTATAATTTGTGCTGTATAGCCCATTATTTGAACCAAACCATAAATAATTGTTATTTTTTAGGAAGCTCGTTATATTAGCTTCAATAGAAGAGAAAATACTTTTAGGAATAAGAATGTTTTTACCATTGTAAAGATTGTTCCAAGGATTTTTTATAATAACTACTTTATTACCTCCTAATAGTATTTCGTTATTATTAATTTGATTGATGACTCTAATAAAACCAAAGTTAGATATACCAGATGAATCTAAATCTATATCAATAAATCTGTTTTTTTGGGGATTATACACAAAAAGGTCTTCATCTGTACCAATCCATATAAAACCTTTTGAATCTTCAAAAATACTCCTTACGATATCTGTTGATTTCATGTCTATTTTAGAGGCTATACTTTCAAACTTTAGATTATTAACATCCTCATAAATACTTGTGGTACTTTTAAATAGTTTTTTATTATAACCTGCAAGCCAAACATAACCGTTTTTATCTTCTAAAATAGAAGTAATTAGATTATCAGTTAAAGAAAAATTATCGAATGGATTATTAGTAAAGGTGTAAAATAATTTTTGTGAAAGATCTAACTTATTAATACCTCCTTGTGCTGTACCTATCCAAAGTACATTAAAATCATCTTGATAAATAGCATTAATTCTTTGACTACTTATACTGTTTTTATTTTTAGGATTGAAAGAATATTGTTTTAAAGTAGTTAACCTAGGGTTGTATTTGTAAATTCCATTATACTTAGTAGCCAGCCATAAATTATTCTCAGAATCTTTATAAATAGCATTAATATCTATATTGAAGTCTAATTTATCATTGGTTACTTTTTTTAAAATAAAATAATTATCATTACTTAAATTCGAAGAATAAAGACCTTTATTCGTTCCAATCCAAAAGATATTATCAGTTTTAAAAATGGTGTTTATTATTTTATCATAAAACACAGGAAAATCATTGAAAACTGTAATATTTATTTTTAGCTCGTTTCCATCTTTCTGATAATTTAGTTTTTTTAATCCTTCATTTGTTCCTAGTATAAGTGATGAATTCCCATCAACTTCGAAGGTGTTAATAATAAAATCTTTAGATGAACTGTCTAATTTTAATATATTTTTAGATGCTTCAAATACCTTATTGTTTATATCAATATTCTCAATTTTTTGAAGAGATTTATCTCCTGTAAACCAAATATTACCATTTGAATCTTCAGCTACTTTTTTGACATTAAAATGTTCATTTATATTAACTGTAAAAAATTTCTCTAAGCTGGGTATGTAGACATTTAAAGCTTCTCTTGTACCAATCCAAAGCATACCATTACTATCATTAAAAAGGCATGTAATGTAATTACTAACCAGATTGCTAGTTTCTGTGGTATAAGTTTTAAAGTCGTAACCATCATATCTAATTAATCCATTTGGGGTTGCAAACCACAAAAAACCATACTTATCTTGTTGTATTGCATTGATGGTATTTTGATTAAAACCCTCTTTGTTAGATATTCTTTCAAAATTCTGAGAATTTGATTTAGGTAAAAAGCAAATAAAAAAAATTAGGAAAAGAGAAATACTTCTAAAAAACATTTTTTTCTTAGTTGATAATTTTCTAAAATATAAATTTTTTAATTTATATCTGTATTGAACTCATGTAATTTTTCTACCATGTTTTTATTTCCACAGAAAAAAGGTGCTCTTTCATGAATAGAAGAAGGCTTTAAATCTAAAATTCTGTTTTTTCCATCTGTAGCCAAACCACCTGCTTGTTCTGCTAAAAATGCAATAGGATTACACTCATATAGTAGTCTTAGTTTCCCTTGTTTATTTATTTCACTTGTAGGATACATATAAATACCTCCTTTAATAACATTTCTATGAAAATCTGAGATTAAAGATCCAATATACCTTAATGTGTAAGGTCTATCTTTTTCAATTTTTTGGCAGTATTTAATATAATCTTTTACAAATTGTGGGAAATGACTATAATTTCCTTCATTTACAGAATAAATTCTATCTTCTTTTGGGAACATCATATTTGGATGAGAAAGATAAAATGAACCAATAGCGGGATTTAAAGTAAAACCATTAACCCCATTTCCTGTGGTTAACACCATCATTGTAGATGTGCCATAAATTACGTAACCAGCAGCTACTTGTTGGTTTCCTAGTTGTAAAAAATCTTTTTCTTGAACTTTTGTACCTGGAGGAGTTATTCGTCTGTAAATAGAAAATATGGTACCAACAGAGACATTAACATCTATGTTTGATGAACCATCTAAAGGATCCATTAACACAACATACTTACTGTTGTTTGCTTTATCTAACCCAGTTATAGATATGTAATCATCATCTTCTTCAGATACAATACCACACACCACATCTCTATTTCGTAAAGCTCTGATAAAGGTATCGTTTGCAAAGACATCTAATTTTTGTTGCTCCTCTCCTTGTACATTTGTGTCTCCAGAACTCCCGAAAATATCTACTAAACCAGCTTTGTTTACTTGATGATTAACCCCTTTTGCTGCTAATCTTAAGGCGTTTAAAACGCTAGTTAACTCGCCACTAGCGTAAGCAGCAGATTTTTTTTGATTTCTGATTATGAACTCTCCAAGTGTAAATTTTTCTTGATTCATAACAAATAAATTATAAGTAATCTTTAATCATTAAAGCTGCACCATAAGCACTTTCGTTTTTAGTGTTGCTTAATTTAATACGAATTCTTTGTTTTAATAAACTTATATATTTTATAAAAACTTCGTTATTAATAAACCCACCAGACACGAAAATATCGTTTATTTCTTGGTTTTTATCCAGAATTAAATCAATACCCTGAACCACTTTTTTTGATATTTCATAGACCAACTGATAGTATGCAGTTTCATAATTACAGAAATACTTAAGTAGTTCTTTTTTAGCAATGTAATCTTCAAATTGTCCTTCTTTTAAATAAATTTCATTATCGGCAGCAATAATTTCGTTACATTTTTTATCATCCCAATAAATACTTAAAAATCTATTTTTTGAAACTTTAAAATGCTCTTTTAAAGCTTCTACATAAACTTCATGAATTCTACCTAAAAACTGCATGGACGATTTTATTTGCTGTTTTTCTGGAGTCATAAAACACAAACAATTGTTATTTAATTGATGTTTAGAAAGCTTTTCTTGACTGAAGGGATTCATAGCTATGATCCATGTTCCTGTGGATAACAGCACATAATTTTTACAACTTTCTTCTTTTAGAACGGGTACTATTGATGATGAACTGTCATGTAAACCAGAACCAACAGCTACTTTTGTTCCATTTATTTCAGTGTAAGTAACTTCATCTCCTTTTACAGGTTTTGGTAGTTTTATATTTTCTTCCATCAACCAATCATGATACTGCATTTTATCAAAATCCCAAAGTGCTGTATGTGCACCAATTGAAGTAAAGTCGGCAGTAACATTTTTGGAAAATAAGTAGCTTAGATACTGTGGATAATGTACTATGGAATTAACTTTTTTCCAAACATCTGGCTGTGTTCTTTTTAAATTAAGTATTTGCAAACCAGCATTTAGCATACCATAAGCTGGAGAAGCAGTTCTTCTACTGAATTCTTCTTTTCCTCCAAAAGCATCATATAAATCTTCAAAGGTTTTTATATCCAAAGGTTTTAGATAATTGTACAATGGTGTTAGTCTATTTCCATCTTTATCTAAATACAATACAGATGCTCCATGAGTAGAAAAGTTAATGGCTTTGATTCTATAATAACCAAATTCATTTATTCTATCAATTTCATCTTTTATCCAATCTGTAATTGCTTCAATATCATCACAGGGGAAACCATCTTCATCTTTTATTTCTTCAAATTGAACTTCTTTTAAGGATACTACTTCAAAATCTTTGTCAAAAAGAAATAGTTTTTTATTAGTTTTTCCAATATCAACAATGGCAATTACATCCTTCATAATTATAGTTTTTTGAGATTGATTGTTTTAACGTTTAAAACCGTATAAAGGCCCATAATTTTCGCAAGCTCTAAAATCTGCTCCTTCTAAATTTTCACCAAAAGCGATCCATGCACTAGGTCTAAAGACATCTTCATCTGCGATGTTGTGCATGTATACAGGAATGCGTAACATAGATACTAATGAGAGTAAATCTGCTCCTATATGTCCATGAGAAATAGCACCATGATTGGCCCCCCATTTTGCCATAACTGTGTAAGCGTCTTTAAAAAAGCCTTTACCAGTAGTTCTTGGCACAAACCAAGTTGTAGGCCAAGTTGGGTTTGTTCGTTCATCTAATATTTTATGGATGTCTTCTGGTAATTCAACACTCCAACCTTCTACTAATTGCAAAACAGGCCCTATACCTTTTACCAAGTTGATTCTACTCATGGTCATGGGTAATTGTCCTCTAGTTTTAAATTGTGATGAGAAACCACCTCCTCTAAAGTACTCACCAATGGCAGCAGGCCATTTGGTATTGTCTAAACAGCGTTGTACGTCATCTTCTGTAATGTCCCAATAAGGCTTCATGGTTGGATTTCCATTTTCATCCTCTTGTTGTGCAGTAGCATCTAACGTTGTAGAACCAGAATTGATTAAGTGAATGATGCCTTCTTTTGCAATACCAGTTAATTTTTTACCAGTAACTCTTTCTACAGATTCTGGACTCCAATATGTTCTAACATCAGAGAAAAGCTGTGCTTTACCCGTTAACAAGTGTCCAAACAACATAGAAATTGCGTTTAAACAATCATTTTCTGTAGCAAAAGTAAAGGCTTGACGAATACCATTCCAGTCAAAAGAAGAGTTTAAAATAGATTCTGTAAAATCTGCATTTGGCTGGTAATCAGTCCATTGACGTTGGCCTTGAAAACCTCCCATAATAGCATTTCTACCTTTAGCTTCCTCACCAAAACCTAATTCTTTTAACTTTGGATTGCCAACCATTAAATCTCTACAGATTATGGTCATCAAAACTACTTTTTCCCATTCTTTTTCTTTTACTTCAGCCGATTTTTGTGATTCTGGGCTGTTCCAGTCTTTACCTTCTTTGCAATTTTCCCTTGTCCATTTTAGGGCTTTTTCATATTCTTCTTTATCATAAATACCTTCATCTATTCTTCTTAAAATCTCAACAGATTCTACAAATTCTGCTCTAACACCTAAGTAATCTTGAAGGAAGTTTACATCGACCATAGAGCCAGCAATTCCCATAGAACTATACCCAATAGATAAATAAGATTTTCCTTTCATTTGAGCTACTGATAATGCTGCCTTTGTAAAGCGTAAAAGTTTTTCTTCAACATCAGTAGGAATACTTAAATCTCCTGCATCTTGTACTTCTTTTCCATATATACCAAATGCTGGCAGACCTTTTTGAGAATACCCAGCTAAAGCAGCTGCTAAATACACAGCTCCTGGTCTTTCTGTTCCATTAAAACCCCAAACAGCTTTAGGTATTAATGGATCTGTATCCATTACTTCTGTTCCATAACACCAACAAGGAGTTACAGTTAGTGAAACACCAACACCTTCTTTTTGAAATTTATCTGCACAAGCTGCTGCATCTGCAACACCCCCAATTGTAGTGTCAGCAATCACACATTCCACTTGTTCTCCACTTGCAAAACGTAAGTTTTCTTCTATGAGTTGAGCTGCAGCTTTTGCCATATCCATACATTGGTCTTCCAACGATTCTCTAACGCCTGCTTCACGACCGTCAATTACTGGACGAATGCCTACTTTTGGTAATCTACCTATTAATCTGTTCATAATATTATAAGTTGAATAGTTTCTCTAAATCTTTTATTTCTTTATCTGTCAACCCTTTTGGTTCAAAACCTGCAGCCCAAGCACCTAATAATAATTTTGCTCCTTTGTTTGCTACATCTAAGAAATCCCAAGCTTCCATTATTGTTGGAGCTGTTGTTGTAGCTCCATGTTTTTCCCACAAACAGACATCTCTATATGTAAAGCCATGAGTGGTGCTTTTTGCTAATGCATCAGACTGTGTTATGGCATAAGGTGTACAATGAATTCCTCTTGGAACATATACTCTTACTTCTGGACACATACTCCATATCAATTGATTTAGTTTTTTCTCATCTTGAAATACTGGGTGATGACTTAAAATGATTAACTCAATTGGATGTGAGTGCAGTACTGCTAGATTTTTTGGATTGTTTTTTAGGTTGAATAAGTGAATATCTAAATGAGAAGCAATTTCTGAAGTAGGACTAAAACCTTCACTGTCTCCACCCCAAATTACAGAGTATCCTGTTGCTTCTTTATTAATGTAAATAATACAAGATGATGCTTCAATATCATCAATTAAACTACGAATATAGCAACCTGCACCTGTGATAAAAAGAAACAAACCACCTGCTTCTTTTTGGATGTTAGCTTTAGTAAAATTTGTAGTTTCTGGCACATAATTTTTGTCGAAATAACTAGTAACATTTACTGATATATTACCACCATTTCTTTCAACCCACTCTCTATTCCACAGATAACCTGCCACTTTGGAGATTTGATTGATTTCATTAAGTACGGCTTTTGGAAGTTGATTGGTTGCCATAATCGGTTTTTATTTTTCAGTTTATTATCTTATCTTGCTACAAAGTAAACTATTTTTATTACTTCATTTTGTATCTAAATTAAACAATTGAGTGAACTAAAATGCTAAACAATCAACAAACAAGAATAGGAGACCCATCAAAAAACAAGCAAACTTTTACTGATGTGAATCTTAAAGTTTTGTGTTGTAGATACTGGTTGTTAGATATTTGGGATTGTCATGATTTAGCTTTTCCTTTTTGGAGGATTTACTGGAACAAAAACGAAGGAGGGCAACTCATATTAAATGATAGTGTATATGAAATGAAACCAAATCAAGTGTATATTATTCCCCCATTTACATCTTTCTCTACTTGTTTTACTAAAAATCATCGCTATAAAGAAGGAGTACATGTAGAAGGGAGGCATTTAACACTGCATGATGATGATATTTCTTGGACTAAAAATTCATTACTTCATTTATTTATTCATTTCAATTTAGGAGTCCCTTTCGATAATGTATATCCTGGTATTTTTTCAGTTGATATGACACCATCATTATTAGAAAAATTTGAGTATTTAACCAATTCTCTTAAAAAAGAGAATACTTATTTTTATGTAACGTACACTTTACGTTTGCAATCTTTAATAAAACAAGTGCTTTCTAATATTGGCCCTGAATTATTCAAAACTTTAAATTTAGATGATAGAATTTTGAACGCTGTTAGATATATAGAAAACAACATATACGAAAAATTAAATAATACAGAGTTGGCAAAAAAAGCAAATATGGCTACCAATTCTTTTAGTCGATTATTTAAAGACAAGATGAATATAACACTTCATAATTTTATAGTTAATCGTAAAATATCACAAGCGTGTAAGTTACTATTACAAACCAATAAAACTATAGATGAGGTTTCCTACAGTCTATCTTTTGCTGATCGTCATCATTTTTCGCGAGTTTTTAAGAAGGTTACAGGCATTACTCCATCACTTTACAAATCTGGTAAATTTAGCTAATCGAATTTTATGTTTGCATCATACATATTTTACATATAGTTTTTTGATGCGCTATTTTATTTAATCAAATATTTTAGTGTTCATTTTATTTCTTTTAAATTAATTTTTATTCACTCATTTTTTATTTATGTAAACTACATATACATTATAATATACTGATTTTAAATTTTCTAAGTAAAGAATACACGTTTTAAGAATTTTGCAATAATAGTCTATGTCAGTTTTTAATATTTACTTTTTATTGAGAAATTTTCAAAATATCACATCATGGTAAATGTTTAAAATATACACCTCTTTGTTTAATCAAGATAACTTTTCAACTGTTGTATCTTATTAATTTTGTAGCATAAAATAAAATGTAAATTATTAATTAAAATAAAAAACAATGACCAAGAACTTTAAATACGTAGATTATTTGTGGGATGATCAAAAAGCTAAAGAATTAGGTGATGATCAAGTAGCATTATTTTTATATAGATCTAATATTTTAGGTGCTGATTTAAGAATAACCAATTATGGTGGTGGAAACACAAGTTGTAAAACCATTGAAAAAGACCCATTAACCAACGAAGAAGTTGAAGTAATGTGGGTAAAAGGTTCTGGTGGTGATATAGGAACACTTACAAGAGCAGGTATTGCAGGTTTATATACAAGTAGATTGCGTGATTTGAAAAAGGTTTATGGTGGTTTACATGATGAAGATAGAATGGTAGGTTTATTCAACCACTGTATTTATGATTTGGACAGCAAAGCTCCTTCTATTGATACGCCTTTACATGGTTTGTTACCTTTTGCTCACATAGACCACTTACACCCAGATGCATTAATAGCTGTTGCAGCTGCAAAAGATAGTGAAAAAGTAACCAAAGAAATTTGGGGCGATACTATGGGTTGGGTACCTTGGCAAAGACCAGGTTTTGACTTAGGCTTACAATTAGAAAAGTGTTTAGCAGATAATCCAGGTATTCGTGGTATTGTATTAGGCAGTCATGGTTTGTTTACTTGGGGAGATACATCTTACGAATGCTATATGAATTCTTTGGAAGTTATAGAAATGGCTTCTGCATACATAGAAAAGAAAATTGGAGAGAACGGAAGTGTTTTTGGAGGACAAAAAGTAACCAGTTTACCTGCTGTTGAGCGTAAAGAAAAAGCTGCTCAGTTAATGCCTTTATTGAGAGGTTTAGCTTCTTCAGAAAACCAAATGATTGGTCATTTTACAGATACAGATGTTGTTTTAGAATATATAAACAGTAACGATTTAGAGAAGTTAGCACCTATGGGAACTTCTTGCCCAGACCATTTTTTACGTACTAAAATTCAACCATTAGTGTTGGAATTATCTACTGATGAAGATATAACAGATACAGAAGCAGTTCTTGAAAAATTAGAACCAGCTTTTGAACAATACAGACAAGAATACGCTGATTACTACAATACTTGCAAGCGAGACAATAGTCCAGCTATGCGTGACCCTAACCCAGTCATTATTATTTATCCAGGTGTAGGTATGTTTAGTTTTGCAAAAAACAAACAAACAACTCGTGTTGCGAGTGAATTTTACATTAACGCTATTAATGTAATGCGAGGTGCAGAAGCAATTACTGCATACACCTCTTTACCAAGACAAGAAGCCTTTGATATCGAGTATTGGTTGTTAGAAGAAGCGAAGTTACAGCGTATGCCAAAAGAACAACCATTATCTCGTAAAGTTGCTTTGGTAACTGGTGCAGGAGGTGGAATTGGTAAAGCAATAGCAGATAAATTAGCTGCAGAAGGTGCTGTTGTTGTCTTAACAGATATTAATGAAGATAGTTTAAAAGAAGCCAATGCTACTTATAAAAGAGATGTATCTACTTATGCAGTTTGCGACGTTACTGATACTACTTCTATTGCTAATGCTTTTAAAGCTGCAAATTTAGAGTTTGGTGGTGTAGATATCATAGTGCATAGTGCTGGTTTGGCTATTTCAAAACCTTTATCAGAAACTACTGATAAAGATTGGAACATTTTACAGAATATCTTAGTAAAAGGTCAATTTGATTTAGCTAAACAAGGTGCAGCCATTATGAGAGCCCAAGGTTTAGGAGGAAATTTCATTTCCATAGCAAGTAAAAATGGATTAGTTGCTGGACCAAATAATGTAGCTTATGGGACTGCAAAAGCAGCACAACAACACATGGTACGTTTATTAGCAGCAGAATTAGCAAAAGACAAAGTAAGAGTTAATACAGTAAATCCAGATGGCGTTATTGTTGGCAGTAAAATTTGGGAAGGAGCTTGGGCTAAAGGTCGTGCAAAAGCAAACGGCATTACTGTTGAAGAGTTACCAGCATTTTATGCGAAAAGAAACTTACTTCACGAAATCATTAGACCAGAAGATATTGCAAACGGAGTATTCTGTTTTGTAGGATTGTTAGATAAATCAACTGGAAATATTTTAAATGTTGATGGTGGTATGGCAAATGCTTTTACAAGATAAAATCAATAATAAAAATCAATCAACTAAACAGTTAAGGACATGAAATATATCCATCCAAAAGATCAAATCATAACGATTATAGACCGGATTTATAAACGAGGTATGACCACAACTTCTGGTGGAAATATTTCCATCCTTGATGATGATGGCAACATTTGGGTTACTCCATCTGCGATTGATAAAGGATCTTTAAGAGCTTCTGATATCATCTGTGTAAAAAAAGATGAAACCATTGAGGGTAGACACAAACCTTCATCAGAATTTCCTTTTCACAAGGGAATTTATGAAGCAAGACCTGACATAAAATCGGTTATTCACGCACATCCTCCAGCATTGGTCTCATTTAGTATTGTAAGACAAATACCAAATACCAATGTTATATCTCAAGCAAAAAACATTTGTGGTCCTATAGGTTACGCAACCTATGAGTTACCAGGAAGTGATGCTTTGGGTGATGTAATAGCTGATGAATTTAAAAAAGATTTTAATGCAGTTATCATGGAAAACCATGGTACTGTTGTAGGTGGAAGCGATTTGACAGACGCATTTCAACGCTTTGAAACTTTAGAGTTTTGTGCAAGTACACTTATTTACGGTTCCCAAATAGGTACTCCTAAGTATTTGTCTGACTCGCAAATAGAGGCATTTCAAAATTCAATACCAGATATGATGCCAGAAAATGAAGAAGTAGAGCACTCCTCATCAGAATTGGCAAAAAGAACTGAAATTTGTACAATTGTTAAGAGGTCTTGTGAACAAGGATTAATGATAAGTTCTTATGGAACAGTTTCTATGCGATTGGAGGGTAGTAATGATTTTATAATAACGCCAACAAACATAGATCGTTGGAGCTTGTCTATCGAAGACATAGTTCAAATTAAAAGTGGGAAAAGAGAAAAAGGAAAAGTACCAAGTAGATCTACTTGGATTCACGAAGAAATTTACAAAAACAACCCGAAAGTAAATTCTATTATCATGACACAATCACCTTATTTGATGGCGTTTGGAGTTACTGGCGAACAAATAAATGTAAGAACCATACCAGAAAGTTGGATTTTTCTGCAAGACATACCTTCAACATCTTATGGTAGTCATTTTAAAACAGAAAAAGAGTCTGTTTTAGTCAACAACTCACATACAACACAAATCATTGAAAATGATTCTGTTTTGGTTGTTGGAGATCAACTCTTACAAACTTTTGACTATCTTGAAGTAGCAGAGTTTAGTGCAAAATCTTTAGTAATGGGAGCTTCCTTAGGAAATATGGTGCCAATTAACGAAGAACAGATAGCCGATTTAAGAGAAAAATTTCTATCATAATTGTATTATTTTTACTCACGATGTCATCAACAATTAACTAATGTAACAATATCAATTATGCCTAAATCAACTTCCATACCTGTTGTTTCAAAGAAATACCTTTTACCTTTTGTGATGATTACATCACTTTTTGCATTGTGGGGTATAGCTAACGATTTAACCAATCCAATGGTATCTGCATTTAAAAAGGTCATGCCAGAATTGTCGAATATGCAAGCATCATTAGTACAATTTGCTTTTTATTTTGGATACTTTTTTATGGCATTACCAGCAGCTTTGTTTATTAGAAAATTTTCCTATAAGACAGGTATTTTATTAGGTTTGACACTTTATGCCATTGGTGCGTTTTTATTTTATCCTGCAGCTGCTTTTGAGGAGTTTAATTATTTTTTAATTTCTTTATGGATAATAACTTGTGGTTTGGCTTTTTTAGAAACTACATCAAATCCATTAATTTTATCTTTAGGTGATAATGAGACAGCTACACAACGTCTAAATTTAGCACAAGCATTTAATCCTATTGGGTCTTTAACAGGAATGATTATAGCTCAAGTATTCGTTATAGAAGCTTTACGTTCAGATGACTATACAGCTGAAGCCTATAATACATTAGCATCAGAAGAGTTAGCAGCAATTAGAGAAAACGATTTAAGTGTGATAAGTATTCCATACATTGGACTTGGCATTTTAGTATTAATTATTATGGCAATAATTGCCTTCATCAAAATACCAAAAACTTCAGAAGAAGATAAAATGGGGTTGTCAGAATCCTTTAAAAAATTGTTTTCTAATAGAAACTATGTTTACGGAGTTGTAGCACAGGCATTTTATGTTGGTGCACAAATCATGTGTTGGACGTTTATTTTTCAGTATGTAGATAATATCAACCTAACTTTTGGAACAGAATATACTGCAACCTATTTTAATGTAGCTGCTATGGTCGTTTTTCTAACAGGAAGGTGGATAGGTACTGCTTTAATGAAAAAAATAAATCCGTCAAAATTACTAATGCTTTTTGGTATAGGTGGTGTTTTATGTTGTATTGGAGCAATAACTATGGTTGGTTTTGCAGGTTTGATAAGTTTAGTGGGAGTTTCTGTATTTATGTCTATCATGTTCCCAACTATTTATGGAATTGCCTTAAAAGATATGGGTGATGAAGCAAAAATCGGTTCTGCAGGTTTGGTAATGGCAATTGTAGGTGGAGCGTTATTACCAGTTTTACAAGGCAGCATTTTAGATTGGGGAGGACCTGGTTTTTCTGATGAACAGATTTTAGGTTTTATCCCAGAAGTTAATTTTTCGTTTATACTACCAACTATTTGCCTTGTTATGGTTTCTATTTATGGTTATATTACATCAAGAAAAGTAGTATAACTTATGAAAAGATTTTGCTATGCTTTGGATTTAGTTGATGATATAAAATTGATTGAAGAATATATAGAACACCATAATCATGTTTGGCCAGAAATTCAGCAAAGTATCTTAGATAGTGAAATTTTATCAATGGAAATTTATTTAGTTGGCAATAGATTGTTTATGATCACAGATGTTTCTAATGAATTTTCTTTAGAAAAAAGATCAGACAATGATACTAAAAACAAAATTGTTCAATAATGGGAAAATTTGATGTGGAAGTATCAAAAGTCATTGCCATTTGCAGAAAAAGGAGAGAAATGGGTAGCTATGAAAAAAATATATACCTTAACAAAAGATAATTTAACCAACAAAAATTTATTTATGAAGCCAGCATTCAATACCAAATATCCATCAATAGATGATTTACGAACAAAAGCACAAAAGATGATACCAAAGTTCGCTTTTGAGTATTTAGATGGTGGTTGTAATGAGGATGTTAACCTACACAGAAATACAAGAGAATTAAGAGAAGTTCAATTAATACCTCAATACCTAAGAAACTTTAATGGAGCCAGTTTAAAAACAAAATTATTTGGTATAGAATATGATGCTCCATTTGGAATTTCTCCTGTTGGATTACAAGGTTTGATGTGGCCAAATTCTCCAGAAATTTTAGCAAAAGCTGCTCATCAACATAATATTCCTTTTATTTTAAGCACAGTTACTACAACAAGTATAGAAAGAGCAAGCGAGCTTACAGAAGGTAAAGCTTGGTTTCAATTGTATCACCCAACAGAAGATAGATTGCGTGATGATATTATCAATAGAGCTGCTGATGCAGAATGTCCAGTGCTAGTTATTCTGTGTGATGTACCAACTTTTGGTTTTAGACCAAGAGATATTAGAAACGGTTTAGCAATGCCTCCAAAAATGAATGTGAGTAATATTATACAAGTTTTTGGAAGACCAAAATGGGCTATTAATACTTTGAAATATGGGCAACCTAACTTTGCAACATTAAAGCCTTATATGCCTAAAAATTTAGACTTAAAACAATTAGGTAAGTTTATGAACGATACCTTTTCTGGAAGACTTAATGAAGAGAAAATAAAACCAATTAGAGATATGTGGAAAGGAAAATTGGTTTTAAAAGGGGTTGCTTCAGAGGCAGATACTCAAGAAGCCATTCGTTTAGGTTTAGATGGTATTATTGTATCTAACCATGGAGGAAGACAATTAGATGCTGGAGAATCAGCCATAAAACCATTAGAAAAAATAGCCGCCGAATACGGAGATCAAATAGAAGTGATGATGGATAGTGGTGTACGCTCAGGGCCAGATGTAGCACGAACATTAGCAAGTGGTGCAAAATTTGCCTTTATGGGACGTTCATTTATGTATGGAGTATCTGCATTAGGGAAAAAAGGAGGCGAACATACTATTGGATTATTAAAAACAGAACTGCAACAAGTTATGGAACAATTATGTTGTGAACGTGTGGAAGACTTACCAAAACATTTATTAAAATAATATGAGTAAAAAAGTATTTGTATCAGGCTGTTTTGATATGTTACATAGTGGACATATCACTTTTTTTAAAGAAGCGTCAACTTACGGAGATTTGTACGTTGGCATTGGTTCTGATACTACCATTGCAGAACTAAAAGGGAGGCAAACTATAAATTCCGAACAAGAGAGAATTTATATGATTAATGCTATAAAATATGTAGAAAAAGCATTTGTTAACTCTGGATCTGGAATTTTAGACTTTGAGGAAGACTTAAAACAACTCAAACCAGATACATTTGTAGTTAATGAGGATGGTTACTCTCCTATGAAAGAAGAATTATGTAAAGATTTAGGTATAGAATTAATAAAATTAAAAAGAATTCCTGACGTTAACCTTCCAGAACGTTCTACAACTGCTATAAGAACTGCTGGTAATTGCACTTTACCTTACAGAATAGATTTAGCAGGTACTTGGATAGACCAACCTTATGTATCTAAGTATTATCCTGGTTGGGCAATAACACTTTCGCTAGAACCTATAATCGAATATAATGAGCGTTGTGGGATGTCAACATCTACTAGAAATGCCGCAAAAAAAATATGGCCATATCATTTACCTCTTGAAAAACCTGAAAAATTAGCTGAAATCCTTTTTAAGTTTGAAAATACTCCTGGATCAGAAATGATTTCTGGAGCACAAGATGCTATTGGAATTTGTATGCCTGGACTAAATAGACATTTTTATGATAATGGTTATTGGCCAACAAAATTCGAATCTATACATGATGAATCTACTCTACTTTGGTTGGAAGAACATATAAGCATGGTCATGTTATGGCCAAGAGAAGCTGATTTAGAATTATTAGAAGATACAAAAATTAACAGAGAAAATGTACAATCTTTAGCTGAAGCTGCTGATAACACATGGAACGCCATAATACATAAAGACCTACAAAAATTTTCGAAAGGATTTTTAGACTCTTTTCACGCTCAAATAAAAATGTTCCCTTCAATGGTTAATGCCCGAATACAGAAAGAAATCAATAAATATAAAAATAAAGCCTTAGCATGGAAATTAGCAGGTGCAGGTGGTGGAGGTTATCTTATTTTAGTTTCAGACACGCAAATAGAGGGTGCAATGAGTATAAAAATTCGCAGAAAAGATTCACTTTAAAATTAATATGAATCTTAGATAAAAAAGCTAAAATTACTCTAACCAAGTAATTTTAGCTTTTTTATTTTCTGTATCTACCCAAACTTTTGCATGTTCAAAATCTCTGGTAAATTCCCATTTATCAGGATATGTTCTTGTATAAGATCCCAAAGGTTTTCCTAAAGGTTTTTGCAAATCTGGGTAATCTACCATTGGTCCAGTATCTAAACGCCATCCCCAACCATATTGAAAATAAGAATAGGGTTGTGCACCTATTAAATAAGTGGCTAAAAAATAGGTAGCTCTTTCTTTAGATTTTTCTTCCAATATTTTAGTTCTTTCTGGCCAAGGCAACCCTTTTATTTCTTTTTCTGTTTCTTCTTCTGCCTCTACTCCAATTCTAAATACAGATATTTTACCAGATTTTGCAATACGAAGCATATCTTCCCATTCTTTTAACAAGTTTTCTTTGGTAAGTTTTACGCTATTAAAATGCTCAAACATAATAGCATCTAAATGAGGATAAACATCTGTTGTATTTTCAGCGTTATTTCCCAAAACAATTTTTGATGTTCCTAAGCTTTTCTTCAGGTTTTCCATCATTTCTCCCATTGCTATTGCTACTTCAGTTCTTTTATCTCTTCTTAACCAAACAAAGCCATGCATTTGGTCTATAAAAACACCATCTGCATTGGTTTCGTTGACACCTTTTACCACAATTTCTACCCACCATTGTCTAAATTCCGGATTTAAAACATCAAAAAAGAAAACGTTTTCTCTATGTTCTAACTCTCCAGTTTCTTTATTAGTAATCAAAAAACTTTTAAGCTTTGGATGATTATTAATTTTTGCTCTCGTAAAATTTTCATTGTATGATGTAAAGGGCCACGCATAAGCAGAATTAAAATAATACAAAACTTTTATGTTTGGATCTATTACATTAAAGGCTTTTACTTCTTCTTTTGCTCCTAATTCAGCATATTTTAATGCTCCTCTTGCATGATTTTTTTCAATACAAATAAAATTTCCAAGTTTAGATATACGTTTTCTTTCAGAATCTGTTAACAAACGTTGTCCGTCTGCAAACATTAAGTATTGTGGTGTAGTTGCCCAGCTAAATTCTGGATAAAATGATTTTTTCTTAAAAGTTGTTCCATCTGACAGATTATAGATTTTATTTTCTATTTTTTTTGTGTTTGTTTCTTTATTTGAAGCACAACACATTAATAAAACTGATATAAAAACTAATAGTATTCTTCCCATTAATTACCTAATTTAAATGATTAAAATTTTCTGTAAGATAGTCCTAATTTAGAATGATGTTTTTCTAATATTCCCCATTTTATTGCTCTATTATGTTATTTATTTTTATCATAAATAAGAATTACTATTTTAGCTTTAAATACCTTTTTTATGACAAAACTTGGCTTAGGTTTAGCTGCCCTTGGCAGACCAGAATACATTAACATCAGAGAAAATAAGAAAATAGACAAATCTGTAACTGCATTCAAAAAAAATACATTTGACGTTTTAGACAATGCTTATAAAAATGGTATTCGTTATTTTGATACTGCTCCATCTTATGGAAAGGGAGAGCAGTTTTTATTTGAATGGCATGAAGAAAGAAAATATACTGATGTGTTTTTTGGAACAAAATGGGGTTATACTTACGTAGCAAATTGGGAGTTAAATTATAATGGCAAACATGAAATAAAAGAGCATTCTCTTGAAAAATTGATAGAGCAGTGGGAAACTTCAAAACACTTATTACCCAATTTAAAATACTACCAAATACATTCTGCCACTTTAGATAGTGGTGTTTTAGAAAATGAAGAAGTATGTCTGAAATTAGATGAAATATCAAGAAAATTTGATGTAAAAATCGGCTTATCAGCAAGTGGTATATATCAATCGGAAATTGTTAAACGAGCTTTAGAAATACAAGTTAAGGGAAAGCAATTGTTTGATGTTTATCAAATAACTTATAATTTTTTGGAACAAAGTCCAAAAGAAATTATTAAAACACTTCACAAACAACACAAGATAGTTATTATTAAAGAAGCATTAGCTAATGGCCGAGTTTTAAAAAATGATGCTAATATTTTAAACTCACTATCAAAAAAATATAACGTGGGTAAAGATGCTATTGCTATTCGTTTTGTTATAGATAATGTTGCACCAAATATCGTTTTATCTGGTGCATTCTTTAAAAAACAGTTAAAAGCAAATTTAAAAGCGAATGATTTCAAACTGACAACTGATGAGCTTTTTGCATTAGAAAAGTTAGAGAAAAAACCTAAAGATTATTGGCAGGAGAGAAGTAAATTGGATTGGAAATAAAGTTCAAATAAGAATACTTTTTTTTAAAAAAATACAACATGATAAAATGCAAATTTTTTAGTTTAATGATACTTTTTCTCTCTTTATCTTGTGTGAAAAATATTAGTAAACCAAAAAAATCTTATGATAATCCAAAAGGAATGGTTTGGATAGAGAGTAAAACCTTTTTACAAGGAGCAAAAGAAGGAGATAAATTTGCAATGCCAAGAGAAAAACCTGCACATAAAGTTACTATCGATGGTTTTTTTATTGATGAAACAGAAGTAACTAATAAACAATTTAGAGCGTTTGTAAAAGCTACTAATTATATAACAATAGCAGAAAGAAAGGTAGATTGGGAGGAAATGAAAAAACAATTACCTGCAAACACCCCAAAACCTCATGATTCAATTTTACAACCTGGGAGCCTTATTTTCAATAAAAATGTAAATACAGTTGTTAATATGAATAATTACACTCAATGGTGGACTTGGAAAATTGGTGCAAACTGGAGACATCCACAAGGTCCAAATTCAAACATAATTGGAAAAGACGATTATCCAGTAGTTCATATTGCATTAGAAGATGCTTTAGCGTTTTGTAATTGGGCAAATAGACGTTTGCCAACAGAAGCTGAATGGGAATCAGCTGCAATAGGTAATATTAGTAATCCAATTTACACTTGGGGAAATAACCACGAACTTTTAAACTCAAAAGCGAATACTTGGCAGGGAATTTTCCCTGTAAAGAATGAATCAAAAGATGGTTTTGAGCTTATTGCTCCAGTAAAATCTTATGAACCAAATAGTATCGGATTGTATGATATGGCTGGCAATGTATGGGAGTTAACAAACGATTTTTTTAATGTAAATTATTATAAAGAAATTGATATCTCAAAACCAATTTTAAATCCTAAAGGTTCAGAAACATCTTTTAATCCTCAAAATCCATATCAAGTAGAATATGTTATGAAAGGAGGTTCTTTTTTATGTCATGAATCATATTGCGCAAGTTTTAGAATCTCTGCAAGAATGGGAGTGACTAAGGACTCTGGATCTGATCATATGGGATTTAGAACAGTTGCAACACCTAATATGATTAAAAATGAAAGCAAATAATGCTTTCATTTTTTCTTAGTTTAATCTTCTATTTCTAAACCATATAAACCCTAACTGACAAAAATCGCTAATGATTCTAGATATTAATTGGTTTGAATAATCTCTGTCTTCCATATTATATATTTTAATATTAACAATAATAAGGTCATAATAAGAAAATAAAGATCTCTAGTTTTATATGTAATTTGTTTCTTTTTATCATTACAAATTTTAATATGTAAAGTAAAATATTAACCATTATTGCTGGAAATTCTATTTACAAAATCTTTAGTGACATTTAATTCTTCTGCTATTTCTGAACCTGTAAAACCTTTAATATCATCATTACATATATTTGAATTATATTTCCTTTAATAGTTCCTTCGGTCTTATTTTCTGACTTTTTATCTAAGAACTCTACAACTGTATTCAAAGGTAAGTTTTCTAATTTTTTTGCATCTAAATCTGGGCTTGTTCTTACTCTTAAATTGTCAACTGTAATTAATAATTTTTTAGATTTTGATTCAGCTTTTTCTATAATTGTTAACTCAATATTTTTGTTTTTCATAATTTTTTTTAAATAGTCTATTTTGTTATCATCTATAAAATTCTTATCTATTCTGCTTATATTAAAGTATACAGATATTCTTTCTGGAGATAAT
>ENA-OUOG01001874-OUOG01001874.1-marine-metagenome-genome-assembly--contig:-NODE-1874-length-23135-cov-5.072816_pt1 | contig 23135 bp, 11 predicted proteins | sample MGYA00248635_ERZ508505 | MGnify/ENA primary metagenome ERZ508505 (study PRJEB26176, sample SAMN06267871) | marine metagenome | isolation source: Saanich Inlet, British Columbia, Canada | place: Pacific...
AACTCGAAACACAAGGAGGGCGAGTGGATTTGCGGTCGGTGTGCCAAGCGAGAACCGCCCTTCGACGGCTGCACCTGCGACGCGTGCGGCAGAGGCGCGAGTGATGGTTTGCACAGTTGGCTTCGGTCGAAGCTCAAGAACCGTGTATGGCTATGTGGAAAGTGTTACGGAAAAGAGAGATTGATCCTTGCCGAGGCTGAGGGGACAAAGTGCGTGGAGTGCGGGACAGATACGACCAGCAGTCACTGGCACTTGTCAAAACGCAAACCCGGCGCGAAGATTTGCTACGCTTGCTACCAAAAAGCAAAGATATCGGAAGCGAAAGCCGCGGGGGTAACGTGCGGGGAATGCGGGACGGATACGACCAGTAGGTGGTACAACTCCAAGCTCGTCCCCGGCGCGAAGATTTGCTACAATTGCTACCTGAAAGCGTGGCGTGGGAAGAAGAAAGCAGAGAGGAGCAGAGAGTCTTGACTTTTCGTCCCTGGATTCATTCGCGAAAGGGTTCGCCAGTTTTTCCACTGTTAGAAGTACCTTAGGTAGTTACTATGCATACCAAAGGTACGTACCAAAAGGTATGAGCTAAGCGAAACGCGTAAACCCCGTGTCGCCGCTACTCGCCGTACGCCTCGACGATGGCGGCGGCGTGCTGGTACCCCGCGACGGGCACGAGCACGCGCCCGACGTCGTTTCCGACTCGCGACCGGAACCACTCCACGTCCAACGCGGCGTTCGGGTTTTCGTCTCGCGCCGTCTTCAAAGACGCCTTATCGATCCCGAACTGCCCCGAGTTGCCGTCCCCGAACGCGAACACCGAGCCGTCCTTCGTAGTGACCAGCGTGAAGTACTCGCCCGCGGCGACGTCCACGGCGAAGGGCGCCCTTTCGGTTCCGGTTTCGGTTCCGGTTTCGTCTTCTTCAGACGCCGCGGAGACGACGACGACGTCTTTCGAGAGGTCCAGCGGACGCGGGAACCCCTCGCGCCCGCTCCCCCCCAGCGCGCCGCACCCGAACGCGAACGCTCTTCCTTTCTCGTCCGCCAAAACCGCGTGGCACCGGCCGGCGTCGACGGCGACCACGGAGGTTTTTGTCTTCTCGTTCGAATCGCTCCCCGAAGAAGCGTCGTCGTCCGCGGCGGCGTCGAAAACCGCCACTTCGCCCGGCGTCAACGCCCAGCGCTTCGTCGCCTCGTCGACGTCGACGCTCTTCGTCTCGCCGTCGGTCAAGATAAACGCGCGTCCCAGCCGCGCGTCTTCGTTCGGCGCGTACGGTTTGCCCAGCCCCCCGGCGTAGCCGTCGAAGCCGGTGTCGCACGTGAACACGCGCCCGTCCTTCGTCAGAAACACGACGTGCACGTACCCCACCGCGGCGATCTCGACGGTCGAACCTCCGAACGCGTCTTTCGACAAAAACCGCGGCGTCGACGCGAACGCCGGGTCGTCCGTCAGTCGTCGCAGAAACGCGTCGACGTTTAACGTCGCGCCGTCGTCGTCGTCCGACGCCGAAAAAGCGCCGCACGCGTTGAGGCCCCACGTCAAAACGTCCCCCGCCGCCGTGACGACCACGGTGCTGTACCTCCCCGCGGCGACGAAAGACGCGTAGTGGGGCTCGTCGGAGACCGGGTGCGTGCCGAGGTCCACGAAACGCGCGTGGCCGTCGCGACACGCCCAACCGCCGCGACACGCGTCGCCCTTTTTTAAAGCCTCGACGTCGTTTTCGCCGGCGCCGTCGCTCTCCGCGCACGCGCAGTTCCCGCCGCTGTCGCACCCGCACGCTTTCTTCGCGTCGGGGTCCCCGAAGACCCCCGCGCGACCGAGCTGCCCGCGGTCGTTCAGGCCGAACGTCAGCACGTCCCCCAAATCGGTGACCGCCGCCGTGTGGTACCGGCCGCACGCGACTTGCGTGGCGAACGTCGACGCCGAAGCCGACGCCGAAAGAGTTTCGGGCGTTTGCACTTTTTCGAAAACGTTCGTCGCGCCGCCTCGGCCCAGCTGCCCGGCGTCCGCGACCGGCGGCGAGCCGTGCCCGCCGCCGCCCGCGCTGTCGTTGCGGCCGGCGGTGTACAGGGCGCCGGCGTCGGTGACCAGCGCGGTGTGGCCGGCGGCGGCGGCCCAGACGACCGACTCGGACTCGGGGACGCCCTCCGCCGCGCCGGGAGGCGTGGCGGCGGCGTTCGAAGGTCGACCGACGCGGTCGCCGCCGATGCCCCAGGTGAGTAACACCGTGCGCTTCGCTCTTGCCGGGTTCCGTGAATCGGAAGACTCCTCGTGGTTCAAACGCGACCCGGTCTCGTTCGTCGCTTCGGGGTCCGAAGCGTCTTTCGACGCGTTCGTCGCGTCCGTCTCCGCGGCGGCGTCCGAAGATCCATCCTCCGAAGATCCATCCTCCGCGACGGGCGTCGGAGGCGGCCCCGCGGGGGGGGGCGACGCGGGTGGCGACGCCGGCGCCTCCTGCGGGACCTCGGGCCGGACGACCACGTCGTGGTCGGTGGCGCGCGTGCTCACCGCCGGCGCCTGCGACGAATCCCCGGGGGAGCCGTGCGACTCGCTCCCGACCTCATCCAGCGTCAGATCGTGTCGGTGCGGGTGGTCGTTGTGGATCGGTTTCGTCTCCCCGGCGTGCGAGCCAGCCGAGGCGGGGACCGCGGCGAGGGAAGCCAGCAGCAACGCGAGGACCGCCCGGCGGGCGCCTGCGGCGCGCCCGCGAGACATCGCCCGCTCGACGCCGCCTGTTATGTCGTGCGCGCCTTCCAGTGTCCAGGGGGGGGATGGCGAAGATCCAAGCCAACACGCGGCTCGACCGCGTTGTTGCGTCGAAACGTCGACGAAACGAAACTGCAATTCAGGCGCGCGAACGCAATTGCGACCGTCATTGCACGGTCGGCGGTGTCCCCACGATGGTGGTGCCCGCGGCGTCGTCGGCGTGCGCGCCGGCGTTTCGGGCGCAGGCACCGTCGGGTCCCCCCGCGCGTCCCCGCGCGCCGGGCTCGCGGCGCGGGCGCGCCGTGCCCGTCCCCTTCGGCGGGCGTCCGCTTCGCGCCATCCGGGGTCGGCGCCTCGTGGTCGTTCGCGCGTCGGCGGACGAGCCGCGGCGCGACTCGGGCGACTCAGGTGATTCCGCGCCTCCCCCCGCCGGCGCGTACGCCGGCTGGTGGACGCGCGCGGACGCCGCCGCCGCGCTCGCGGTCGCCGCCGAGCGCGACGGCGACGACGACGCCGTCCGCCTCGAGGATGCGTCGCGCGCGCTGAGCCCGCCCGCCGCGCCGTGGCTGGAGCTGCTCGAGCTCAGCGCCACCTTCGGCGCCGCGGGCGGGGGCCTCGCCGCGCTTCTCCTGCAGGAGACCGCGCTGGTGGCGCTGGTCGCCGCTCTGCCCCTGGTGGCGTACGGCGCGCGCGCCAAGCGGGACGCGCTCGCGCGGCGGTTCGCCGCCGAGGCGATCCTCGAGGCGCGCGAGGAGACCGAGTGCGCTGTGAAAAAAGCCGCCGCGCTCGGCTTCGCCGCGAACGTCGCCTCCACGGCGGCGACCGAGGCGGTGCGTTTAGGTTCGTCTCAAACCTCCAACGCGGTCGAGGCTGCGGTGAACAAAGGTGTGTTCGCGATCAAACGCGACCTGGTCGTGTTAGAGGGAAGCGTCGGCGAGAAAGTCGCGCGAGGCGCGGAGAAAGACGCCGAGCGCGTTACGAATTCGATCGACGCTCTGTCGCGCTCGGTGGCTTCCGCGAGCGCGTCCGCTCTGCGCGCGGCGAAGGAGTCCGGCTCGGTGGCGGGCATGCTCGCCAAGGACGTGGCGGCGTCGCGCGTGGACGCGCGAGAGCAGTTCGAGCTCCTCGCGGGGCTCTTCGCGGAGAGCGCCGAGAGCGCCGAATCGAAAAACGGTGACGCGCGGGACGACGTCCTGACGGAACTCGGCGTCCTGTCCGAGACGCTCTCAAGGCTCGAGAAGAGCCTCGAGAAGAGCGAAAGCGAAGAGAGGGACGAGCGTTTAGTGCGAGACGACGGCGTCACGGACGACGTCGAAAGAGACGGAAGCGAAAAGCCTTCCGCCGAAAAAGAAAAACGCGTCAGAGATTCCGCGGAATCTCTGGAGGCGCTCTCGCGCGCGGCGAGCGCCGCTAAAGCCGCGGCTGTCGCGGCGGAGCGCGCGGCGGCCGCCGCCGAGAAGGCGTCTTCTCTTTCCGCCTCGTCTCGAGACGACTCTGAACGTCAGCTCACCCCCGTCGTGGCGAAGCTGGACGCGGAGCAGTGGGCGCTGCTGGGCGCGCGTCTGACGCAGCTGGAGACGGCAGCGGCGGCGGCGGCGGCGGAGGCGGCGGCGGAGGCGGGAAGAGCCGTCGGGCGCGTCCGCGCGGGTGTCCGCGAGGATATCCGCGGCGCCAGCGACGCGTTGGCGGCGGCGGCGGAGGCGGCGGGGACGCGCGCGGAAGGCTCAGAGCCTCCTCCCGCGCCTTCCGCGTTTCCCCCGGTCGAGCCTCTCGAGGTCGAGCCTCGGCGCGTTTCTGACCGGGCGGTCTCTCCGGCGCGACGCGGAGGACCGAAGAGAGACGACCCGCGACGCGCTCGCGCTCGACCCGGAGCGGAAAGGCGCGACGAACGAGCCGAGCGCGGAGACCAGGCGGACGCCTTTCCGAGCGACTTCTCAAACGGTCTCCCGTTCGAGTTCGCCGAGCGCGTCGCCGTGCCCGCCGCCGAGGCGGCGTCGGCGTCGGCGTTCGGGCGCATCGCCGCCGAGGCGGCGCTGCGCGAGGACGCAGATGTCGAAACCAGAGACGGCCTGCCGCCGATCAACGCCGCCGTCGGTTTGACCAAGGAGGCGGCGTTTGAAAACATGCAGGCGCTGCTGCGCGAGAAATCCGTCGCGAAAAAAAAAACGGCTCCGCGGACAAAAAACGCGGACGACGCGAACGCGCGCGCGGCGGTCGACGCGAAAGCCTCCGCGGGGCCGAAAAACGAAAACGAAACGCCGATCGATACCGCGAACGAAAACGACTCGAACGAAGACGTGAGTTCAGAAAAGTCAGACTGGTCCGCGCGTCCCGTTCGCGTCTCGCTGTCGGTTGGTCCGGACGGGCGCGTCGTCGCGACGCTCGCGACGCGCGCGGGCGAAGTCTTTCCGGATGAAAAAAAAAACCGTTCCGAGGCGGCGACGACGACAGACGCCGACGCCGACGCCGACGCCGACGCGACCGCTGTGAAGAGCGTCTCCGCGCGATCGCAGCTGGACGAAGGGCTGGCGTCTCTGCGCGCCGCGCGCGTCGCCGCGCGCGACGCGGGCTCGAACCCGTCGAGGATGCTCGAGGCGGACGCCGACGCGGCGGCGGCAATCGCCGCGCTGGAGACGGCGGCGGAAACCTTCGCCGGTCTCGTCGAGGCGAGTCTTTTGGACGCGTCGTCGGAAGATGAAGCGTCGTCGGACGCGTCGTCGTCGGACGCGTCGTCTTCAAACGCGGTATCTTCGCTGATCGCGGGCGAGGCTGCCGCGCGCGGCAACCTGGGAAACGCGCTGCTGGCTCGCGGCCGTCTGCAGGTCCGGCTGAGCTCTATGGCGGCCAGTCAGGAACGCCGCGCGGCGGCTTCCGGTGTGCGCGCCGGCGCCGAGGGCGCCGCCGCGTTCCACGCCGAAATCGCCGAGGAGTGCCTCGTGCTCGCCGGCCGCGCGTTCCGAAAGGCGCTCGCGTTATCGTCGTCGCGAGACGACGAGAAGGAGGCGCGAGGAACCGACGGAGGAATGAGACGGTTACAAAAAACGAATAGAGGCGCGGCGCGCGCTTTGACGGGTTGGGGCGCGGCGCTGGCGCTTCGCGGCTCCGTGGTGCTTCAGTCTGCGAAAAACGCATCGTCTGCGCGCGCGTTCGCCGTCTCGGCGTCGGAGGCGGCGTCGCTCGCGGCGGCGGCGTCCGAGAAATACAGAGCCGCGCTCGAGCTCGACGAGGACGAAACGTCTACAAGCGAGTCGGCGATTACTCAATCGTCGCCAAACGGATGTTTCACCGCGTCCGCTCGCGCGCGTTTGTTTGTGGACTGGGGCGACGCGTTGCGTCTCGCCGCTTCCGCCTCCGCGGACGCGCTGGCGGCGTCTTCCGCTCCCGGGTTCGAGCCTGGGGCTCCTGGGGAGGCGTTCTTTTTCGACACACAGAGGCTGCCCCCGCCGGGCGAGTGCTGGGCGCGCGCGGAGGCGTGCTACCGGGAGGCGGAACGGTGGGACGACGAGGGGTGCGGGTCCGACGCGCGGAGGGGCTTACGCGCGTGCGAAGACGCGTTTCGGTAGTTTTATTTTGCCAACATCCCTTAGGTCGACTGTAACGTTCGCGTCGTTAACTGGTGCTCGACGTATCGAAGCGCGGCTGTCGTTCTCGCGCGTCCACCGGTTCCGCGGTTAGCCGTTCTCGCGCGCCCGCCTTTTTTACCTCGAAAAACAATCAGGCGGCGCGCGCATTTCCAAAACGTGTAAAAAAGCCAATCCTTCATGTCGTGCTTCGCGACGATCGGCCGATCCATTGCGTCGCGCGCGCAGGCCTGGTGCGTTCCCGATGTCCGCGGACGTGGCCGCCTCGCCCGAGGCGATGGACGCGCCGGATGCCGAGGCCATCGCGGCGTACGCGGACGGCCTCGTGCACGCCGCCGGCTCGACGCACGGCGCGCGCACGATCCACGTCTACCCCGTGACCAACTACTCGTTCGGCAGCAAAGCGGCGCGGGAGGAGAAGGACGCCACCGTGGCTGAGGCGATGGTCCGGCACAAGGCGACGTATCAGAAGGAGGGCATGCGGCGCACCGTGTGTGCAGTGCTCGTGGTGAACCAGCGCGGACACCCGCACGTGTTGCTTCTGCGCACGAGCAAGGGTCTGTTCAAGCTCCCCGGGGGCCGATTGAAAAAGGGCGAGGGGGAGATCGGTGGGTTAAAGCGCAAGCTGCACAACAAACTGTCTCCCGTGGAACCGAAGCTGCGTCAGAAGGAGTGGGACGTCGGCGAGTGCGTCGCGCGGTGGTGCCGGCCGAGCCACGAGCCTTTTTTTTACCCGTACCTCCCCGCGCACTGCACGCGGCCGAAAGAGTCCGTCGCGGTTTACGTATCAGAGCTCCCCGCGAAGTGCGTGTTCGCGGTGCCGAAAAACACCAAACTATTAGCGGTGCCTCTGTTTGAGCTGTACGGAAACGAACAACGGTACGGAGCGCTCATCGCGTCCGTACCGCATTTAGTGTCGAGGTACAACTTACAGTTGGAGGACGAGTAGGTAGGAGGAAACAGTGAGACGCTTTTTCGTGCATATCTGGCGGATGTGAGGTGTTTGGAAAGTACCTTGTAGATACCTTCGTAGTCTACGAATACTTCACGAAACGATCCCTCGTCGCGACGACGCGCAAAAAGCCTCTTTTCATTCCTCACGACAGCGGCGTGCCTATCGTCGGGTCCAGGGTCGCCCCCCCCACGGTCGTGCCGGGGTTGGGCACGGATAAACGCGCCGCCAGTCGCCATCGCGGGTTGGGCACCTTCAGGCCGTGCTCAAAGACCCACGCGTCTTCCACGTCGATCGTCTCGTTCGGGTCGCCCGCCACCAGTCTCCCTTTCTTGTCCCTCGCGTGCCATTGTTGTTTGCTCTTGAACACCACCGTGAACTGCACGAACGAAACGCTGCGGTCGTTTTCGTTCGGCGCCACGACTCGGCCTTGCACGACCGTCGGTGTGTTTTCCTCAAAGTCGATGAGCTTCCACTCGATTTTATCCCACCCGCCCTTCTCGCGTCGCTTCACTTCCTTCTTGATCTCGGCGAGCGCCTTCTCGGAGCACACGTGGCGCAGCGCGGTGTGGTTGTTGAGCGCGATCATGCGGTTGATCTCGCGGTACAGCGTCTGCGCCTCTGTGCGGAACGCTGTACGCGTGAACCCCTTGATGCTCTGGCACTGCCCGAGCGTCCAGACGTCCTGCACCGGTCTTAACAACGCTTTTCCCAAAAGCCGCCACCCCTCTCCGCCGAAGAAGCTGCCGATCGAGGGCCATTGTCTAGGCCCTCTGTACGGGTCCGCGATCACACCGGGGCTCTTCAGGAACGCGCGGATCTGCGTTCCGCGAGACTGCGACGCGAACGCGGGGGGGGTGATGCTCCGCTCCATGGACGCGCGGCTCATCTGCTTCTCGCCCTTCGCGTAGCCCCGGACGCTTCCAAGAAGATGGTGGCGAGAAAGAGGATCCGCCATAGAGCAAAGGCTGCCGGTCCGATCGACGCCGACGACGATCGCCGGCGTCGCCGGCGTCCATCGCGTCCGCGACGCGGCGAGCCGCCGGAGCGCGCGCGCCGACGCCGAGCCGGACATCGTGTCGGTAGCCGAACCGAGCCGCGCGTCGCGGGGAGTGCGCGTGGGAGGAGCGACTTCGGACGCCAGAACGTTTCCGTCGCGACGAGGACAGTCCGGATCGTCGTCCGGGGTGGAGGCGACGATTTCTCTCGGACGCTGCCCGAAAACCACGATAAAAAAGGAAGGAGGCGGTGTGCTCGGCGCCGCGCGCGGTGCCAGAAGGACGCGCGCGGCCGCCGTCCGCGACCGCCTAACTCGCCCGTACCCCATGCCCGACCACGAAGGCCGCCCGCCGCGCGCGCGCGAGCGCGTGGACGCCACAGCGCCGGCGCGGAAACGCGCTTTTCGCGACGCCGAGTTTGTCGAAAGCCACGACGAGAACCTCTCGGCGGAGGCGTCCAGAGACCAGTCCTGTTCCCCAACCTGGAGCGTCGTGAGTCTGTCCGAGCTCACCAGCCGCGCGTCGTCGCCCGCGCTCGCCTCCTGCTCCTCCGTCGTCGCCGCGGCCGCGCTCGAGGACGAGGAGGACGAAGAGGAAGGGGACCCCGGACCCCGGAACGGACCGCCGTCTCCGCGCGAGACGAACGTGAAAAAGAGACCCGTCGACGGGTCTCTGCCGAACGCGTCGGGGGAAACCGACGCCGTCCGCGAACGGAGCCTCTCTTCTCCCGCGCCACCGCCCTTCCCGCCGCCCTCCGCTTTGGAGACCGCTCGGCGTCTCGTCGCGTGCCTCCTCGCCGCCACCGCGAAGCGCCTGCACGCGCTCGCGCGGGCGCTCGAGGCGGAAAACGAGCCTCCGCCGTTTTTTTTTGCTCTGCCTTTTGCGCCGCGTCGGGAGCCCGACGCGTCCGCGCGCGGCGACGCAGTCGAACAGTCGCACTTTTTTCTCAAAGAGGCGCTTAAGCGTTCGCTGAAACGCCTTTTGCGGTTTTCGAGTAGCGCTCTCGCGGCGCTCGACGCGTCGACAAGGACATGCGCGTCGACCTTGTGTCGTCTGGTCGCGGACGCGCGCTTACGCTTCTTTGCGCTCGCGGACGCGTTCGAGGAACGCGTCCGTTTTTTTTTCGCCTCGAGAGAGGAAACGTCGAGGCGAGAAAAAAAAAAAGACCCCTTCCGAGGACATCGCGATGTCCTCGTCGCCGCGGCGGTGGCTCTCGCGCCGCTCGCGCCGGCGGCGCTGTGGTGCGCCTTCTCCCGCGCATACTCGAAGAGAACGTGAGAGAGCTTGTGAGACGTGATCGAAAGCGCGACCATGTGAAGTGAATACACCGAAAGTAAAGTCGTCGTCTCGCGCTACATTTTTTTTCACCTTCGTGGAAGTTGAGAAGGTCTCGCTCGTCGCCTCGGGGGTGTCGTCCCAACGTCCCGCGCGCGTGTCGGCGCGCGGGCGCCGCGTTCGCCACACCATGGGGTGCGTGCAGAGCGGCGTGGAGGGATACTTCGTCCCCCCCGTGGCGGAGGACGAGTCCCCCGACCTGCTCACCGCGGCCGTGTCGCTCGAGCGCCTTCCGAGCAGCGCGCGCCTGCTGGTCGAGCGCCTTCGTTTGCTCTCCGCTCTTTTCCTGGCCGTCGCGGCTTACTTCGTGGTCGTCTCCGCGCTGACCGAGACGTACGACCACGTGGGTCCCGCCGGCATAGCGCTGCTGCAGGCGGCGCTCGTGCGGCGCGCCGCCGTGCGGTGCGCCGAGCGCACGCCGGTGCACGTAGCGCACCTCCGCGCGTGTTTCCTCCTGTTCCTCACGCTGACCGTCAGCAAAGGCGTCGCGACGCTGGCGTCGGCTTCCGAGACGAGACGAGACGAGTCCGTGATTCACTGCGGCGGTCACGATCACGAACCAGACACGCCGTCGTCGTCACCTTCGTCTTCTTTGTTAATCAACCGCCTCGGCGGCGGCGTCCCGTTCGCCAACCTGCTCGTCCTCGCGGCTCTCGGCTACCTCACCTACGTCGCTTTCTTGTGTTTCTCCAGGCTGGAAAAGTGGTGCCTGGTCGTGCTCTTCGAGCGACGGTGGGCGCAGGTTTTGAGCCCGCTGGAGGTGTCCGGTGCCGCGCGTAAGGAGAACGGAGCGTCGAGTGCGCGACGCGCGGAGGAGAGAGCAGAGGAGTCGCCGCTGAACGGACTCTGATGAAAGCGTAATCGTCTTTCGCAAGTCTTGATAGTAATAACGCGCGCCCGCTGTTAAGCACCCAACCCCCCCAAAAAGAAAACACACCAAGCGTCCCTAATCAAGCATCTCGCCGCTCACTTCTCCTCCATGTCGACGTCGAACAGGTCCCCGGCGCACGTCGCGTCCCTGCAGTCGTCCCCGGTGGCCCAGACGTCGTAGTCGTTCTTGAGCTGCTTCAGGAAGCGCGGCACGACCTGCTTGACCACCTGCTTGACCACGAAGTTTCCCGTGCGCTCCGTGGCTTTGACCGTGAACGGGAACCAAGACGGCACTAACAGATACACGGTGACGATCGTCTCGCTCGCAATCTCGCACGGTCTGCCTTCCGGCTTTCCGGCGTCGTCGTATGTGTTTTCTGTCGACGAATCAGCATCGCAATCCTCCAAGTACCGCCACCCGACTCGGTTCACGGAGTCGATCTCGAACAGGTCGTCTGCTTTTTCCACGAGCGACGACCCCTTGAGGGTCGCCGCCTCGACCCTGATCACCGTGCCTTTCCCGTCCGGCTGGACGTCCACGTTCGCGGTCAACACGGGCTTGATCGTGAACCCGAGAAAGTCCAGCTTTCCGAGCTCGCACACGAACACGTCGTCGCCCCGACGCGTCACGGTCTCGCCGTCCAAAGTGTTGTACTGCGACGCGGGGAGCGACATGTAATCGCGCACGCCTCGGCCTACTCGCAAAGACTCGGCGCTCTCCACAAGCCGCACCGCGCCCGTCATCGAGCCCTGGAACTTGGCGTGCCTCCCCTTGCGCTTCAGAAACGCCGCAACCGCCGCGGGCGGAGCGGTGGAGGCCGCGGGCAGGCACGCCTCCCGCGAGGGGCGCGTCGCCACAGCCGCGTCCGCGTCGCGCGGAGGCTCCACCGTGGCGGTCGCGCCGGACTCGCCAGCCTCGGCGGAGACGCGTTTGGACGCGGTCCTCCCGCGCCGCCCCGCGTTCCCGGGAGCTCCGCGCGCGCCGACAAGAGCTGGCGCGACCCGCACGCATCCGAGCGCGGCGATCGACGCCATGCTTCCTCCCCGGACGGCCGCTCGCTCCCCGAACACACGCGCGTCTCTCTCTGATGCCGCGCTTATGATGGTTTTCTCCGACTGGAAACGCGCGAAGAATTTCTCGCACAAGTGGCGCCACGGAAAAAGTGCCGATCCACCGTGACCTGGAGATTTTGAAGATCTCCGTTTTGGATATTTTTCCGATCCGCGTTCCGTATGCGGGTCAGTCACACTGGAGGCTCCGAAACACTAAACGCACTCATCCTCTATCGACGCTCCCGCTCGACGCTTTCGCGTCTCGTCCGCGCGTTGGCATCGGGTCGTTACCGCCCTACTCGTGCGCCCCCGGCCACTCGTGCCGCGCGCGAGTGGGACGCGTGGACGCGCACGTCCGCAGAGGCTTACTCGGGAGGAGTTCGCCGTTTCGACGTCGATCGCGCGTGGAGGCGCAGGCGGTCTCCGGCGCGCGACGAGGTTGGCACGTCGGAAGTGGTGTGATTATATCTTCCTTCCCGGGTGCAACGCCGCGCGACGCGATGGCGTCCTCCGAGCTCACCCCGAGCAAGAGCACGCAGGATCTGATCCATGCCTCGAGGCCGGGGTTCCCGAAAGGGCTCAGGGTACGTCGAAGGAGCCCATAGAGGATTTTCCTCGGTCGCGGCGGCGACGCGGAGCGCGACACCGACCGGAAGACACGCTCGGTGTTGCATCTCGGTTCTCGGCGAGAGAAACCGTGTTTCCTATCGTCTCGTTTCCGACGCGCGTCCGCGGCCGGCGGAGGACCTGCAGCTGACCATCCGACGTTTTGATTTCCCCATAACCCCCTCTTTCGCGGAACAGGTTCTGTTCGTGATGCAGGACACCGCGACGCACGCCTCTTCGAAGGCTCTGCTGGAGGACATCGGCTACGAAGGTGCGTCCGGTTACCGATCGAACGGTGGTTTTTTTTTCGAAGAACACGAGGGCATCGGGCGAAGATTCGGGGGTCGTTGGGGTTGCGCGCGTTCGCTCCGGCGCGCGCGCGGACGCCTCTGCGCGCGACGCGTCCTCTGCGCGCGACGCGTCCTCTGTGCGCACGGACACCCCGCGGACAAGGGCCGACGCGCTCCGGATCGGCGCCGCCCGCGACACGCCCCGCGGCACGTCGCGTCGGTCCCCCTCGATCCATCGTCATCCCTCGTCGGAGCACGGATGTGGCACATGCCCACTTGGCACTTCACCGCGAGAACACTTCACCGCGGGATTTTTCTTTCGTTTCGGAGGCTCCGAGAAACGCGCTTCCGCCTTTCGCACAAAAAGGTTCGCGAAGATCCAACCAACATCGTTTTGAAAACTGACCGTGCTCTTCTCTTCTCTTCGTCGCGTCTCAACCCACGAACGACACATCAGTCACGACCGCGACGACCCTGGAGAAGGGCATACGCGCGCTCGAGACGGCTTCCCCCGCGGCGCCGTTCGACGTCGCGCTCGTGGAGGAGAAGCAGGCGGAGCCTTTGTTTTTGGCGGCGCAGACCACGGCGGGTTCGAAGGACCCCCAGAGCGGTTCGTCTTCGGCGGCGATGGGCGCGCGGTTCGCGAAGCTCACGTCCGAGTGCGCGATCGTGCTCATGCACGAGGAGGAGGATGTCGGGAACAAGGCGTACATGATCGAGGCGATTCGCCTGGGCGTCGTGGACGTGGTTCGCTTCCCCCTCGTGAAGCAGTCGATGCGCACGCTGTGGCAGCACGCCGTGCGCCGGATGATCCGCGTCGCGGCGCGCGAGACGAGGCGCGCGGAGCGCCGCGCGTCGGAGGACGGCGCGCGCGTCGCGAACGGCGGATCCGGGGGACGTCGCGCGGGCGCGGGCGCGGGCGGGGCGGAGCATCCCGGCGGGTCCGCGGATTCGGGGGACTCGACGGCGAGCGAGGAGGGGCGGGTGAAGCGCGGCGGGTCCAGCCCGGATTCCGTGCTGGCGGAGGAGGCGAAGAAGGAGACCGGCGCGGGCGCGGGCGCCACGGGCAAGCGCAAGGCTGGCGCCACGGGGTCGTCAGGGTCGGGGAACACCGCGGGGAACGCGTCAAACGCCGATCAAAGAGGCTCAGCCGGCGGGAAGAAGGAGGATGCCGGTAAGAAGAGCGGCGCGGGTGGAGCGAGCGCCGCGGGCAAGCCCAAGCCGCAGCCGCGGTCGACGCAGCAGTGGCGCGCCGCCGAGCAGCGCGGCCGCCGGCTGGCGATCAAGCCGCACACCGCGGTGGTGGGGGGCGTGGGGGGCACTCCGAGCATGTCGGGTCACGGCTCGATGCGTCACGGCGGGGTGTACTACCACCCCGGCGCGCTGGGGCAGCCGGGGATGGGCGGGGCGCACGCCGGGGTGCTCGGCCAGACGCAGACGATGACCATCAACGGGCAGCAGGTGCAGGTGTGGGTGCCGATGAACGCTCCGGGTGTCGGGGGGGGAGCGGGGCCCGGGCCCGGGCCCGGCGGCGTGCCCATGTACGGCCAGCAGCAGGCGACGCGCGGCGGCGCGAGCGGAGCCTCCTCGGGCTCGCCGCCGCGCGGCGAGGAGGGGGACCCCGCCGGGTCGGCGGGGGCGACCGGCGCGCGGGGCGGCGCGGCGCCTTTTTACGGCGCGGCGAGGGGCATGAGCGGTCAGATGTTCCACGGCCACGCGCACTCCGGGATGCTTCTGGTTCAGCAGGCGAACGGACAGCAGGTGTGGGTGCCCGCGGGCGCGCACCACTCTTCTTCCGGCGCGCACCACGGAAACGTCGGCGTGTGGAACCAGCACGGAGAGACGGGGGCGCACGGCGCGTCTGGTTCGGGCTCGCCCGGCAATATCGGCGGCGCTTCCATGGGCGATCGCCGCGCGACTTCTGACGGACGAGGCGCGGTGGCGCAGATGCGCGGCGACCTCTCGGTTGACTCGAACGGCGCGCCCCTTGGGTTGGGGCTGAAGCGCTCGGACTCGCTGCAGCAGATGGTGGAGAGCAGCGGTTTACTGGACGCGGACCACGGAAAGGGCAACCAACAAACGCGTTTGTACGACGGGTCCAAACTCGAGGGCGGCGCCGGAATGGACGCCGACATGTTCCGCGACGCCGAGATGCTCGAGGAGGACGCGCTGGACGCCATCTTGGCGCACGCGCGTGACGGCGGGCTCTTGTCCTTCGACGGGATGGACGAGGCGATGCTCGAGGCGGCGGCTGGGCCCGAGACGGGCGTCAGCAGGGCGTAGGCCTGAAGACGCGAAAGCGCCGCGTGACTTGCGCGAAGACGTTTTGTTCGCGGCGCCGCCAAAGCGCTTCTTTAAGAGGCTCTCTCTCTGGTGGTGAGGATTTTTTGTATCAGACTAACACTTTGTAAGGTACTACATTCAGCGCTCAAAAGGCGGAAGCTCCTCCTCCTCGAAGTCGTCGTCGCCGTACTCCGACTCGGACGCGGCGGCGCGCGCCTCTTTTGTTTTTTTCTCGTCGTCCCCCGCCTCCTCCTCGGCGCCCGAAGAGGGCGCTCTCACCGTCGCCTCCGCCCCGGGGGTTCCTTTTTTCTCGTCGTCTCGCCGCTCTCTTTCCCTGAACTTCTCCAGGAGCTCGCGCTGCGCGGCGTCGGCTCGCCTGTCGGCGGCGCGCTCGCGCGCCTCGGCGGCGGCGGCGGCGTCCTCGGCGGCGGCGACCACCTCGTTGGCGAGCGCCTTGGAGCGCAGAGCCTCCGCCTGCACGGTGGCGCACAGCCGCTCGGCGGCGTCGGCGGCATCCGACGCGGCGGCGGCGGTGCGCTCAGCCTCGGCGGCGGCGCGCTCGGCGTCGCGCGCGCGGCGTTCCAAAGCCGCCGTCGCGGACCGGTTCGCGACGGCGGTCCCACTCCTCGAACGCGGCGGTGTGGTGAAAGATAAAACCTTCGTCGTCGTCGGCGTCGTCAAAACAGCCTCCGCGTCCCTCGCGTCAATGCTCTTCGTCTCCGAGAGACTCTGCTTTTTCTTTTCAGCCTCCTCGGAAAGAAGCCTCTCGCGCTCCGCGCGCGCGCGTTCGCTCTCTCGGACGCGCATCTTCGCCACGCGTTCGCTGGCGGTGGCGGCGCGCGCGCGCGTCTTCTCGTACGCGGCGTTGAGCTGAGCGAGTTCAATCTCCAGTCCCTTTATGGACGCGACGTCGGCGTCTTTCCCCCGCCGGAGTCGCGCGGCGAGCGCGCGCGCCGACGCGGCGTCCTCCTTTGCTTTTCGCGCCAACGCCGTTTCTTTCTCACAGCGCGCGTTCGTCGTTGAGACGCTCAATCGAATCGCCTCCAGCTCGTTTCGTAAATCCGCACACGTTTCCGTGGAAACGCCCAACGCGTTTTGCAGACGCTCCATCTCAGCCAACGCGTCGTGCTCTTTTTCCTGCTTAGCTTTTTCGTCGTCCGCGCGTTTAACGGCATCCTCTCTCGCCTCCAAAGTGAAACGCTCCAGCTTCGCTGATAAACTCCGCAATTGCTCGGACAGACGACCGCGCTCGCGTTCGGTCTCGTTCAACGTCGCGGTGACCCGCCGCAACGTCTCCGCGACGTTCGCCTTCTCCGCGACGGCCGCCGCCAACGCCTTCTGTTTCTCACCGACCTTCTCGGTCGCGAGCCGCGAAGATTCAGTCGCCGTCGCAAACGCGGCGTCCGCCGCTTCTTTCGCGTCGCGCGCGGCGTTCAGAGCGGCGCGCAAAGACTCCACTTCCGCCTCGGCGGTTCTCGCGCGCGATTCCGCGACGGCCAGAGCCGCGTTCGCGGTTTCGAGCTCGCGTTGGATTTCCCCGACGCGTTCGCTCCAAACTCGCGCGAACGAAGCGTCCTCCTCTCGTGACCGTTTCACTTCACGCTCCGACGTCTCCGGCGTGTTCGCGACGAACGAAACGGAGTCGTCCGCGTCGCCGTTCACTCCGTCGCCAAAATTCTTTTCGCTCTTCGTCGTCGGCGTCGTTAAAGCGCCGTACGAAGCGCCGCTCAGACTGAGTCGCTCCATTTTTTCTTCGAGTTCCAAACGTTTCATCTCCGCTCGGTCGCGCTCCGCGGAGACGCGCGTGAGGTCTTTCTCGAGTCGTTCGAGTCGTTCGAAAGTCTCGCGCGTCTCGCGCTCGAATTTAGTTCTCGTCGCCTCCGCCTCCCGTCTCGCCTCCGCGGCGCGCGCCTCGCTCTCGACGCGCTCCAAACGCGCGGCGTCGGCGGCGGCTCTCAAGTCCGACTCGAGCCGCTCGGCGCGTTCGCCGAGGTGGTCGCCGCGCGCGCGCGCCGCCTCCACGTCCTGCTCGAGACTCGCAATCTGCGCGCGCGTCGCCTCGGCGGCGGCGCGAGTCAACGCGACGCGCTCGCGGTGTTTTTTGATCGCCGCCGACTTCGAGGCCCGAGTCGCGTCGAGGGACGCCGAGACTTTGGCCAATCGCGCCTGAACTTCCGCGCGCGCGCTCTCGGAGTTTTTCAGTCGCGAAAGAGTCGACGCCGTCTCTTCCTGCGAAACGCTCAAAGCCGACTTGGCTTCTCTTTTTAGCTGCGCGAGGTCTCGCGCGAAACGCTTACACTCCGCTGTTTTGAGCGCCAAAACGCGCCGATGCGTCTCGTCATCCTCCTCGAGTTTCTTCGCGAGCCTCGCGAGTTCCGCGCGCGACGCCCTCTTGGACGCGTCCGAGAGCTCGAGCCGCTTCGAGAGCTCTTTCGTTTTCTCTTCGGATACCGAGAGCTTTTCCTGAAGCGCGTGGACGCGCTCCTCGGCGCGCCCCATCTTTTCCCTCGCCTCGGCGTTTTCCTTCCGCTCGAAAAGACGCTCCTCCTTGATGGCGAGCGTCTCGCGCGTCGCGCCTTCTCGTTCGCGCGCCAGCCTCGCTTTGAGCGCGTCGAGAGCCGAGAAACGCCACGTCGAAAACGTCGCGGCGACGGCGCGTCTCTCGACCCGCGCCGCGGCGGCGATCGCGATCCGCTCGTGACGATCGCGAAGCGTGCCACCTGGCCTTCGCGAAGAAGAAGAAGAAAAGAAGTCCTCCGTGCAGGTGGACGCGTCCGACTGGAAACCGGAATCGACGCCGTCGCGCGCGCCGAGTCTCGCGGAAGTCTTTCGGCGCCGTTCCCGGGGCGACCGGTCTTTTTCCTTCGCCTCGCCGCGCGGCGGCGAAGGCTCTACGTCTAAGGGGGGGGGCCCGTCGACACCAACCGGAAGAGTATCAGAAGCGTCTTTTTCGCTCCTGATTCGCTCCTGTTTTAACACGGACGCGTTCGTTCGCCACGCGTCGAACGCGGAGATAACGGACCTCTTGGTCATGCGGGTCACGACGCGTTTAGCGGCGACGCGTAACGTCCGTAACGTCCTCGCCGAGTCGCGCCACGAGACGAGAAATCGTTGCGAGGACATTCGATTCCGTCTCGCGACGAACCGACGCGTCGCGACGCGCGTCTCCTTCTCGTGACTAGATACCCAGTGCCAAGCGTCGAACGCGTTGTTTTTACTTCTCACAGCGCGCCTCGTGTGCGCGCGTTCGACGAACAAACGCTCGCGTTTTACACGTCGCGCGGCGACGTTCCAAAGACGCAAGACGTTTGACGTTCGTTTATCCGTCAGACGTCTCTGTGCCCTCTCGGCGACTCGCCGCGACGTCTGAGATTCATAAACGGCGCTCGCCCAGTGCCCGAACCACGCGCGCTTGTTGGACGTCTTGAATCGACTCGCCACGACGCGCACTCGTACGCGCATGTCGTTGCGGCGCGCAACGACGTCGCGCCATCGAACGAGCATCAAACGCGCGTACGCAATCGCCGCGCGTTGTGACGTACGTGTAACCGTCTCGCGGCGTTCTCTTTCGTCGTCAATAAACGCGATCCACGAACCGAACGCGTTCCGTACGCGAAGAGATGAAATTTTGCGCGCCGCCTTTTGCGCCGTCGTTCGTTCGTCTCTTGTTTTTCTCGCCAGTAAACGCCACCGCTCGAAGGCGTTCGTGAGCGTCTTCCCGAAAATTCTCGCCGCCGCGCGTCGCAAGAGCCGTTCCGTCTTCTCAGCCTCCTCCAAACGCTTCGTTTTTGTCCGCGCTTTGGCCAAACGCGCGTCGCGCGCCTCGCGGCTCGTTTGCCGCCACGTCGCGAACGCCGCCGCCTCGCGTCGCCGAGAGAACTTCCCCACGACGCGTGTCATCGCGACGCGGGTTCGCTTCGCCTCCTCCCAAAACTCGGCCCACCGGGAAAACGCGGCGCTCGCCGTTTTGTTCCGCATCCGCGCCGCGACGCGCGCCAGCGTTTTGGCGCGCCGACGGTCCTCGTCCGATCGGGACGCGTCCACGATCGTCTCGAGCCGAGTCACGTTTGCGGTCAAACGCGCGTTCGCCTCGGTAAGCGCACGCACGGACAGCTCGTGGTTCGTCTCCGCGGCGGCGAGCGCAGACGCCGCCTTCTCCTCCGCGGCGGCGAGCGCAGACGCCGCCGCCTCGCGAGTCTCCAAAAGACGCGTCGCGTGCTTCGACTCCGCCGCCGCGAGCGCCTCGCGCGCCGCCGCGAGCGCGGCGCGCTCGGCGGCGAGCGCGTCGGCGTCGCACTCGCGGTCCCTCCGCGCCTGCGCGAGCTCCTCCGCGCGGCGCGAGGACTCCGCCTCTGTGCGGCGCAGATCCGTCAGCAAAGCCTCGGCTCGGGCCTCGGCGGTCTCCGCGTGTTTCAGCGACACCGCGCGGCTTTCGGAGACGCTGGCCAACTTCTCCGTCGTCGTCGCCAGCGCGTCGCGGGTCTCGTCGTACGCCGACTCGAGAGCCTTGAGTTTCCGTTCCACGTCTTCGTTCCGCTCCAGGAGCGTTTCGCACTGCGCGGTGGCCTTCGCGGCGGTCGAGGCGGCGCGTTCGCCCGCGTGTCGTGCGTCTTTCGAGTCCAGACGAAGCTCGCGGATCACCTCCTCGGCGTCGCGAAGCGCGCGGCGAGTCTCCTCGAGACGACCTGAACTCTCGGCGGCGCGAGACTCGGCATCCGCGGCGCGCTGCGTCGCGGCGTCGCGGTCGCGGCGCGCGGCGTGTTCCGCCGCGCGCGCCTCCTCCGCGTCCATCTGCGTTTGACTCGACGAACTCTGCGCGTCGCGACGTGCGCCGCGCTCGTTCGCCAACGAACGCATCGCCTCATCTAAACGACGCTCCAAATCGTTTTTCGTCTCGTCGTCGCGTTTTTTCTCCTCCGTCGCCAAACGGAGAGAAGTCGCGAGTCGGTCGCGTTCGGTCGTGAGCTCGGCTGTTTTTTGACGCGTCAAAGACTCCGACTCGCGATGTCGATTCGCAGCCTCCTCTTCGAGCATCGTCACGTTCGTTTCAGCCATCGCGGCTCTTTTGCGCCACCGCTCCAAATCAAACTCCGCCGACTTCAGACGCTCGGCGACGTCGCGCTCGTTTAGCCGCGCCGAGCGCAAATCGCACGTCGCGCGACGCACCTCCTCCGCGGCGCGTCGCAACAGGCTCTTCGGGACGACCACACGAACATCGCCTTCGTCGTCCGTCCGTTCTTCTCTTCCGCGATCGTTTGAAGACGGAGACCGAGACTCGTCGTCGTCGTCGTTTGAGTCGGCGCGAGCGTCGCGGCTCGCTTCCATATGGACGTCCAGTCTTCGAAGGACGCGTCGCGTCGTCGCGGGCGTCTCGAACCCAGACACCGAGCTTCGCGTGTCCTTGACACGCGCGACGCCGTCTTCTTCCTCGTCCAGTGACGAACGCTCGGGCACACTTAACGCTCTGATCTCGTCCCGAACCGCGGCGATGTCCGATCGAAGCGTCTCCTCTAAAGAAAAGGTTTCTTTTTCGGTTTCGTCTTTCGGTCCGTCGCGCGGAGCTTGGCGGCGTCCTCCGCGCGGGGACGACCGCGCCGAGTTCGCCGAAGAGGTCGCGTCCCCGCGATCGTCCCGCGATCGATCCAAAGTCAATTCGTTCGTTCGGGGATCCCCGGTGTGTCCCAACTCGAACGGCGAAAAGTCCATCGCGCGCTTCGAAGGCGTCGAAGGCGCGGTTTCGAAAGCTTCGCGCGCGGGGACGTTGGCGTCGAGTGCGGCGTTCTCGTCGTCTCCTCGGAAGCGCTCGGGGGACGCCGCGATCCTTCTCGCGACGCGGTTCGCGCGCGGGGACGGCGCCCTCGCCAAAATGGCGACGTACACGTCCTTCCCCTCCGCGGTGGGGATGACGTCCAGCGCGGTGTGCCCCGCGACGTTGCGCGCGTCCGGGTCCGCGCCGTTCGCCGCGAGCCACGACACCACCGGCCACTTCATGTGCGCGGCGGCGACGTGCAGCGCGGTGTCGCCTCTCGCGTCCGCGGTCCTCGCGTCGACCGCGGGCGCGCCGCCGGCGTCGCCGTGCTCCAGCACGAGGCGCACCGCGGTCAGGTTCCCGCGCGCCGCCGCGGTGAAGAGCGCGGAGACCCGCGACGACATGGCGTCCCGCGCGTCCCCGGCGCTCGGTTGTTAGAATTCCGACACGATCGCGCTCTCGGAAGCCTCGACAATCCAATCCAATCGCGATTCGACGCTTCGCCCCGAGCCCACCAGACGCGCGTTCCTCGAGCGCGTCCCCTCACCAGCCGACTGGGGGACGCACCACAGACGCGGCTCCGCCTCCGCGCTCGGCGACGCCTCGAGGTGTGGCGCCGGAGGAACGCCGCGACCGCCGATTCTCCAAGTCGGTCGTTACTCCGGATACTTCGAAGCAAGGCGAAAAATCGCGGCTCGCGAACATCTGAACATGGCTGCCTGCAAGTTTCTTCGGCGCTCGGCGCGTGTCGGTTTTTGAAGGGTTTCACTTTCCCGACGGCATGCATGATCCATCGCGCCGGGCGTGTCGGCGAGCGATCGAAGCTTCAGCGGACGACGACGTGTCAATCGCGCGCGCCCTGCCGCACTCTCCGGCGTGCAGTCGCCGCGGTTCGCCAAGGAGCACCTCCGCTCGCACACCCGCGCAGCGCAGACCCTCTTCCGCGCGCGCCAACCGGTCCGCCGCCCCCGCGAGCCCCGCCGCGTCTTCGCGCCTCCCGCCGGTTCGCGAGGAGAGTTATCCGGCTCTCGCCGAAAAGCGTCGGCGACATGCTCGCGCTGCGCCCCGCCGCGCTGGCGACGCGCACCGCGCGCGCGGCGCGCGCGTTCCGCGCCACCGGCCGCGCGGTCGCGCGCCCCGCCTTGGCCCACGCGCGCGCCCGCCCCGCGGGTTCCCCCGACCGCCGCGCGGGCGTGCGGTGCCGCGCGACCGCCGCGGGCCCGCGCGTGGACAACGACGTGGTGGTGCCCGGCGCGGACCACGCGAGCCTTCCCAAGAACTTCGAGCACGGCGACACGGAGGAGCGCCTGTACCAGTGGTGGGAGGAACACGGATGCTTCCAGCCGGACCCGAACGCCAGCGGCGAGCCTTTCTGCATCGCCATGCCCCCTCCCAACGTCACGGGCGCGCTGCACATGGGCCACGCGATGTTCGTGACGCTGCAAGACATCATGGCGCGCGTCGCGCGCATGCGCGGCCGCCCTACCTTGTGGCTCCCCGGCTCGGACCACGCCGGGATCGCCACGCAGCTCGTCGTGGAGCGCTCTTTAGAAGCAGAGGGTTTGACACGAGAGGGCATAGGAAGAGAGGCGTTCGAAGAAAGGACGTGGGCGTGGAAAGAAGAGTACGGCGGTCGCATCGCGGGTCAGATTCGACGCCTAGGTGCTTCGTGCGATTGGACCCGAGAGCGGTTCACCCTGGACGACGGGTTGAGCGAAGCTGTTCTGGAGTGTTTCATGAAACTGCACGACGACGGGCTGATTTACAAAGGCACGTACATGGTCAACTGGGCGCCCAAGTTACAGACCGCGGTTTCTGATTTAGAGGTGGAGTACGCGGATGAGCCCGGCACGTTATATTACTTCAAGTACCCGGTGGCGCCGATTGACGGCGACGATGAGTCTTTATTCCTGGAAGTCGCGACGTCGCGGCCGGAGACCATCCTCGGCGACACCGCGGTCGCGGTCAACCCGAACGACGAGCGGTTTCAACACTTGATCGGGCGCGAGTGTTTAGTGCCGTTCACGAACCCTCCCCGGCGCGTGCCGATCATCGGCGACGAGTACGTGGACGTCGACTTCGGCACGGGCGCGCTGAAGGTCACGCCCGGCCACGACCCGAACGATTACGACATCGGCAAACGCGTCGGGCTTCCCACGATCAACATCATGAACAAAGACGGCACGATGAACAATCTGTGCGGCACGTACGAGAACCTCGATCGGTTCGTGTGCAGAGAGACGTTATGGAAAGACATGGAAGAGACGGGGTTGGCGATCAAGACGGAACCGTACAACACGCGAGTTCCGCGATCGCAGCGAGGCGGCGAGATCATCGAGCCGCTCGTCTCCGAGCAGTGGTTCGTGAAGATGGATTCCATGGCGGCGCCGGCGCTCGCCGCGTCGGAGTCCGGCGAGCTCACCATCGTGCCCACCAGGTTCGAAAAAATCTACCGCGGCTGGCTCACGGACATACGGGACTGGTGCATCTCGAGGCAGCTCTGGTGGGGACACAGGATCCCGGTGTACTACGTGCACAAGGACGCCGCCGCGCTCGCGGCGGCGCGCGCGGGCGCGGGGAAAGGGTCATCCTCCGCGTACGTCGTCGCGCGCGACGAAGAGGAGGCGTACGCCAAGGCGAGAGACACGCACGGCGCTGAGTTTGGCGATGGCTTGGTGTTGTACCAGGAAGAGGACGTTTTGGACACGTGGTTCTCC
>ENA-OUOG01001875-OUOG01001875.1-marine-metagenome-genome-assembly--contig:-NODE-1875-length-23130-cov-5.833341_pt1 | contig 23130 bp, 22 predicted proteins | sample MGYA00248635_ERZ508505 | MGnify/ENA primary metagenome ERZ508505 (study PRJEB26176, sample SAMN06267871) | marine metagenome | isolation source: Saanich Inlet, British Columbia, Canada | place: Pacific...
CCAGCCGAGACATCGGGCATATATTCGGTGCAAAAATCAACGACGCCTGCATCAATTTCAACCATGGTGACTTGGGTCAGCGCGGCATGTTTGAGCGCCTCACGCGCCATGCCGCCATCACCCCCCCCGATGATCAACACACGTTTGGCAGCGCCATGGGCCAAGATCGGCACATGGGTCAGCATCTCGTGATAGATGAAGTTATCGGCCTGTGTCACTTGGACCACGCCATCCAGCGTCAATACCCGCCCGAAGGTCGGGTTTTCAAAGACGCGCAGGCGCTGATGATCGGTATTGCTGTCGTAAAGCACGCGATCTTCGCGCAGCGCTTGGGAATGGTCCGCATGCAGACGTTCAACGCTCCAACCAGTCATATCGGTCATGGAGTGGCCCTTCTGTTTCGGGGGATAGGGCGGGGGCATCTGCCCCCGTTTTGCTTAGGCAGCAGCGATGGTTTCAACCAGCCCTTCGCCGCGGCGCAATTCCTTGACGCGCACATCCTCGGTGCCAAAGGCGCGCTGCAACACACCGACCGCATTCCAAGGCTGCGCATCGCCACACATGAAGACGTCAAATGCGCCATAGCCGATCTCGGGCCATGTATGCACCGAGATATGGCTCTCGGCCAGAACGGCCACGCCTGACACGCCTTGGGGCGAGAATTTATGCGTATGAAGATGCAGCAAGGTCGCGCCGCATTCCTCTACGCAATCGCGAAAGGCTTGCTGAATGCGCGCTTCATCATCAAGTCCATGGCCGTTGACCACCTCGATAATCAAATGCGTGCCAGCAAACACAGCCCCATCCTTGCGGATGAAGTGATCCTCGCGGGTCTCGTCAAAAATTTCGGGCGCAGCCGTTTGGCTGCAGGTGTCTTCCGCATGGGCGCCTGTTTCCAGACCAGTCCCCAGTTGGAAGAGGTTGGCGCTTGTCATGGACGCTCCCCTTCTTACCAGCAGATTGATGTGGTGGGTCCTTAGCGCCCCCCCAAGGCTTGCGCCTCAAGGTTGGGATCGGTCCCGAGTTAGGGCGACCTATTGCAGTGTTCGAGTCATTTCAAGGATGAATTTTCCAGCGGAGTGGTTTATCGGGCGGACACATCCCTCACAGCGTGAAATCGGCCTCACTCGACTGTGACAGATCACGCAGGTCATCGGGGCTGATCCCAAAGAGGTGACGCGGCGTGCCAGCGGCGGCATAGACCAATGAAAAAGCACTCAATCTAGGGTCAAACCATGCACGGATAGGGTTCAGGTGCCCAATCGGGGAGACACCTCCAATGGCAAAACCCGTCTGCGCGCGGATCAAGCCCGCATCCGCCTTGCCCAAAGCATCGCCTGCCACTTGGCTGGCCTTCTCGGGGCAGACCTGATTGCCACCCGCCGTGATGAATAGAACGGCCTCTTGGCTGCTTTCGGCCCGAAAGATGATGGATTTGGCGATTTGATCAATCTCGCAGCCCACAGCCGTGGCGGCTTGGGCGGCGGTGCGTGTCAGATCGGACATCTCTAGGACGTCGCAGGCCAGCCCCGCCGTTTCCAAGGCGGTCTTGACCCGTTTAAGGCTCTTGCTCATGGATGTGGTTTTCCTTGTTCTGCCTTGTTCTGGCTTGCCAAGCGTTGCAAGGATAGCGGCAAGAGGCAAGGGTGGCCAACAGATGGTAGAGCAAAAGAATTTCGCATCACGGCTGACCCGACAGCCCATCCCCTTCGAGGTTGACCGCGGGGCCGAAGCTATGGCCGCATTGCCCGATATCTCGAATGATTTGAAAGGGTTGATTGCGGGGGCTGCGGGTTGCTCGCCCTTTCTCTTGGGCTTGATGAAAAAGGAGAGCGCTTGGCTGCAGGAGGTTTTGACAAAAGCCCCTGAGGTCGCGCAGGCCGATCTTTTGGCGCAGGCCGCCAAGCTGGAGGCAAGCAATCTGGATGAGGGGCTCAGGCGGCTGAAGGGGCGGGCGGCCGTGATGGTAGCCTTGGCCGATTTGGGCGGGGTCTGGGACCTCTATCAGGTGACCACGGCTTGGACCGAATTTGCCGATGCCTGTGTGCAGGCGGCATTACGTGTGCATGTCAGCGCCGAGGCCAAGCGCGGCAAAATCCCCGGACAAACCGAACAAGACGCGCTCAATGATGGCGCGGGTATGGTGGCGCTTGCCATGGGCAAGATGGGGGCGGCGGAGTTGAATTATTCCTCCGACATCGACCTGATCTGCCTGTTCGACGAGACCCGTTTTGAGGGCAGCGACGAGATGGAGGCGCGTGCGGGCTTTGTACGCGCCACCCGCAAGATGGCCGCCAGCCTTGGTGAGAACACGGCCGCTGGCTATGTGTTTCGCACCGATCTGCGCCTGCGCCCTGATGCCAGCGTGACGCCTGTGTGCATCTCTATGGCGGCGGCCGAGCGCTACTACGAGGCGGAGGGGCGCAATTGGGAACGTGGGGCCTATATCAAGGCGCGTCCTGCGGCGGGCGATCTGGCGGCTGGCGCGCGCTTTTTGAAAGAATTGACCCCCTTTGTCTGGCGCAAGCATCTCGATTTTGCAGCCATTCAGGACATGCAGGACATGCGCCAGCGCATTCGCAGCCATAAGGGGCTGCATGGTCTGGATTTGGAGGGGCATAATATCAAGCTTGGGGCAGGTGGCATCCGCGAGATCGAGTTTTTTGCCCAAACGCGGCAATTGGTTTCGGGCGGGCGCGACCCCGATCTGCGCTGCATCCGCACCAAGGATGCGCTGGCGGCATTGGCCGCGAAAGACTGGATCAGCACCTCCGTTGCCCAAGACCTGTCGCAGCATTACATCGCGCACCGTGAGGTCGAACATCGTTTGCAGATGATCAATGACGCCCAAACCCATGACCTGCCGAAAACCCCTGAAGGGTTTGAGCGTCTGGCGCGCTTCATGGGGCAGGGCGATACGGCGCAATTTTGCAAGGAATTGCGCGCACGGCTGGAGCAGGTCGACGCCCTTTGCGAGCCGTTTTTCGCCCCCTCCACCCAAGATGACACAGGCCCGATGCCCGAGTTATCGGATCCTGAGCAAGAGGTCGTAGACCGTTGGCCGCATTACCCCGCGCTGCGCTCCCTGCGCGGTCAGGAGATTTTCGAGCGCCTCAAACCCGATATGTTGCAGCGTCTGCAAAGCTCGGCCAATCCCGAAGAAGCCTTGCTCAATTTTGATCTGTTTCTCAAAGGCTTGCCTGCCGGTGTTCAGCTGTTTTCACTTTTTGAGGCAAACCCGTCGCTGGTTGATTTGCTCTCGGATATCTGCGCCACAGCCCCAGGTCTTTCGCGGTATCTGTCGCGCAATGCAGGCGTGCTTGATGCGGTTTTGGGGGGCGGGTTCTTTGCCGCTTGGCCTGACAGGGCGGATTTGGCCAAAGGTTTGTCCGAGGCGCTTGAGGGGTTGGATTATGAGGCCGCCCTCGATACCGCGCGGCGTTGGCATAAGGAATGGCATTTCCGCGTGGGGGTCCATCATCTGCGTGGCTTGATCGAGGCGGATGAGGCGGGCGCGCAATATACAGCGCTTGCGGATGCGGTCGTCACAGCGCTTTGGCCCATTGCCTGCGCCGAGATCGAAACCCGCCATGGTCCTGCGCCCGGGCGGGGCGGGGCGGTTCTGGCCATGGGCAGTCTCGGGGCTGGGGGGCTGACGGCGGGGTCAGACCTTGATCTGATCGTGATTTATGACGCAGGCGGGGTCGAGATAACCCAAGGCCGCCGCCCGCTTGATCCGCGCGGCTGGTTTGCCAAAGCGACGAAGACCTTGCTCACGGCTTTGAGCGTGCCAACCGCTGAGGGCAAACTCTATGAGGTGGATATGCGCCTGCGCCCCTCAGGCCGGCAAGGCCCCGTGGCAACCGCCCTTGAGGCCTTTGACCACTACCAAAGAAACGAGGCTTGGACATGGGAGCATATGGCGCTGACCCGTGCGCGGCCCTTGGTTGGCGAGGCCGCTCTTTTGGCCGATATCGAGGCGATCCGCCAAGCGGTATTGCTTGAAAAGGCCGCGCCCGCGCGGGTGTTGAAGGACGCGGCTGACATGCGTGCGCGCCTTCGGGCGGCGGGGCGCAAGGGCTCTACCTTCGAGGTGAAAGAGGGCGCGGGCGGTCTGCAAGATATCGATCTTTGCGCGCAGGCAGCAGCCTTGATGGCAGGAGTGCCCGCGCGGCAAGCGGCAGAGCAATTGCAGGCAGGCCAAGCGCTTGGCTGGCTCAGCCCCGATGAGGTCAAGATCTTGCTGGCCGCGCATCGGTTGTTTTCAATCATCAATCAGGCAGGGCGCCTCTTGACTGAGCGGGTTCTGGACCCAGATGAATTGGGGTTGGGGGGGCAGAGTTTTCTGGCCCGTGCAGCGGGTGCGGCAGATGCCAAATCCTTGGCCGCAAAGCTTGAACAGGCTCGCGCAGCCTCGGCAGATATTATAGATAGGGCCTTGCACCGCGGCCCTGATGAATGGACAGGAAGATCATAATGAAGGGTGACCTAAACGACCCCAAAGCACTGATCCGCGAGGCCTATCGCATCGAGGGGATCACTCTTGAGGAATGCCGCTCGATCTTCATTGATTGGGCTCTTTCGGTCGAAAGCTCGCAAACGCCCGAACTGCTCAAGACATTGCTGGCCAATTATGGTCCCGACCATCCCGATCACCCGATGACCCAAGTCTTGCATGAGGGCACCATGACCCCGCCTGACGCCAAGCGGCGCGGGGGGCGTGCGGCGCGGATTTCGCGCAACTAATTGGCCGTTGATAATGCGGGAGCTGCGCTAGTTTGGCTCTTTGCTCGCATGGGTGCCGCGCTCGCGATAGGGCGTGGTGTCATAATGGGCGCGGTAGCATTTCGAGAAATGCGAGGGCGAGGCAAAGCCGCAGGCCAAGGCCACATTGATCACGCTCATATCGGTTTGCATCAACAGATTGCGCGCTTTGGCCAGCCGCAACTCCATATAATAGCGCTTGGGCGAGCGGTTGAGATAGCGCCTGAACAGCCGCTCAAGCTGGCGCGTCGACATGCCGACATCCTTGGCCAGAACGGCGGGGCTGATCGGCTCCTCGATGTTTTGCTCCATCATGCGGATGACTTGGCTCAACTTGGGGTGACGCACCCCGATCCGTGTCGGGATCGAGAGGCGCTGTGTGTCTTGGTCGGTGCGGATCGAGGTATAGATCAATTGATCCGCAACCATATTGGCCAATTCCTCACCATGGTCATTGGCGATGATCTTGAGCATCAAATCAATGGAGGCAGTGCCGCCTGCGGTGGTGATGCGGTTCCCGTCGATCACAAAAACCGATTTGGTCAAAGTGACATCTTCGAAGTCCTCGGAGAAACTGTCTTGGTTTTCCCAATGGATCGTGGCGCGTTTGCCGTCCAGCAGGCCCGCTTTGGCCAAAGTATAGCCTGCCGTGCAAAGCCCGCCGATTGTGGCCCCGCGGCGTGCTTCGCGGCGCAGCCAGTTCAACACCCGCTTCGAGGTTGCCGCCTGCACATCAATCCCGCCGCAAACCATGATCGTATCATCGCGCTGCAACTCCACGAGGTCGCTATCCAATTGATAGCCGATCCCCGCCGAGCAATGCGCAACCTCGCCACCGTCGCCTGCCAAGCTCCATGCATATAGCTCATGGCCCGACATGCGGTTGGCCAGTCGCAAGGCCTCCACGGCTGAGGAAAAACACAGCATTGTGAATTGGTCCAACAACACAAAGATGTAGCGTTTGGGCTGGTTTGGAACCCCTTGCGAGAGCGTGGGCATTTGCGGGACCTTCCTGGCTATCACGCGGTTGCTCAAGACCGCGCTCGCTAGCGAAACCACCAAATAAACCCGCGCGCAATAGCCAGCTGATAGGATTTTGTCATTGGATGGGCGGGATTACCTGCGTATAAGCAGCCCGTTGACGCAATTCTAGGAGGGTACCATGGCCTCATCGGCATGGAACAAAGCAAGCTGGCGAACAAAACCTCGGGTGCAGATGCCGGATTATCCGGATCAGGCCGCCCTAGAGGCCGTTGAGGCGCAACTTGGGAATTATCCTCCGCTTGTTTTTGCAGGCGAGGCGCGTCGTTTGAAAGCAGCCCTTGGGGCCGCGTCACGTGGCGAGGCATTTTTGCTTCAGGGTGGCGATTGCGCCGAGAGCTTCAGCGAGTTTTCCGCAGATGGCATCCGCGACACCTTCAAGGTGATGCTGCAAATGGCGATGGTTCTGACCTATGGCGCCAAAGTGCCCGTGGTCAAAGTGGGCCGCATGGCCGGCCAATTCGCCAAGCCCCGCAGTGCACCATCCGAGGTAATTGACGGGGTGGAACTGCCATCCTACCGCGGTGACATCATCAACGAGCTGGATTTCACACCCGAAAGCCGTATCCCCGATCCTGCCAAGATGTTGCAGGCCTATACGCAATCGGCGGCAACGCTGAACCTGTTGCGGGCTTTCTCGACGGGCGGTTTCGCAGATATCCACCGCGTTCACAGCTGGACCCTCGGTTTCACCGACCGCGATGATGCCGAGCGTTACCGCGATATGGCAGGCCGCATTCAGGACAGCCTTGATTTCATGACGGCAGCAGGCCTGTCCAGCAGCACCGACAGCAGGCTTTCCACGGTTGATTTCTACACCAGCCATGAGGCGCTTTTGCTTGAATATGAAGAAGCCTTCTGCCGTATCGACTCGACCTCTGGCCAGCCGATCGCGGGTTCGGGCCATATGATCTGGATCGGGGATCGCACCCGCCAGCCTGATGGCGCGCATGTGGAATTCTGCAGCGGCGTTCAAAACCCGATCGGGTTGAAATGCGGCCCCACGACCAGCGCCGAGGATCTCAAAGTGCTGATCGAAAAGCTGAACCCCGAGAATGAGGCGGGTCGTCTGACCCTGATCGCACGTTTCGGCGCGGGCAAAGTGGGCGACCACCTGCCACGTTTGATCAAAACCGTCCAAGAGATGGGGGCCAATGTGCTTTGGACCTGTGATCCGATGCATGGCAATGTGATCAAATCCTCAACGGGGTATAAAACGCGCCCCTTCGAGTCGATCTTGCGCGAAGTGCAGGAGTTTTTCGCAATTCACCGCGCCGAGGGCACAATTCCTGGCGGTGTGCATTTCGAGATGACGGGCAAGGATGTGACCGAATGCACGGGCGGCGTGCGCGCCGTGACCGATGAGGACCTGTCTTCGCGCTATCACACGGCCTGTGACCCGCGGCTGAATGCCAGCCAATCGCTGGAACTCGCCTTCCTCGTGGCCGAGGAACTGGTTTCAAGCCGCGATGCTGAGCGCTTGGTCGCAGGCGCCTGAGCCACGCGTCACTTGAGTAAAATGAAAGGCCCGCACCCATCTGGTTGCGGGCCTTTTTTGTCTGTCATGCCTGATCAACGCCGCCATTGATCAAGGTCAGATGCGGCCGGCCGCCCTCAAGACGGGGCGGTTTGGGGTTTTGTTGGACAGGGCTATTGGCGGCAATATCGGCGAATAGCGGGCTGATTTTGCTACGCTTTATTCGAAATCGGCGGGGGCGCAGGCCAAGCGGGCCTTGGGTCGCGATAACGCCAAAGGCGCGATCTATGTCATCGGTTGGGCCCTTCAGTGGCAAGATCAACATTTGCCCCTCTAGCGGGGTTTGGCCCTGCATATCCGAGGCCAAATGCAACATCAGTTTGGCAGGGCGGGAAAAGACCTGCTCCAGATCGCTCATCAATCGCGTGCGCTCGCTCAGCTCGAAAAAGGCGCGCATGGGCAGGCCGCGCACTTCCATTCCCATCAGATCAGCCAGATGCATCCCCCCAAGCCGCATTCGCACCGTGCCGGGACGGCTACGTTCAAGGATGAAGATATTTGACAAAAGCCCCGACAGATCGCGCGGGTCGATCGCGCAGCGGGAGGGCGGGGTTTGGGCCTCGCAGAGCGCCTCCCAATGGTGCAGGGCTTGCGACAAGACGGGATGCATCATCGCATCTTCATGTTGCGACAATGTGATTATCTCGCCCGATTTAGCTGTCCTATAGGCCATCTGTCTGTTTCCGCTGGCATGATTGGCAGGCCAAGCTGCGTTGGCCCTGCGCTGCGTTTATGTTAACTCTTTCGAAACCTTCGTTTCAGAAGGATGAATAGGCGCAATTAGATTTAAAATGCAGGGGGCAATATCCGAAGTGGTTAATTCGATGACGGGGTATAGCGCGCGCGATGGCGCGGATCAGGGTGTGCCTTGGTCATGGGAGATGCGGTCGGTCAATGCGCGGGGCTTGGATTTACGCCTGCGGTTGCCCGATGGTTTGGGCGCGTTGGAGGCCGAGTTGCGCAAGCGCATTTCTGCGCGGATTTCGCGCGGGGCGGTCACCCTTTCCCTGAAATCAGCCCAGAAGAGCGACGCCCAAGCCGCCAGTTTGGATCACGAGGCCCTGACCGCCGCCCTCAATGCTTTGGCCGAGGTCGAGCTGCAAGCAGGCGCGCAAGGGGTGCATCTGGCCCCATCCCATGCAACGGCCATTTTGGGGCTGCGCGGGGTTTTCGAGACGGGAACAGGCGTGAGCTTGCCCGACCCCAAGACCGCTCTGGCCGATTTCGAGCCGCTATTGGAGGCGTTTTGCACCAGCCGCGCCTCAGAGGGGGCCGCTCTTTTGGCGATCCTGTCCAGTCAGCTTGAGCAGATGACTTCGGTCCTTGCCGAGGCAGAAGTGGCCGTGGAGAACCGCGCACAAAGCCATGCGCAAGCCTTTCAAGCCAATATCGCACGCACCCTCGAGAGCAGCGAGATCGACCCCGCAAGGCTGGCGCAGGAATTGGCCATTTTGGCCCAAAAGGCGGATGTGACCGAAGAAATTGACCGCCTCAAAGCCCATATCACAGCCGCCAAAGCGCATCTGGCCGAGGACGGTCCGATCGGGCGCAAATTGGATTTCTTGATGCAGGAATTCAATCGCGAGGCAAATACGCTATGTTCCAAATCTGGCGATCAGGCGCTGACGCGTGCGGGGCTTGACCTCAAATTGCTGATCGATCAGATGCGCGAGCAAGTTCAAAACGTGGAGTAAGCATGTCCGATCCCGCACAAACCCGCCGTGGATTGCTGATCATCCTGTCCTCGCCCTCAGGCGCGGGGAAATCGACCTTGGCCAAACGGCTGATGGAGTGGGACCCATCCTTGAGTTTCTCGGTCTCGGCCACCACGCGGGCCCCGCGCGAGGGCGAGGTGGATGGCAAGGATTACCATTTCCTGAGCGAGGCTGATTTTCGCGGTCTCGTCGCGGATGAGGCCATGCTGGAACATGCCCATGTGTTCGGAAATTTCTATGGCTCGCCCACAGCGCCAGTGTCCGAGGCGATCGAGGCGGGTCGCGATGTTTTGTTTGATATCGACTGGCAGGGTGCACAGCAGATCAGCAATTCGACCTTGCAGGATCATGCCCTCTCAATCTTCATTCTGCCGCCCTCCATCCCTGAGTTGAAGCGCCGCCTCGAGAGCCGCGGACAGGACTCAGCCGAGACAATCGCAAAACGCATGATCAAAAGCTGGGATGAGATAAGCCATTGGGCGGAATATGATTTTGTCTTGGTCAATGATGATCTGGATCAGAGCTTCGAGAGCCTCAAGACCATCATCAGCTCGGAAAGACTGCGCCGCGAACAGCAACCCGCACTCGGCGGGCATGTGCGTAAATTGCACGATGAATTTGAAAAGGGTCAGCCATGATCTACCAGCTTGACGGCGTGAGCCCCCAGATCGCCGATGACACTTGGGTGGCCCCTGATGCCAATGTTATTGGCCGCGTGATCTTGGAAGAGGGCGCAAGCATTTGGTTTGGCACCACCATCCGTGGTGACAATGAAGATATCCGTATCGGGGCGGGGTCCAATGTGCAGGAAAACTGCGTGTTTCACACCGATCCGGGATGCCCGCTGATCATCGGGGAAAACTGCACCATCGGGCATAAGGCTATGCTGCATGGCTGTGAGATCGGCGATGGCTCATTGGTTGGAATGGGGGCGACCATTCTCAATGGCGCGGTGATCGGAAAGGGGTGTTTGATCGGAGCGGGGGCATTGATCCCCGAGGGCAAACATATCCCCGATGGCAGCCTTGTCATGGGGATGCCCGGCAAGGTTGTGCGCCAATTGGATGGCGCGGCCCAAGAGGGTTTGCTGCAATCGGCCGAGCATTATCGACAGAATATGCGCCGCTTTCGCGCGGGCCTTGTCGAAGTTTAACGCGCGCGCCTAAAACACTGACCTACATCGAAAATGTGATCTCGATTTGGGTATCTTCCAAGTGCAGATCAATCTGCGCCTCAAGACGCGCCGCCTCCTGCCTGAGCAAGAGGAAATGCACCTCGGCGGGGCGCAGACCTATGGATGAGCCTGCGTGATCGGCGAGAAATTTCCATCCCTGCTTGTCGGTCACAACCCGTGCGCCTGCGGCCTCTAGCTGCCATTTTCCTTCGGCATGGCGGGTGACGGTGATATCGCCCCCCATCGGCAGGGCAGATTCCGCGCAAGCAATCATCAAGAAGCCGATCTTGGTCTCGGCGCGCGGCAAATCCGAGGTGGGCGTCCATGTCACATCAAGCCGTCCACTGTCATAGAGATCGGATAAGATCGTGCTGGCCTCGCGCAGCGAGGTCATCTGCCCCTGCTGTGCCGCGCCGAATGCCATTCGGAAAAAGCGCACCCGCGCCTGCGCATCGCGTATGGCATCTGCAATCAAATCCATCTCTGGCCCTTGGGGTGCGCCCGTCATGGTTAATAATTCCACCCCATTGCCGATGGCCCCCAATGGGTTCACAAGGTCATGGCACAAGCGCGAGGCGACGAGGGCTGCGAGGTCATCCTCGGTGATAGCTGCGAGATCATTCATGAAAGGGGTTTCTCCATGTCCGAGGAAATGAATTCATTGCTGGAGCCGGGCATGTTCGTGCGCCACCCCAGCCAGCCCGATTGGGGGGTGGGGCAGGTGCAGTCGAATATCGGTGGAAAGGTGACGGTCAATTTCGAGCATGAAGGCAAAGTTGTCATCGACAGTCGGCGGATCATGCTTGTCATGGATTTTGATACCTGAACCTGAGGCTTGCTACGGGTTCAGACTACAAAGCCGATGGTTAACAGAACGCTAACACGCGGTGAGAAACTTGGCTTTATCGCCTTCCATCGCGCAGCCTCCCGCCTTAAATAGGGTCGAACTGCGCAAGGGCAGGAAATGCGGATCGGGCATGAATATCGAGGATAGTCATTTTGAATTGCGGCTGGCCCATGACGAGGGCGATCTGCGCGCGGCACAGCGTTTGCGGTATCAGGTCTTTGTAGAAGAGCTTGGCGCGGGCGGTGATTTGGTTGACCATGACAATCGGTTGGAGCGCGACCGCTTCGACCCGTTTTTCGACCATCTGCTTTTGATTGACCGCCGCCGTCCCGAGGATGACCAGACCGTCGGCGTCTACCGCATGATGCGCGATCATCAGGCGCGCGCGGCGGGGCAGTTCTATTCCGAGGGCGAATACGACCTTGAGCCGCTGAAATCATCGGGGCGCAGCTTGATGGAATTGGGCCGCTCCTGCGTGCATTCCGAATATCGCGGAGGCATCGCGATGGTGCATCTGTGGAAGGGTCTCTCGGCCTTTATGACCGATCACGGCGTCGAGGTGATGTTCGGGGTGGCCTCGCTCAAAGGCACCGATCCTGCCGCTTTGGCCGCGCCCTTGTCGCTGCTGCATCACCGCCATCTCGCGCCCGAGGCTTTGCGCGCCCGCGCCCGTGAGGCCCAAGGCGTGGCGATGGATATGATTGCCGAAGATGATCTAGATGTGCCCGCAGCCATGCGCGCCGTGCCTGCCTTGATCAAAGCCTATCTGCGCATCGGCGGCACAGTCGGGCAGGGGGCGTGGATTGATCGCGCCTTTAATTGCACGGATGTATGCCTGATCGTTGATACCGCTGTGATCAGCAAAAAACACCGCGCCTTTTATGCCAAGGGCCATGGCTGATGAGCGAGGCTTGGGTTCCGCCCCCCGTTCCCGCCAAGCGCCCGCTGCGGCTGCGTGATTGGCTCAGGGTGGCGCGGCGTGGTCTGCCTGCTTGCCTGTTGCTTTTGGTCAGTTTCCCAATCCTGTTGATCCTGCGTCTGCCCGAGCGGGCGATCTGGGGGATGGACAGGCCCCTGACCCCTTGGATCACGCAGGCCGTTTGCGTGATCCTTTGCGCGCTGATCGGACTGGAACGCCGCGTTTCGGGCAAACCGATGCCGCAGCGCGGGGCTTTTGTGGCCAATCACTCGACCTGGCTTGATATATTGGCGCTAAATGCTTCGAAACGTTTATATTTTGTTGCCAAATCCGAGGTTCATGGATGGGCAGGGATCGGTTGGCTTGCGCGGGGGACGGGCACCGTTTTCATCGAGCGCAACAGGCTGCGGGCCAAAGAACAGCAACAGCTGTTCGAAGACCGCCTGAGCGCGGGGCATAAATTGCTGTTCTTCCCCGAAGGCACCTCCACGGATGGGGTGCGGGTTCTGCCTTTTAAAACGACCTTGTTTCAAGCCTTCTTTTCGGATGCCTTGCGGGATTTTTTGCACATCCAGCCCGTGTCCTTGCGCTATAGCCCGCCCGAGGGCGAGGGGGCGGATTACTATGGCTGGTGGGGGGATATGGATTTTGCCTCGAACCTGATCAGGGTTTTATCCACCAAGCGGCAGGGCCGAATTGATGTGATCTATCATGAGGCGCTGAAAGTGGCAGATTTTGCCGATCGCAAAGCCTTGGCGCTGGCCGTTGAGGAGGCCGTGCGCGCGGGTTTCGATCAGACCTCCACCACGCTCCCTATCTCTGATCCTGCCGCTGCCTCTACCCCAGAGGCGCCAACAAAGCGCTAAGCGCTTGGGCCGCGTCATCTTCGCGCCAGATCTCTTCTCCGATGGCAAAGAAATCGGTGGAGGGGGCCAAGCTTTCGACCAATTGCGTTGTCAGCGCGCCTTCGGCGACAACAGGCAATTCGATCATCTCGGACCACCAGATGAAAACCTCGGCCTCGGCTTTGGAGCCATCTCCCAACACGCTATCGCCCACAGGACCAAAGGAGACATAATCGGCCCCTGCCTCGCCTGCATTCATCCCGTCATGGCGAGAGGAGCCGCAAAAGGTCCCCACAATCGGATCAGCACCAAGCGCCTTACGGGTGGCCCGAACGTTACGCGCGCCATCGGTCAGATGCACCCCGTCCAGACCGAGCCGCTCAACCAGTTGCAAATGATTGTTGATCACCAGCGGGATATCGCGCGCATGGGCAATCTCGCGCAGATGATCGCCCGCGCGCGACAGCGTGTCTTCGTCGCTGGTGGCCAAGGCCAAGCGCAGGCAGGCGACCTCATGGCTGTCCAGCACGGCCGCAAGGCGGTTGCCGAAAGCCTCCAGCTCGAAAGCGGGCGGGGTCACGAGATAGAGTTGCGGGCGGTCTTGAGTATCCATGGTCATCGTCCCTGATGCGTGTTGCCGTCTCAATAGGGCGAAGGCGCGGTCGGTTCAATGCTTGGAGTGCTGCGATACTTGCGGCAGGCCGCGCGCCGCGCTATGGCGCACCCCATGATTGAGCCTTGTTTTATACTCGTGCGCCCGCAAATGGGCGAAAACATCGGTGCGGCTGCGCGGGCGATGTGGAATTTCGGCTTGAGCCATATGCGCTTGGTCGATCCACGCGACGGCTGGCCCAATGAGCGCGCGGTGGCCTTGGCCAGCGGTGCGGCGGGAAAAGTTCTCGATCATGCGGGTGTGGTGCCGAATGTGGCCGAGGCGATCGGGGATTGCACCTATGTCTTTGCGACCACGGCACGCCAACGGGGTTTGACCAAACCCGTGGTCAGCCCCGAGCGCGCCATGCAAGAGGCCCGCGCCATCCATGAACAAGGCGGCAAGGTCGGCGTTTTATTCGGGCCCGAGCGTGCGGGGCTGGAAAATGAAGACGTCGCTTTGGCAAATGCGCTGATTTCGGTGCCTGTGAACCCTGAGTTTCCCTCGCTGAACCTCGCGCAATGTGTGTTGCTATGTTCCTATGAATGGCAGCGCCTGAGCGGGGAAGTGGTGGATATGGTCATGGAACTGGCCAAGACCGAATTTGCCACGGGGCAGGACATCCAAAAACTGGGCGATCATTTTGAGGAGCGTCTGGATCAGGCAGGGTTCTTTTTTCCAGAGGAAAAGGCCGCTTATATGAAGGTCAATCTGCGCAATCTATGGGCGCGGATGCCATTGACGCGGGCGGATGCGCAGATGTTGCATGGTGTCTTGCGCCAGATGGTCAGATGGGCCGAGCGCAAGTGAAGGACTTTGCGGGGCGCTGCCCCAAAGACTGCTGCCCTTGAGGGCTGCAGCCTTTTCCCCGAAGTATTTTTCAAGCAAAGAGAGAACATGCTGCGATTGGGGCAGCTTGTCGCGTGTGCTTGAAGGCTGCGCGGCTCCACGATAGGTCTGGCGTGAGCAAGACAAAAGGGTGGGGCAGATGTCCAAGAGCCGCAGTATTTTCGAAGATGTATCTCAAACAGCCAAACCAGCGGCAACGCCGGGTGGTGTAAGCCGTGATCGGGGGCGGGGACGTGCTTTGGCGCGGGCCTTTGTGATGGTCTTATTTGTGATGGTTGCCATCATGATCGCCATTGGCGGGATGACACGGCTGACGGATTCTGGCCTGTCGATCACGGAATGGGCGCCGATCTCAGGCGCGGTGCCGCCGTTGAACGAGGCCGATTGGTTGTCCGAGTTCGAATTGTATCAGCAGACCACCGAGTATCAGGAACAAAACCGCGGCATGAGCCTTGATGAGTTCAAATACATCTACTTCTGGGAATGGGGTCACCGCCAATGGGGGCGTATCATCGGGCTTGCCTGGGCGCTTGGTCTTGGGGCTTTGTTGGTCACGAAATCCGTGCCGACGGGCTGGACAGGGCGTTTGGTGATCTTGGGAGCTTTGGGCGGTTTGCAAGGCGCTGTGGGCTGGTGGATGGTCTACTCAGGCCTCGCTCCTGGAATGTTTGATGTCGCCTCTTACCGATTGGCGACCCATCTTGGCCTGGCGTTTTTCATTCTCGCTTTGATGGCATGGTATATCTTTTTGCTTGGCCGCGAAGAGGGGGCGTTGATGCAGGCCCGCCGCGGGGCTGATCGCAAGCTCAAGGGCATGTCGACAGGGCTGATGCATCTGGCCTTTGTGCAGATCCTGATCGGCGCATTGGTTGCAGGGATCGATGCGGGGCGCAATTATATCGACTGGCCTTTGATGGCAGGTGGCGTCACACCGCCCGGCATGTGGGCGATCGAGCCTTGGTATCGCAACCTCTTTGAAAACGACGGAACGGTGCAATTCATTCACCGCCTCGTGGGCTATGTGTTGTTCCTATTTGGCATCGGCACTTGGTTTGCAGCGCGTAAATCGGGCAATCGCCATACGCGGCGCGCCTTTGATTGGGTGGCGGTGATGATGGTCGCACAAGTGATGATCGGCATTGTGACGGTGATGAATTCCTCGCCCGTGGCCTTGGGGCTGGCGCATCAATTCGGGGCGGTTGTTTTGATCGTCTTGATCATACGCGCGCGGTTCTTGTCGATCTATCCCCTTCCCACCTCTGTCCGCGAAGGATAGCCCATGTCCAATCACACAGCCCTTGATGCGCTTTTGGCCTTTGCAAACCAGACCGAGGCCTTGAGCCAAGTCGCAGGGCGGCTCGGTTGGGATCAGGAGACCGTGATGCCGCGCGGGGCGGCCCATCAGCGCTCCGAGGAAATGGGGGCAATGGCCGCGATCCTGCACGAGCGGCGGATGAACCCGCGCATCGGCGAATGGCTGGCCTTGGCCGAGCCGCGCGACGCTGTGGATGCCGCCAAATTGCGCCATATCCAACGCGACTATGACCGCGCCACCAAACTACCCGAAAGCCTCGCCTCCGAGATCGCGAAAACCACCTCCATCGCGCATGGGGTTTGGGCGCAGGCGCGGGCCGAGGACGATGTGGCAGCCTTCCTGCCTTTGCTCGAAAAAGTGGTTGATCTGCGCCGCCAAGAGGCCGCCTGTCTGGCCGAGGGGGGGGATCTCTATGACGCCCTGGTCGATGACTATGAGCCGGGCATGACGGGCGCCGAAATCGGTGCAATCTTTGATCGCATGCGCCCCCGTCTGGTGGCTTTGAGAGAGGCTATTCTGGGCAAACCTGCGCCCAAAGCGCTTGCGGGGCAGTTCGATCATGAGGCGCAGCTTGGTCTGACCTCGCAGATTGCCAAGGCCTTTGGCTATGATCTGAACAAGGGTCGTATCGATCTTGCAGTGCATCCCTTCAGCTCTGGCTCAGGCTCGGATGTGCGGATCACGACCCGCGTCAGTGAAGAGGACCCCTTTGGTGCGCTCTATTCGACAATCCATGAAGTGGGCCATGCCTGCTATGAGCAGAACATCGCCCCCGAATATGCGCTGACCCCATTGGGGCAAGGTGTCTCCATGGGGGTGCATGAAAGCCAAAGCCGCATCTATGAAAACCAGCTTGGACGCTCCGAGGCTTTCACGGGCTGGTTGTTCGAGCGCATGGGCGAGCGTTTCGGCGCTCTCAACCTCGACAGCGCGGGCGCCTTTTATGCCGCCGTCAATCGCGTGGCGTCGGGCTATATCCGCACCGAGGCCGATGAGGTGCATTACAACCTGCATGTCATGCTGCGCTTTGATCTCGAGCGCGCCTTGATCAAGGGTGATCTGCAGGTGGCCGATATGGAAGCCGCTTGGAATGACCGCTTTCTTGCGGATTTCGGGTTGGTCGTCGATAGGCCGTCAAACGGGCTGCTGCAGGATGTGCATTGGTCAGAGGGGCTTTTTGGCTATTTCCCGACCTATAGTCTGGGCAATATCTATGCAGGGTGCCTGCATCAGGCGATGCGCAATGACCTCCCGCGGCTTGATGATGAATTGAGCCAAGGCCAACTCGCCCCCGCAACCGATTGGCTGCGCGACAAGGTGCAGCGCTTTGGCGGGTTGAAAGAGCCCCGACAGGTCATATCCGACGCCGTGGGCGAGATCAGCGAAGCCCCGCTTCTGGAGTATCTGGAAACCAAATTCGGCGCGATCTACGATCTCTAGGCATCTTTGCTTTTCTAAATACTTGAAAAACGGCGGGGCAAACCCGCCGCTTCAAGTAACGCGGCGCGATCTCATTGCGTCCAAACCGGGTCGCGTTGCGTCCAAACCGGGTCGCGTTTTTCAAGGAAGGCTTTGATGCCCTCTTCGGTGTCGGCATCCAGCATGTTTTCTACCATCACAGCCCCTGTGAACTCATAGGCCTGATCCAAGGGCATCTGGATTTGATCATAAAAGGCGCGTTTGCCGATCCGCACGGCGCGCCCCAGTTTCCCCGCGATCTGCTGTGCCAAGGCTTGGGCTTCGGCCTCCAGATCGGCCTCGGGCACGACGCGGTTGATCAAGCCCAATTCTTGGGCGCGGCGGGCCTCGATGAAATTGCCTGTCACCAGCATCTCCATCACCTGTTTGCGCGGCATATTGCGTGACAAAGCCACCATCGGCGTTGAGCAAAACAGCCCGATATTCACCCCGTTGACGCCAAAACGCGTGCCCTCGGCCGCAATCGCCAGATCGCAGCTTGCCACCAATTGGCAGCCCGCTGCCGTGGCAATCCCATGGGTCTGGGCGATAACAGGTTGGGGCAGACGCGTGATCATCTGCATCACCTCTCCGCAGCGCGCGAAGAGATCACCCAATGCGGCCGCACCGCCATCCTCGGCCTGTCGCTTGGCGGTCATTTCCTTGAGATCATGGCCTGCGCAAAAGGCTTTGCCCATGCCGCTGATCACCACCACCCGCGCGCTTGCGCTGTCCATCAGCTCGGTGAATTCTTCTTTCAGACGCGCCAGCATCGCATCGGATAAAGCATTCAGGCTGGAGGGCGCGTTGAGCACCAAATGCGTGATCGCTCCCTCATCGCGTCGTATCAGAATGCTGTCACTCATCGTTCTCTCCCTTGCCAAGGCGCCAAAACCTATGAAACCCTAGGCTCAAAGAAAAAGGCAGGCAATGCGCATGACACAAGATTTGGCTATGGACCAAGCGTCACTTCAGGCGTTTTTGAAAACCGATTTTCCGCAGGTCAGCGATGATTTTATCATCGAGGACGTTCAGCCCAATATGCTGCGTGTGCGTTTGGTCACCTCCGAGCAGCATTTGCGGCCGGGTGGTACGGTGTCGGGCCCTGCCATGTTTGCTTTGGCCGATGTCTCGGTATATCTGGCGGTATTGGCAATGATCGGGCCCAAGGCTTTGGCGGTCACGACCAATTGTTCGATGGATTTCATGCGCAAACCCGTGGCAGAGCGCGACGTGATTTGTGAGTGTCGTTTATTGAAACTTGGCCGCGTTCTTGCTGTGGGGGAGTGTATGCTCTTCTCAGAGGGCCGTGATGCCCCTGTGGCGCGTGCCTCGATGACCTATTCGATTCCACCACAGCGGTAAGGGATCGGCTATATTATGAATCTACCCCGCGCGCATTGCGTTCGGGGCATATCGCACGGCCCCCTTGGCCCTGCATCTGGGAGAAGAAAGACATGGCTTTGATCGTTGACCTGCCGCGCAATGAAGATGGCATCGCAACCGCACTGGGTATCTTGCAGCAACGCTTCGGCCCGCGCTTCGAGACAGGGCAATCCCTGCGTGAACAGCATGGCCACACAACGACTTGGATCAGAACCCAAGCGCCCGATGCTGTGATTTTCGCTCAAAGCACCCAAGATGTCGTGGCCATCGTCGAGGTCTGTGCCGCCCATAATGTGCCTGTCATTCCCTTTGGCGCGGGCACCTCGCTTGAGGGGCATGTCAACGCACCTGCGGGTGGCGTTTCCATTGATTTCAGTCAGATGAATGCCATTCTTGAGGTGAATGCCGAGGATATGGATGCCGTGATCCAGCCCGGCGTGACGCGCAAGGCGCTCAATACCCATCTGCGTGACACTGGGTTGTTCTTCCCCGTTGATCCCGGTGCGGATGCCTCATTGGGGGGGATGGCTGCAACCAATGCCAGCGGCACCAATGCGGTGCGCTATGGCACGATGAAGGACAATATCCTTGCGCTTCAGGCCGTGCTGCCCTCGGGCGAGGTGGTCAAAACAGCCGCACGTGCGCGCAAGACCAGTGCAGGCTATGATTTGACGCGACTGCTGATTGGATCGGAAGGCACGCTTGGTTTGATCACGGAAATGACCGTCAAACTGCAGGGCACGCCCGAGGCCATCTCGGCTGCGACCTGTTCTTTTGAGACGGTCGAGCAGGCCTGCAATGCGGTGATTATGACAATTCAATACGGGCTTCCCGTGGCGCGGATCGAATTGCTGGATGCGCTGACCGTCGAGGCGGTGAATGCCTATTCAAAGCTCGATTTGCCCGTCTCGCCGCTTTTGCTGCTGGAGTTTCATGGCACGCAGGCCAGCGTGAAAGAACAAGCCGAGAGCTTTGGCGATATCGCGGAAGAATTCGGTGGGTCGGGCTTTGTCTTCACAACCCGCGAGGAAGAGCGCAATCGCCTGTGGCAGGCGCGCCATGATGTCTATTGGGCGGGTCTGGCCTTGAAGCCAGGTTGCAAGGGGCTGTCGACCGACGTTTGTGTTCCCGTCAGCCGTTTGGCCGATTGCGTGACCCAAGCCCAAGAAAAAGCTGCAGAAATGGGCTTTGTCGCTCCGATCGTAGGTCACGTGGGGGATGGTAATTTCCATGTCCTCTTGCTGATCGATTTCGAGGATAATCAGGACATAGCGCGGGCCGAGCATTATATCGGCTGGCTCAATGATCTGGCGATCTCCATGGATGGGACCTGCACGGGCGAGCATGGGATCGGGCAGGGTAAATCCGAATTTCTCGAGCGCGAATTGGGCGCGCCTGCCATGGCTATGATGGCGGCGATCAAACAGGCCGTTGATCCTCAGAATATCTTTAACCCCGGAAAGATGAGGTTGCCTTTTGGCTGATCACAGACCGCAGAATTTCGGCGTTCCCTCGGCCCATATCGAGCCGCATTTGTCCCAACGCACAGGCTGGCTCAGGGCGGCTGTGATGGGGGCCAATGATGGTATTTTATCCACCGCCTCGCTGATCGTTGGCGTGGCGGCGGGGGGGGGAACCCAAGCGCAGATCCTTTTGGCAGGTGTTGCGGGGCTGGTCGCGGGTGCGATGTCGATGGCGGCGGGGGAATATGTCTCGGTCTCGTCGCAAGAAGATGTCGAGCGGGCCGATATTCTTAAAGAAATCCGTGAGTTGGAGACCAACCCTGAAGGCGAATTGGCGGAATTGGTGGCGATCTATGAAGAACGTGGCCTGAGCCGTGATCTGGCGGAACAGGTGGCGGCTGAATTGACCGCGAAAGATGCGCTCGGGGCGCATGTGCGCGATGAGATCGGGCTGACCGATCTGTCACCGCCCCAGCCCATTCAGGCCGCCGTGGTCTCGGCCTTGACCTTTGCGACGGGGGCATCGGTTCCATTGATTGTCGGGGCCTTGGCGCCGCTTGATGTGATCAAATGGAGCGTGGGCGGTGCAACCCTTCTGGCGCTTGCGGCCCTTGGCGCACTTGGCGCCCATGCAGGGGGTGCGCCCAAGCCAAAGGCTGCGCTGCGGGTGGTATTCTGGGGCGCGATTGCGATGGCTGTGACCGCGGGGATCGGCACATTGGTCGGGACCACGCTTTAGGGGCGCTGCCCCCGAGAGTGACGCCCCCTTGGGCGACACTCTCTCCCCCGAAGTATTTAGACAGCAAAGATGGATCAGCCAGCCGCTGCCAAGAGGCTGGCATTGCCGCCTGCCGCTGTTGTGTCCACGCAGATATGGCGCTCGAGGATCAGGCGCGGTGTCGGGTCTGCCTCAAGGATCAATGGGATCAACGCGCCATCGCGCGCGGCAAGCGCTTGGGCATAGGCGCGTGCTTGGTCCTCATTTCCCCAGAAGATCACCGCATCAAACCCGTCCAGTTCGCTCAGCGCGGCGGCATCGAGCAATCCGTCCACGCCATCTGCGCCTATATCTGGCGCGACGGCCAAGCTGGTGCAGCCGATGGATTGGGCCGCTTGCGCTTGGGCCGAGGCCATTTCAGCCGTGGGGCCGAGGCAAAGGACACGTCCGCGGGCAAAGCTGGACAGGCGGTTCGATTCCCCCGTGGGGCCCGGCAAGGTTTCGGTCGAAAGCGGGGTTTGATTGGCAGCTGCAAGCCCCGCCAGCCCGCGTTCAACGGCTTTGGGGTCGGCGGGTTTCTGGTCGGATTTGCCGTCAGACTGGGTGATCTCACTTTGGGTGAAGCGCGGCAGATAGCTTGGGCCACCCGCTTTCGGACCCGTGCCCGACAGGCCTTCGCCGCCAAAGGGCTGGCTGCCGACGATGGCGCCGATCTGGTTGCGATTGACGTAGATATTGCCCGTCTTCAGCCTTTCGCAGACCTCCTGAACACGGTCATCGATGCGGCTATGCATGCCGAATGTCAGGCCAAAGCCACGGGCATTGACCGCATCCACAACATCAAGAAGCTGCTCGGCCTTGAAGGTCGCCACATGAAGGACAGGCCCGAATACCTCGCGCTCGAGGGCGGCGATGCCCTCTTGCAGGCGGATCAGGGCGGGGCCCACGAAATGGCCCGTTTCCGGGGTGGCAAGCTGTTTGATCAGCCGTGATTGGGCTTTGGCCGCGTCAACATGGGATTGGATATCGGCCTGTGCAACGGCCGAGATGACAGGGGCGACATCGGTCTTGGGCGACCAAGGATCGCCAACCACCAATTCATCCATCGCACCTTGCAGCATTTCGAGGAAAGGCTCGGCGATATCTTCTTGGACATAAAGCATCCGCAAGGCCGAGCAACGCTGGCCTGCCGATTGGAAGGCGGAGTTCACGATATCGCGCACCGCCTGTTCGGGCAGGGCGGTGGAATCGACGATCATGGCATTGAGCCCGCCTGTCTCGGCGATGAGGGGGGCGGATGGGTGCATGGCGCTGGTCATGGCGCGATTGATGCGCTGCGCTGTGGGGGTGGAGCCTGTGAAGCAGACCCCGTTGATACGCGCATCCGCGCTCAATGCGGCGCCGACTGCGGTGCCTTTGCCGGGCAAATATTGCAGCGCACTGCGCGGCACGCCCGCCTCATGCAGCAATTTGATCGCCCAAGCGCCGATCAGGCTGGTTGTCTCGGCGGGTTTGGCAAGCACGGCATTGCCCGCAGCCAGCGAGGCCGCGATCTGGCCCGAGAAGATCGCTAAGGGGAAGTTCCAAGGGCTGATGCAGGTGAAGACCCCGCGTGCGGGATTGCTCAAGGCTTGCGCCTCGGAGGCATAGTAGCGCAGGAAATCGACGGCTTCGCGCAATTCGGCGATGGCATCCATCGGGGTTTTGCCTGCCTCGCGCGCCAGAAGGGCGAAGAGCTCGCCGAAGTTTTCCTCATAGAGATCGGCCGCGCGCGACAGGGCTGCTGCGCGCTCAAGGGCAGGGGCGTCCCAAGGGGTAGCGGCGGCAATCGCGGCCTCTATGTCTTTGGCGGAGGCTTCTGTGACCGTACCGACCACTTGCTCGGGCACTGCGGGGTTGGTGACGGGGAGGCTTGCGCCGCCCTCATGGGGCACGGCCAGCAGGGGGGTGGCTGTCCATTTGGCCTGCGCGAAAGGCGCGCGGGCGGCCTCGATCTCGGCCAGATCGGTCTCATCATGCAGATCGAAGCCGCGAGAGTTTTTGCGCGCACCAAAGATGGCATCGGGGGTGACGACGGCTTTATTCTCGCCCGCCGTTTCCAATTCGGCAAAGGGGTCGGCTGCGACAATATTGGCGGGCACCTCAGGATCGAGCACTTGGTTCACGAAAGACGAATTCGCGCCATTTTCCAGCAAGCGCCGCACCAGATAGGCCAGCAGATCGCGATGCGCCCCGACGGGGGCGTAAATCCGGCAGCGGGTGGCATTGCCCTTGATCACGATGTCATGCAGCGCCTCTCCCATGCCGTGGAGGCGTTGGAATTCAAAGGCTTGCGGGTCATCGGCGCCCTCGATGATGGCCGCAACCGTATGGGCATTATGGGTGGCGAATTGCGGGTAAATTCTGTCGGTCATTCCCAGCAAACGATTTGCGCAGCAGATATAGGC
>ENA-OUOG01001877-OUOG01001877.1-marine-metagenome-genome-assembly--contig:-NODE-1877-length-23103-cov-4.318119_pt1 | contig 23103 bp, 25 predicted proteins | sample MGYA00248635_ERZ508505 | MGnify/ENA primary metagenome ERZ508505 (study PRJEB26176, sample SAMN06267871) | marine metagenome | isolation source: Saanich Inlet, British Columbia, Canada | place: Pacific...
TGACCTTACTGATTTGCTTTTACTTGATTTATTTTTTGATTTTGGTTTTTTAAGTTTGTTTGATGATTTTGGTGATACTATTGGTGATGTTTTTGACCTATTCTAACCAATTTTTAAAATCTTTAACACGTTCTCGTGCGACTATTATATCTTGTTCTTTAAACGTGTCTAGTTTTATCTGTAACCTAGAGTTTGTGTAACTCACCATATCTTTTATAGCATTGATATTTACATAGAACTTGCGGCTTATTCTAAAAAATACATGCGGCTCTAAATCTTCCATTAATTGGTCTAAAGTAGCGTCGAGTAAATAGTTTCTGCCTTCTTTTGTATATGCATAAGTCCCTTTGTTTTCACTGTAAATGCATTCTATATCTTCAATGTTTATGAGTTTTAAATGCTGGCCTACTTTTACTGAAAAGCGCTTTTTATATTCGCGTTCAATAGGATTTACCAACAAGTTTTTAATGTCATTAAAATCTAAAGTTACAGACTTTTGTTGGGGTGCCCTTTGTTTAAACTTATCGACGGCCGATTTTAAATCATCCTCATCGATAGGTTTTAATAGGTAATCTATGCTATTTAGTTTAAAGGCTTGAAGTGCATACTCATCATATGCTGTTGTAAAAATTACAGCAGATTTTATAGCTATAGTTTCAAAAATTTCGAAAGACAAACCATCGCTGAGTTGAATATCTAAAAATATTAAGTCTGGGTGTGTGTTAGATTTGAACCAATCTATAGATTCTTCTACTGAATGCAACATGGTTTCGGCCTCTAAATTAAGTGCTTTTAACATGCGTTGCAGACGTCTTGCTGATGGTCTTTCGTCTTCAATAATTATAACATTCATTCTTTAATCTTTTATTTGATAAGCCTTACTCGTAGTCATTATATTTACTATGCTTTTCACGCTCTTTTTCCATGAACTCATCCATTTTACGTTGTTCCCAGTTTTTTCCTAAAATAAAATTGAAACCAAATACCCCAATAAAATGAAAAAAAAGTCCAATACCCCAAAAGAAAGCTGTAGCGTAAGGTCCGAACCCTGAAAAGCCGGCATTAAATCCTATAAGTAAAATAAGAAACATATTAACAATGACATAAGATGCCAAATGCCAATAAAATCCTGAAATAGCTTCTACGCGTTTTTTTGCTCTTAAGTAGGCTTCCTCTTCTCTAAAATCTCTTTGATAAGATTCTTGTTCTTCGTAGGGTTCTATATTATATTTTTCCATGATTCTAATTTTTACTATTAAGTTCTTCCTGCATAAATCGTTCTATTTTTCTTTCTTCCCAATCATATCCTAGAATTCGTGGTAATACAAAAACCACAAAAGTATGTATACATAAAATAGATCCCCAGACTATTAAAGTACTAAGTGTATTAAACGTCAATAATTCATATATAAAACTATCCCAACTATCTAAACTGTCGTATACTTTAAATGCTATAATTGTTAAATTTATGATTGCAAAAATAGAAAGGTGAGAATAAAAACTCTTTAAGCGCTCCATTTTTCGTTTAGCGCGATTGTATTTCGAAGTTATTTTGTGATTTTCCATAATATTACTGTTTAATTCCAACGGTTATTATTCTCTTCTTTTCGCATAAACTCTCTGATTTTGCGTTCCTCCCAGTTTGCTCCTAGTGCTGCATTATCAAAAAATACACGATATGCTTGAAAACAAAGGCTTAATCCCCAACCTAGCATAGGGAACCAAAACCATTGAATAGTATGACTAGAATATCTATACCAAATAAATACCAGGAATGGTATAACTATACAATACGAAGCTAAACTCCCATAAAAGGCTTTTAATTCTTCTAGACGTTTACGAGCCTTAACATAACTCTCATCTAATCTGTTTTTTGGTAATTGAGTTGTTCTCATGATTGATACTTGTTTTGTGAGCATAGGTATTGCTACTGCAAAATCTTCTGCCCGTTGATTGATGATAACTTTTTTATTGGATAACAATTGATAACGTTGCTTTATATTTTCTAAACCTACGCCACTACTCTTTTTTACAATTTGCTTTTTCTGAAGATTATTCATAACTACTAAATAACCAGCATCTTCATATATTTTAATATGCAATGGTTTGCTAGATGTCACCATATTATGTTTTACTGCGTTTTCTAAAAGCAACTGCAATGATAGTGGTACCACACGACTTTCCGGATTTGATGCTTTTTCTGGAATCTCAAAAATAATACTGTCTTCGAAACGCATCTTAAGCAAAGACATGTAGGTTTTGGCAAACTGTAACTCTTCATCGACAGTGACTAAATCCTTACTCTTTTGTTCTAAAACATATCTATATACTTTAGATAATGATGTTGTAAATTTTTGTGCACTCTCCGGGTTTTCTTCAATTAAACTGGTTAATACATTTAGACTGTTGAAAAGAAAATGAGGGTCTAATTGATTTTTTAATGCATCAAACTTCGCACTTGCAGCACCTGCTATAACTTTCTGCTCTTTTATTTTTGTTTTTTGGTAGCGATTGTAGAAATAGATTACATAAAAAATTGATACTATAGTGAGCGTTATCCAAATACCAAAACTATATTGATTATAATTCTCGGTTTCTAAAAACTCAGTAATTGAATTACCAAAAATTAAAGTCTCACTTAATATTCTTATCAAGAAAATAGAAATAGCTGTTATTATGGTAGCTCCAACTATACCAAAGACTATGCGCTTAAGAACATCATAACTGTTGTAAGTTTGATTTTTTATATAGTCAAAATATACAGTATTTACATAGCTTAGTACAAAGGTATATAGCATTGTAAAACTAAAATCGTATACAAAATCTTTTATACTATTATATTGAAACCAATACCCATTAAAAATATTGGATATGACCAATACCATAGAACCGATAATAAATACAATTACTAAACCTTTAGCAGACTTAAACATAACTCTTAATTTCTATTATTTATATATTACTCAGCACACTGCTTTAAAGCATTTTTAGCTCTATTTTCTCCCCAACTTGGATGATATTTACTTTCAGGCTTAAAGGTATTAAACAACTCAATAGAACTTTCTAAGGCGTTACAAAATGGTGTTGGGTCTTGGCCAAAAAACCGCGCCGAACCCATAGCCCAATCGGCTTTACACATCACTACACGAGGATTTTCTGGAGCTAAGTCATATGCTTTGTTGTAAAGCTCGGATACTTTGGCTGCATACTTCATCCCATAAGTTTTGCCATCAAAAGCTACCCAATTGGTATATATTTGCCCTTGCATGACTAGTAATTCTGGATTATTTGGACTTAAAGCCATGGCCTTATCAAGATGTGCTTGTGCTTTATCAAGTTGCGATTTAAGTACGGTCTCGTCTTTTATATTCCAACTTTGTATACTACTAATCTGGGCGATATAATAATGTGGTAACCAATTGTCTTTTTCTGCATTTGCAATGCGCTCAAATAGGTTTTGCGCTTCATCTGTTTTTTCGGATCTCCATAGTGCAAATGCCTTGTCCATTCCTTTTTCAAAATTGGTCTGCGCTTGAGAGATGGTACTTAGTATAAATAAAGTAAATATTAAGTTTTTCATGTTGATGAGTTTAGATTGATGAATTGCTATTTATAATTTAATGTCTATAATTTTATCTGATTGTTTCAACTCAAACTTAGCATCCTTCCATTTTGGTGGCCCCATAGTGCCTCGGGCATTATTAGAACAACCATAATCCTCCTTTGGAATACCTAAAAAATTTGTATCCATTTTTCCATTACCGTTTTCGTCATGAATAAAAGATACTGCATAAATACCTTCAGGAATATCTTTAAATACCAATTGTCCCGTTTTATTAGATATTTCTGTTATTATCGACTGAAATCGGGTGTCTAAAAAACTTTCTTCAGAATTGTATAAACCTACGAGAAGTCTTCCTTTATTATTATCTAAGCCACTAATAGTAACTTTAATATCGTAGGTACTTGTTTCTTGTGCCTGAACAACATTTGCATTTAGAACTAAAAAAACTAATAGTTTAACAATAACTGACATTGACATTTGATTTTTAATTAAGTCAAAGATGCGATGCTTTTTATGTTTCATAAATCTAATTTTACCCAATTGTTAATTTTCTAAGATGAATTGTAATGTTCTGAAAAAAAATAAAATACTTACTTTTAAGTATTCATGTAAAAATACTGATTAGTGAGCAACTCAAAAAACATAAAAGTAAGTGATACCGCTTTTGTAACCTGTGCATTTAGAAGGTTAAACGAAAAGCTAAGCGGCGATTATTATGCAAAAATTTGGAGTAATGCTAATGCTGAGGAAATTTTAAGAGATTATACATCAAAAGTTTCTGCTGAAGAAATTGAAACGCATTGTATCAGAAACCGGTATTTTTTAGAAACCATCAAAACATGTATTGAACAATCAGAAATCAAGATGCTTATCAATTTTGGTGCAGGGTTTAGTATGTATCCATTTTTAGTTGACGATAGCATAGCACATGTAGAAATAGATAAACCAGAAGTAGTTGCCTACAAGGAAAATGTAATTACAGAGCTCATCTCTAAAAAACAATTACCAAAGCGGGACATTACATTTATTGGTGTAGATTTTAGCACAGATTATTTTAATTCCCTTCTAAACACTTTAAAGCAACTCATAAATAATAAGCCTTGCTTTATAATAATTGAAGGTGTCCTATTCTTTTTAAACAAATCTGAAACTGAGTTAATTTTTAAATTATTTAATGAATTACAAAACACTAATGATTATGTGGGTAGTGTATCTTATACAGAAGATGTGTTAAAAACCAATGCGTATTCACGACTTATAGCATATACAAATCAAGGTCTAAAAGATGCAAGTACAGAAGGCTGTCAAATTGTACCTACCCAATTTTATGAAAATTTAAAATCTTATAATCTTATTGAAATTCAAGACTATTACTCTTGCTCCAAAATTTACGGGCATACACCAAAATTGAGTCCTAATGAAATACTAAATGAAAGTTTTTACCTATTAAGAAAAAAATAATCTAATCCATTTTACTTTCGTAAGCATCAATATATTTTTGAGCACGTCTATTTCCTTTATTTAAGTTATAAGCCTTCTTATAGTTATGGTAAGCGTTTAAACTATCGCCAGACACCAAATAGGCCTGTCCTAAACTATCGTAAGTATTTGGACTACTGGGGTGCAACTTTGTATTCATTTCCAAAACACCTATGGCATCCTCAAAATTATTATCCCTAATATATCTATAGCCTATGCGATTGAACTTGTATTGGTTTATAAATTCGCTCATAGAGTCCTTTTCTTTTATTGCTAAAAGCCCTTCCAAAGCCTTATCAAAATTCTTTTCCTCCAAATGTTCACTTGGTGTCTTATAGGTATCATTAACTTTTATATAATCATAACTTATACTATCGGGATTTGATTCCGAAATCACAGACAAATACCTTTCTCTTGTTTTAGGATGCTGCACAAAACGTAACTTTTGATATAAATCCGACACGAAAAATTCATTAGTATCCGTAGCTACGGGTTTACTTTTTATACCTCGCCAATGCATGTATAAACTGTTATCATCATAAGAAATGGTAATTACATCATCGGCATTAAATAGATATTTACCAGAGGTCTCTGTTTTAAATTTTTCGGAATAATTTAATGATGATTAACATGAGATTATTAAAATTAAAAGACTTAAGATTAATGTTAGATACTTAGTTTTCATATTGAAAGATAAATTTGATTGGTCAGTGAGTAAAAAAAAGTCTCACTAAAAGTGAGACGATTATTTATAAAAAATGTTACGTTATTCTAGATACATTTCGACAAAAGACAAAATACTAGAACTTAAGTATTGGTTTATTTTACATCCATAAGCTCAACATCAAATACTAAAGTTGCATTAGGAGGAATAACACCTCCTGCTCCCGCAGCTCCATACCCTAAATCACTAGGAATTACCAAACGTGCTTTATCTCCTACATTCAGTAAACAAATACCTTCGTCCCATCCTGCTATAACCTGGCCTACACCAACTTGAAAATCTAAGGGTGCATTTCTTTTGTATGACGAATCGAATACTGTACCGTCTGCTAATTGTCCCTTATAGTGAACAGAAACCGTATGTCCTTTCTCTGCTTTTTTACCTTCACCTTTCTGAATAATCTGGTACCTCAAACCTGAGGTTGTTTCTTCAAAACCAGCAGATATTTTATCTAATTCTGCTTTCTTTGCTTCACGCTCAGCAGCAACTCTTTTTTCTCTAGCCCCTTCAAAAGTTCTAAACGCCTCTATTGCATTAAAGCTTTCTGCATCCGCACCTACTCTTACAATCTCTAAACTTTCGATCACATCTCCTTGAGCTACAGCATCAACAACATCTTGGCCTTCAATAACATTACCAAAAACAGTATGCTTACCATCTAACCAATCTGTAGCTATATGCGTTATAAAAAACTGACTGCCATTCGTTCCAGGACCTGCATTTGCCATGGATAAAACGCCAGGGCCGTCATGTTTTAAATCTGGATGAAATTCATCATCAAATTTATAACCAGGGTTTCCTGTTCCTGTACCCTGAGGGCAACCGCCTTGAATCATAAAATCAGGAATTACTCTATGGAATTTTAAGCCATTATAATACGGGGTGCCTTGAGGCTTAGCAGAGTTCTCTAAATTTCCTTCTGCTAGGGCTACAAAGTTACCAACTGTACCTGGTGTTTTTTCAAATTCTAAATTCACTAAAATCTCACCTTTTGATGTGTTAAATTTTGCGTATAAACCGTCTTGCATTGTTTTCTGTTTTGTTTAAGGCTGCAAAGATAGTTAATGATTTATGATTTACGAATTTAGACTTACGATTTGTTGTAATGCGAAATTGCTGTTCTTAAATACGCATTAAAATACTTAGTAATTTATTAGGTTGCGCTTTTCGAAACCGGTAAACTCACAACTTCATGTTACAACACTTAGACAAACTCAGTGTGACATTTGTTTTCAAAATAAAATTAATCCTTTAGTTTTGCTTAAAAATTAAAGGCATGGGATTTTCACTTTCTAAACTCATAGAAAAAAACAAAAACAAATCTACGGATTCTGTTGATGCTATAATAAAAGACGTAGAAAACACCCCTTTTGGAGTTTCTGAAAGTAATGTCTTGTACGCTGGTTTAAATGAATTGGGAGGCTACTATTTTTTTCAAACGGTAATCGTAGGTCAATTGAACATCAAAACCATGACTGGTGCAAAATTAATCTTAAAAGGAGAAGACATTGCACTAGAATTGAAGTCCGATTCCTTAGAATTTGAGTCTGACCCATCACCAGTAAAAAGTAGAAGTATTACCAAAATAGATTTTCAGATTGAAGAAGCAGATATCAAGACACTGCAAAATAGCAGAATCACAAACATACAATTCAAAGCTAAAAAGCAGGATATTTTGTTTACCAAGTATGTTGGTGGTGAGGAGGAAGAATAAATAAAGATTTAATTTGCTACTTCACTAATAAACTTAATACGATACAAGCGGAGTTCTTCATCGTCGTAATCGCCATCAAACTCATCAATGGCGTCATCTATTTTATCGGTTTCGGCTTCCATAAAATACTCGTGGATCTCTTCCTGTTGGTCTTCATCCAAAATATCGTCAATCCAGTAACTGATATTTAATTTGGTACCAGAATAGACTATGGCTTCCATTTCTTTTACAAAGTCTACCATTTCCATGCCTTTAGCTGAGGCGATATCTGATAAAGGCAACTTTCGATCTACATTTTGAATAATATAGAGTTTTAATGCAGAATTACTTCCTGTGGACTTAACGACCATGTCATCTGGTCGTACAATAGCATTATCCTCGACATACTCTTGTATTAAGGCTATAAAATCCTTTCCGTATTTTTTGGCTTTACTTTCACCAACACCATGGACATTAGATAATTCTTCTAAACTAATCGGATATTTTAAAGACATATCCTCTAGAGAAGGGTCTTGAAAAATAACAAAAGGTGGTACTCCGAGGCGTTTTGCATTGGATTTACGTAAATCCTTTAGCATTTTCATGAGTTTTTCATCTGCCACTGCTCCTCCGCCTTTGTCATTTGTAACAATACTATCATCGGATGTTTCATCAAAGACATGATCTTCGGCCATCATAAAAGAAGTAGGGTTTTTAATAAAATCCTTACCAGCAACCGTTAATCTTAAGACACCATAAGTCTCAATATCTTTTTTCAACAATTTACCTACTAAAATTTGACGTATCAGCGCCATCCAATAACGAGCATCGTTGTCTTTTCCAATACCAAAGAAGGGTTGCTGATCTGTTTTGTGAGAGCTAATTAAAGCATTGGCATGACCAACAATAACTTTTACTAAATCTTTGGCTTTATATTTTTGATTGGTTTTTTTAACAACTTCGAGTACCAATTTAACTTGACCCTTCGCTTCTTTTTGTGGTTTTGGATGACGCACGTTATCATCCATATCGCCGCCTTCACCTGTTTCATTATCAAAAGACTCTCCAAAATAATGTAAAATAAATTTACGTCGCGACACTGAAGTTTCTGCAAAAGCAACAACTTCTTGTAAAAGCGCATGACCAATTTCTTGCTCGGCTACCGGCTTACCAGCCATAAACTTTTCGAGTTTCTCAATATCCTTATAGGCGTAATATGCCAAGCAGTGGCCTTCGCCTCCATCTCTCCCAGCTCTTCCTGTTTCTTGGTAATAACTCTCTATACTTTTAGGAATATCATGATGGATTACAAATCGCACATCTGGTTTGTCAATACCCATTCCAAAGGCAATAGTTGCCACCACAACATCTGTGTCCTCCATCAAAAACATGTCTTGATGTTTTACACGTGTTTTTGCATCTAATCCCGCATGATAAGGCACAGCTTTAATGCCATTAACTTGCAATACTTGCGCTAATTCTTCAACACGTTTACGACTCAAACAATAAACAATACCCGATTTTCCTTCGTTTTGTTTAATAAAACGAATGATGTCTGCATCTACGCTCTTAGTTTTAGGACGCACTTCATAATATAAATTTGGGCGGTTAAAAGAAGCCTTAAAGGTAACAGCGTCTTGAATCCCTAAACTTTTTAAAATATCTTCCTGTACTTTTTCTGTAGCTGTGGCCGTAAGACCAACAATAGGAATGTTGTCTCCAATGCGCTTAATAATATGTCTTAGATTTCTATATTCTGGTCTAAAATCATGACCCCATTCACTGATACAATGTGCTTCGTCAACAGCCATAAAAGAAATGGTAACGCTTCTCAAAAAGTCTACATTCTCTTCCTTAGTTAAGGACTCAGGTGCTACATAAAGTAATTTTGTTATACCATTGGTGATATCTTCTTTAACACGCTTAACTTCGGTTTTATTCAAGGATGAATTTAAAACATGAGCAACGCCTTCATGATCCGATACAGCTCTAATCGCATCTACTTGATTCTTCATCAAAGCAATAAGCGGTGAAACAACTATGGCCGTGCCCTCTTTTATTAAGGCTGGTAGCTGGTAACATAGTGATTTACCTCCACCTGTTGGCATAATAACAAACGTATCGTTACCAGCAACAACATTTTTTATAACATCTTCTTGCAGTCCCTTAAATTCAGAGAATCCAAAGTATTTTTTTAGTTCGTGGTGCAAGTCAATTTGTGCAACATTCATTAATCCCTATTCCTAATTTTATATTTACATTTGCATTAGAAGTTTAAAGATAATAAAAATCTTTAGATAAAATTATATAAAGTAATTACGTTTCGATTTTGAGCACTAAAGTATCTATTCTCGACATTGCAAAGTCTACAATAACCATGGAAAGCAAGGCTATTAGTAACCTTGTTAATTTATTAACTGATGATTTTGAAAAAGCTACTGAGCTCATTTACAACTCAAAAGGTCGTGTAATTATTACAGGGATTGGTAAAAGTGCCATCATTGCCAATAAGATTGTAGCAACGCTAAATTCTACAGGAACACCAGCTGTTTTTATGCATGCTGCTGATGCCATTCATGGCGACTTAGGATTAATTCTTGAAGATGATGTTGTAATTTGTATTTCAAAAAGTGGAAATACACCAGAAATTAAAGTTTTGGTGCCTCTTATTAAAAATGCTAAAAATAAAATGATTGCCATTACGGGTAATAAAGACTCCTTTTTAGGACAACAAGCAGACTATGTTTTAAATACCTATGTCGCACAAGAAGCCTGCCCAAACAATTTAGCACCAACTACGAGTACGACTGCGCAACTGGTTATGGGAGATGCATTAGCAGTTTGCTTATTAAAACTTCGTGGATTTTCTAGTAGAGATTTTGCGAAATACCATCCTGGAGGCGCATTGGGTAAACGCTTATATCTTAGAGTAAATGATTTATCTTCTGTAAACCAAAAACCAGAGGTATCTCCAAATGCCAGTTTAAAAGAAGTTATTATAGAAATTTCTGAAAAAATGTTAGGTGTTACTGCGGTCACCGAAAATTCTAAAATTATTGGAATCATAACAGATGGTGACTTAAGACGCATGCTGAGCAAAACGGATGCTATTTCACAACTTACCGCAAAAGACATTATGGGAAGTAACCCAAAGCGAATTGATGAGGATGCCATGGCTGTAGATGCCAAAGAAGTGATGGAAGCATATGGTATTTCGCAATTATTGGTTGAAAAAGACAGTAAATATGCAGGTGTTGTTCATCTCCATGATTTAATAAAAGAAGGCATTATATAATGGCAAAGAAATCTGTGGACGAAATGTCTTTCCTAGACCATCTCGAAGATTTAAGATGGCATTTAATAAGAATTACAATTGCAGTAATCATAGCAGGCATTGTAGCATTCTGTATGCCTGGAATTTTGTTTGATGTTATCATTTTTGGACCAACAGAAATGACATTCCCTACCTACGAGTGGCTTTGTCAAATGTCTCAAACTATAGGTATTAAAGATACCACGTTTTGCGCAGATAGATTTCCTTTTGACTTACAAAACAGAACGGTTGCAGGACAATTCTCGGCACATATTTGGACGGCCATATATGCTGGTTTTATTATAGCATTTCCTTATGTATTATATCAGTTATGGCGTTTTATAAGTCCAGGTTTAAAGTCAAATGAACGCAAAAATTCTCGAGGGTTTATTATTATTGCTTCACTATTGTTTTTTATTGGTGTGCTATTTGGGTATTACGTCATAACACCCTTATCCTTCAACTTTTTAGCAAATTATAGCATTAGCGACCTAGTCGTCAATGATTTTGATTTAAATTCTGTTATTGCCGTCGTAAGGTCATCATCCTTAGCTTCAGGCTTGGTTTTTGAATTACCAATAGTCATTTACTTTTTAACTAAAATAGGAATAGTAACACCAGAAAGTTTAAAGAAATATAGAAAGTTTGCATTGGTAATTGTACTTATTATATCAGCAGTAATTACACCACCAGATATAGCAAGTCAGGTCATAGTAGCAGTACCTATATTAATACTTTATCAAGTGAGCATATTTATCTCACGCATTGTCGTAAGGAATCAAAAAAGAAAAAAACAAAAAGTAAACGCATAAAAAATGTCTGATATCGTAAAAGAATTTAACGCCTATAGGTCTAAAATGAATGATAAAATTTTAGCCGATAATAACAAAATTATTAAGCGCATCTTTAACTTAGACACCAATGCATTCCAAGCTGGAGCGTTAGATGTTAAGACTAAAGAGCTTTTAGGTCTTGTAGCTTCCGCAGTATTACGCTGTGATGATTGCATTAGGTATCATCTAGAAACAGCTTACAATGAAGGTCTAAGTAAAGAAGAAGTTTCTGAAGCTTTAGGAATAGCAACCCTGGTTGGAGGTACTATCGTAATTCCGCATTTGAGACGTGCTTACGAGTTTTGGGAAGCATTAGAAAACCAAAAGAATTAGTAATGATGTCAGGTGGAACCTAGTCATAGCGTTTGCAATATAACCGCTCGACTGACGCTTGAGGGGACATACGTTTTTTATTATTTGTTTCCTATCCAAGAAACCCCTTAACACGAAAATTGTATTTTTACCGTTCTAGATACAGAAAAAACTAAAATGAAGTTACACGCCAAAAATTTAATGAAGTCCTACAGTGGACGAAAAGTCGTTAAAGACGTCTCTTTAGAAGTCAAACAAGGAGAGATTGTTGGTTTACTTGGACCCAATGGCGCTGGTAAAACGACATCTTTTTATATGATTGTTGGCATTATTAAGCCCAATGGAGGTCATATTTATTTAGACGACAAGGAGATTACCAACTTCCCTATGTACAAGCGCGCGCAAAACGGGATAGGCTACTTAGCACAAGAAGCTTCTGTATTCAGAAAATTAAGTATTGAAGATAATATCCTTAGTGTTTTACAAATGACCAAACTAAGTAAAAAAGAACAGCATGATAAGATGGAATCTTTGATTGAGGAGTTTGGTCTTGGTCATATTCGCAAGAACAGAGGCGATTTATTGTCAGGTGGAGAACGACGTCGTACTGAGATTGCTCGTGCTCTGGCTACTGACCCAAATTTCATTCTTCTTGATGAGCCATTTGCTGGTGTAGACCCTGTTGCTGTTGAAGATATTCAACGCATCATTGCCAAATTAACAAAAAAAAATATTGGTATTTTAATAACCGATCATAACGTTCAAGAAACTTTAGCGATTACAGACAGAACCTATTTAATGTTTGAAGGTGGTATTCTTAAAGCTGGTAGACCAGAAGAGTTAGCCGAAGATGAGATGGTACGTAAAGTCTATTTAGGACAAAACTTTGAGCTTCGTAAGAAAAAACTAGAATTTTAAATACTTAAATTATTATCCTCTTACTTAGTACTCTTTAGCTTTTTCATTCATTAATTTTTTCTGGTAACGTCCTTGCACTACATCCACAACCACTAAGACTGTGATAACAAAATAAAAGGTAGTTTTACTCATTGGTACAATTTCATTGCCAAATATCTTTAGATGTGCCAAATGACCGCCTTCCGTAACAAGCATAATCCCAACTATAAATAAGATAAATAACCCCAGAACTTCATACATTCTATTTTTAGAAAGGAATTCGGAAATACGATCTGCAAGAAAAAGCATTAACAAACCGCTCATAACTATGGCAACAGCCATAACTACAAATGCTGTATTAGAATTTTCAATTTCACTAGTAAGACCTATTGCCGCCAAAATTGAGTCGAAAGAAAACACCAAATTCATAATAACGATACTTGTAATTACAGCACTAGAGGATTTGGTGCCTTTGGACTGATCTTCTACATCTACCGTTAAGTCTTTTAGAGATATCATATGCCAAATTTCTTTAATAGCTGTATATATAATAAAAGCACCACCTGCTAACACAATTAAACTGTGGCCATTAAAAGCAAACTCTAGAACATCTTCAATTTTGCCTGTTAAAAACGAAAATGGGTTCTGAAAATAGCCAATTAATGATACTAGCAAGAATAGCAGTATAATTCTTAAACCTATGGCTATTAAAATACCAACCTTTCGGACGCGCTTTCTATCCTTTTCAGGCGCTTTTTTAGACTCTAATGAGATATAAAGTAGGTTATCAAATCCAAGAACAGCTTGCAGCATAACAAGCATAAGCAATGTAAAAATAACTTCAGCCATGAGTTTTTAAGAAATTTCTTTTTGTGTAAAGAGTGACACTAAAATGTATAGCATAATAATTGCAGGAATAGCGATAAACTTTAAAATAATAAGTAAAAACACACTTGCAATTAAAAACAAGTATCTAAATCTATTTGGTTGAAAAGCCCAGGTCTTAAATTTTAAAGCAAATAACTTTATGTTAGCATTTAGTAAGTAACTACTCAGTAAAGTCATGGCAATTAAAAACCAAACATTACTAAATAAGTTTGATACTGTTATAGAATATTGAAAGTGTAATATTAAAGGTATAGATAGGATTAACAGCGTGTTTGCAGGTGTTGGCAAACCTTTAAAATAAGTCTGTTGGTCCTTATCTAGATTAAATTTTGCTAATCTGTAGGCGGAGGATAAAGTCACTAAAAAACCCACTAAAGCAAGTGGTACAATTTTTACACCTACCCAGCTCACAGTAGTATTCCAACCCTCGTCTACTACAAAAACACCAACTCCCCCGATAGCTTTTCCAATTAAACCATACATCACCAATCCTGGCACAACACCACTTGTTATTAAATCTGCTAATGAATCTAGTTGTATCCCTAAAGGACTTTGCACCTTAAGTTTACGCGCTAAAAGACCATCAAAAAAATCAAAAAACACACCTAATGCTACAAATAAAGCTGCACCAACAAAATGGTTTTGAACAGCAAAAATAATTGCTATACATCCAGAAAGTAAATTTAGGCCCGTAACAATATTTGGTATGTGTCTTTTCATGCTATGAGATAGTTTATGTAAAAATATAAAAGTATTTCAGTTTAGACTCTAAAGGATACAATAACTCAATATTTTAATAGTTTAATAGATGTAAAATATTGTGCATCTTTGTAAAAAAATTGTTCTTGAAAAATTACATTGTAATTCTTTTTGCTTTTTTATGGTTTTCTACTTTTGGGCAAACTGCGAGAAAGTATTCCAACGAATTTATGAATATTGGCGTCGATGCCGCAGCTCTGGGTATGAGCAATGCTATTACATCTCACACGAGAAATGTCAATTCTGGCTATTGGAATCCTGCAGGTTTGGTAAACCTTGAAGACAACCAATTGGCATTAATGCATTCTAGCTATTTTGCTAATATAGCCAACTACAATTACATTGCTTATGCTATGCCTTTAGATGATAGAAGTGCCTTGGGCATATCGCTTATTCGTTTTGGAGTAGATGATATTTTAGACACGACACAGCTTATTGACGATCAGGGCAATGTTAATTTTGATAGAATAAACACGTTTTCAACTGCCGATTATGGCGTGACATTATCCTATGCAAGAGCGCTACCAATTGATGGTCTTAATTATGGCGTCAATGCAAAAATAATTCGCAGAGTCATTGGAGATTTTGCGGCTTCATGGGGTTTCGGGTTTGATGTTGGCATTCAGTTTGAGAATGACAATGATTGGAAATTTGGTTTTATGGCCAGAGATATTACAACGACCTACAACTCTTGGGATATTGATGAAGAAGAATTTGAAAAGATTAGTGGTGCTATAGATGGACAAAATCAAACCTTACCGGAAAAATCGGAATTAACCTTACCAAAACTAGAGTTTGGTATATCAAAAGAATGGGTGTTTCATTATGATTATACACTCCTTGCTGCATTTAATCTCAATGCCCGATTTGCAGAAACAAATGACATCATATCTACTTCATTTGCAAGTATTGCACCTGCATTAGGCTTTCAGTTTGGCTATACAGATTTGGTGTTTTTGCGCGCTGGGGTCGGTAATTTTCAAAATGAATTGCAAATCGATAATTCCGAAAATTTAAGCTTTCAGCCTAATTTTGGTGTTGGATTTAAATACAAAGGCATTGAAATTGATTACGCATTTACAGATATTGGAGACCAAAGTGCAGCATTATACTCTAATGTGTTTTCATTGAAGCTAGATTTCAGTATTTTTAGATAAAAATAGAGTAGTAATATGTCCCCTCGAGCGCAGTCGAGAGGTGTTTTAAAGGTATCAACTATGGTCTCGACTGCGCTCGACCAGACGGCAAAAATGAAATACAAACGATTCATACCAATACTTCTTTTTTTATTTTTTAATCTCAGCTTTTGTCAGGAGTTAAAACTCTCATCAGAAGCGGAAATCTCCGTATTAACTTTCGGCCCTGGAACCAATCTCAATGACGCTTTTGGACATAGTGCTTTTAGAATAAAGGATAAAAGCTTAGGGCTAGATATCGTTTATGGTTACGGCGGTTATGATTTTGAAGCCCCTAATTTTGTGCTCAAATTTGCTTTAGGGAAATTAAATTATCTCATCACTAGAAAGTCATTTTCTGATATTTTAAAAATTTACAGTTATTACGACCGCACCATAGAGCAACAGCGACTCAATCTTAGGGATTCGGAAAAACAAAAACTCTATAATTATCTTGTTTACAATTACAAGCCCGGAAACAGAGCCTATTTGTACGACTTTTTTTACGACAATTGTGCTACAAAAATTAGAGATGTTGTTACTATTGCAACTAACCAGTCTGTGACTTACCCGTCATCTGATACTTTTGAAGATTTAAGTTTTAGAGATTTAATTCATGACCAAGTAGGCCTAAATACCTGGGGCAGTTTTGGTATTGATATCGCTTTAGGTTCTGTTGTAGATAGGTCAATCACTACAGAAGAAAAGATGTTTCTTCCTAAGTATATCTATAAAAATCTAGAGACCGCAAAAACCAATAACAATCAAGCCCTTGTGTATAGCACAAATACAATTTATAAGTCTAGAAAAAACCAATCTTATGCTTTAATATGGTTTATGGTAAGTCCTGTCTTTATCATTGGATTACTTTCTCTAATTATAATTTTTGTGACTTACAAAGATTTTAAAGCATCCAAAAGGACAAAATGGATAGATATAACCATTTTCAGTTTAACGGCTGTTGTTGGGCTTTTACTATTATTTCTTTGGTTTGGGACTAATCATACAGCTACAGGATACAATTACAATCTACTTTGGGCATTTCCTTTAAATCTGCTTGCTATTGCACAAGTCAGCAAGAATAAAATTAAAAATTGGTTTAGAAGTTATCTTAAATATGTCCTTATCATGCTTTGTTTGATGACACTCCATTGGGTTATTGGTGTTCAGGTTTTTGCTATAGCATTACTGCCTTTACTTTTGGCATTGCTGTTGAGATACACTTATCTTATTCACTATTTCAAAAAATAAAATTGTTCTCTACAACCTCTTGCTATTGCCCCCTGTAATACAAAACTGTACTTAGGGTTTTTAAAATAATATTTAAATCCAAGAATGGACTACGATGCTTGATATAATACAAATCGTATTGAAGTTTGGTTAAGCTATCCTTAACTGAAGCACCATAGCGTGTGTTGACTTGTGCCCAGCCAGTAAGTCCTGGTTTAATAATATGTCTTGTTTCGTAAAATGGTATGGATCGTGACAATTCTGCGACAAAAAATGGTCGCTCTGGTCTTGGCCCTATAATACTCATATCTCCTTTTAAGATATTGATAAACTGAGGGATTTCATCCAATCTAGAACGTCTTAAAAATTTACCAAATGCCGTAACACGTACATCATCTTTTGTGGCCCATTGCGCTTTTTTCCCTTCTGCATTGATAACCATTGTTCTAAATTTAAAGATTGTAAACAAAGTACTATTTCTCCCTATACGCTCTTGTGTATAAAACAAGGCTCAAAACGAGCAAAGCCAATATATACCGATTCATAAAAAACTGTTTACTCACAAATATAATCTAACGCTAGAAATATCAAAACTATTGGCTTGCTTTTTGGTTAATTTCTCATCTTTGTAAAAAACAATTTAGTTTGAATTATCTCAACGTCGAAAACATATCCAAATCCTATGGCGAATTAGAACTCTTTCGCGAGGTATCGTTTAGCATACACAAAGACCAAAAAATTGCCTTTGTCGCTAAAAATGGAAGTGGGAAAACATCGATACTCAATATACTTTCTGGCAAAGACAGTCCTGACACAGGGCAAATCGTTGTACGCAAAGGGATACGTCTTGCGTTCTTAGACCAAGAACCTCATCTAGACCCAAAACTAAGCATCGAAGAGACCATTTTTGCAAGTGACTTACCTATTCTTAAGGTTATAGAAACCTATGAAAGCGCTTTAAAAACTCCCGAAGACACCGAAGCTTACCAAATTGCTTTTGAAGCCATGGAAAGGCACAATGCTTGGGAATTTGAAACCCAGTTTCAGCAAATATTATCCCAACTAAAACTGCACGACTTTAGCGCAAAAGTTGCTGCACTTTCTGGTGGGCAAAAAAAACGTTTGGCATTGGCACAAGCGCTCATTAGCAAACCTGATATTTTAATTTTAGATGAACCTACCAACCATCTCGATTTAGAAATGATTGAGTGGCTAGAAGATTACTTTGCCAAAACCCAACAAACCTTGTTTATGGTCACGCACGACCGTTATTTTCTAGAACGTGTGTGTAACGAAATTATAGAGCTGGACCACGGTAAGCTATACACTTACAAAGGCAACTACTCCTATTACCTCGAAAAAAAAGAAGAACGCATTGCTAATGAACAAACCGAAGTAGGCAAAGCAAAACAACTCTTTAAAAAAGAATTGGATTGGATGCGTCGCCAGCCTAAAGCACGTACTACAAAATCTAAAAGCCGAATTGATGATTTTTTTGAAATAAAATCCAAAGCACATCAAAGACGTAAAGACCATGTGGTACAATTAGAAATTAATATGGAGCGCTTGGGAAGTAAAATTGTTGAGTTTCATAAGGTATCCAAAGCATTCAAAGACAAGGTGATTCTAGATGGTTTTGATTACACCTTTAAAAAAGGCGAACGTATTGGTATCATTGGAAAAAACGGCACGGGCAAATCGACATTTCTAAATATGTTGACCCAAAGTATAGCACCAGATGGCGGCAAAGTTGTAATAGGTGAAACGGTAAAGTTTGGTTACTATACCCAAGGTGGTATTAAAGCCAAACCCAACCAAAAGGTTATTGATGTCGTTAGAGATTATGGCGACTACATTCCACTTGCCAAAGGCCGTCAAATTAGTGCACAACAATTGCTAGAACGCTTTTTATTTGACCGTAAAAAACAATACGACTTTGTAGAAAAATTAAGTGGTGGTGAGCAAAAACGCTTGTACCTATGTACCGTTTTAATTCAAAACCCTAATGTCCTTATCCTCGATGAGCCCACCAACGATTTGGATATTGTAACACTTAACGTCTTGGAGAGTTTCTTACTGGATTTCCCTGGGTGCTTGTTAGTTGTTTCTCACGATCGCTATTTTATGGATAAAATTGTAGATCACCTTTTTGTATTTCAAGGTGATGGCGTCATTGACGACTTTCCCGGTAATTACTCCGATTATCGTGCTTACGAAAGCAGTCAGCCCAAGCGAGAGAACAAAGCTGAAAAAATAGAAAATACTGCTGTTGTAAAGCAAAACGAAAGCCATAAATTATCTTATAACGAACAGAAAGAATACAAAAATTTAGAGTCTAAAATCCGTGCTTTAGAATTGGATAAAAAAGCCAAAGAAGCTGCGTTTTTAAATCCTGATTTAACCCAAGACAACATCACGAAGCTTTCAGAAGAATTGCAAGTTATAATAGATAGCATTGAAGAAAAAGAATTGCGCTGGTTTGAATTGGCTGAGAAGTTTGAAAAATAGTGTCACTTAACAAATGTACCAACTCATATCCTATATAAAATTCTTATTTAAATCCACCAATCAACACGGTGTGCATTCTCCATTTGTTTACAATTTTGTGACCAAATGCTTGTATGATAAATTGAAATACGAAGGTTACAAAAAATTAAAAGCATACAGAAAACAACTACTTCAATCTAAAAGAACACTGCATATTACTGATTTTGGAGCAGGTTCAAAAAAAATGAATGCTCAAAAACGCCAAGTTTCAAAAATGGTTAAAAATTCGAGTAGTCCATTAAATGATTCGAAATTACTTTTTAGAATAGCGCATTATTTCAAGTTTAAAAATACACTAGAATTAGGCACCTCATTAGGTGTTGGTGCGCAAGCCTTAGCGTTAGGACATTCAGAAAATAGCATTACAACTATTGAAGGATGTCCTGAAACGTATCAATTCTCAAAACAACAGTTTAAGGCACAACAGCTTTCAAACATAATAGCAATTCATTCAGAATTTACAACAGCTATTGAACAACTCGACCCTATACCTTTTGATTGCGTGTTTTTTGATGGGCATCATAATAAAGAGGCGACATTAAAATATTTCAATCTATTGCTGTCTCAAGCGCATAATGATTCTATTTTTATTTTTGATGACCTGTATTGGTCTAAAGGAATGACAGAAGCATGGCGAGAAATTTGTGCAGATAAGCGCGTTACGGTAAGTATAGACACCTTCAATTTTGGGTTTATTTTTTTTAGAAAAGAGCAACCGAAACAACATTTTACAATTCGACTGTAACAAGCTTCCAATTTTAACGTCCTATTGAGATAACAGCATATTAAAATCTTTTATCTTGCGATGGATTTTAGTAAAAAGACCAACAACTCATGAGTGACAACGTCATAGAAATTAGAAACATTATTAGAGATTTTAAACTTGGCCAAGAAACTGTTCATGTTTTAAAAGGAATTGATTTGGATATAAAACGAGGCGATTATGTTGCCATAATGGGGCCTTCTGGTTCAGGAAAATCGACTTTAATGAATCTTTTAGGTTGCTTAGACACCCCAACTGCAGGCTCTTATTTACTTAATGGTAAAGACGTGAGCCAAATGACAGATGATGAACTTGCGGATATTAGAAATACTGAAATAGGTTTTGTTTTTCAAACCTTCAACTTATTACCTAGAACTACAGCGTTAGAGAATGTTGCACTCCCTATGATTTATGCAGGTAAAGGTAAAAAAGCACGTCAAGAACGTGCCTCAGAGGTGCTTACCGATGTTGGTTTAGCAGACCGTATGGATCATAAACCCAATCAACTTTCTGGTGGTCAGCGCCAACGTGTTGCAGTAGGCCGTGCTTTGGTTAACAAGCCATCTATTATTTTAGCAGATGAACCAACTGGTAATTTGGATTCTAAAACCGGGACAGAGATTATGACCCTTTTTGATGAAATCCATGCCAAAGGAAATACCGTGATAATGGTAACACACGAGGAAGAAGTAGCTGCGCATGCTAGACGAGTCATTCGCTTACGCGATGGGATTATCGAGAGTGATACTACAAATCCATAGCAAATAGTCTCTAGAAGAAAAAAATAAGCTAATTGAAACTTTAAACATAGAGCTTTCTCATTTAGAGCTTCAATCTTCCAATGGTATTCATTAACTTTGAGTCATGAAAATTTACACAAAAACAGGTGACAAAGGCACAACAGCCCTATTTGGTGGCACCCGTGTTCCCAAACATCATATTCGTATAGAAAGCTACGGGACTATTGATGAGCTTAACTCTTATATTGGTCTAATTCGGGATCAGGCTATTGATCCGTTGTATAAAACCGTGTTAATGGAAATTCAAGATCGCTTATTCACTGTTGGTGCTATTTTAGCAACTGACCCCGAAAAAGCAACCTTGAAAAATGGTAAAGCGCGTTTAAATATTCCTAAAATTTCTGAAGCAGATATTACATTTCTTGAAGATCATATGGACAGTATGAATGCTTCCTTACCTCCTATGACCCATTTTGTTTTACCTGGCGGGCATCAAACGGTGTCATTCTGTCATATTGCGCGCACAGTATGCCGGCGTGCCGAACGTTTAGCAAGTCATCTTAACGATTTAGAACCCTTTCAGCCAGAAACATTAATGTACATCAACAGACTATCTGACTACCTTTTTGTGTTGGCACGGAAGTTGTCCCATGAGTTACAAGCTGAAGAAATAAAATGGATTCCTAAAAAAGAATCATAAACTCAAAAGCTAGGATTGGTAAAAGCAAATTGCCCCTCTGAAAAGTTACAAGATTTTACGTTCTTTTTATTAATGATAAAAACATTTATGAATGCATTTAAAACACTTATTAGACTATGAATTTATAGTTTAATCCTTCTGTTTTTTATAAAATTCGCAACCAAAGCTAAATAATCTAGTTTTTTCTTGACTTTTTAAACTAAAAAATTATTTTTGCAAAAAATTAAACACAATAATAAATGTATTGGACATTAGAATTAGCATCTTATTTAAGTGATGCACCTTGGCCAGCAACTAAAGATGAATTAATCGATTATGCGATTAGAACAGGAGCTCCTTTAGAAGTTGTAGAAAACTTACAAGCGATAGAAGATGAAGGCGATTCTTACGATTCTATAGAAGAAATTTGGCCAGATTATCCAACTGATGAAGATTACCTCTGGAACGAGGACGAATATTAATCATACAAAACTCATAAAAAAAGTCTCTTTCGTTTTAACGATAATGAGACTTTTTTTGTTTACATAGATTTCGGAAAAGCCTAATAAAAATTATATTTGACTTCCTGTTGAGGGAAAGCAAAACACAAAATAAATCAAAAGCTAACCAAGGTTCGCTTTTTAAAAATATATACCAAAATGGGATTACTAGATTCAGTACTTAAAGTATTTGTTGGAGACAAATCCAAACAAGACGTTAAGTCCATAATGCCAATTGTAGATAAGATCAAAACTTTTGAGAAATCTTTGGAAGCCTTATCACATGACGAATTAAGAGCAAAAACTTCGGAGTTTAAAGAAAAAATTGCAGACGCCCGCGCACCCTTAAATGAACGCATAGAAGTACTTAATATAAAGGCTGAAAACACAGAAGATATTGATGAGCGTGAAGATATCTATCAAGAAATTGACAACATCAAAGATAACATTTACACCCTTACGGAAGACGTTTTAAATGACATTCTTCCAGAAGCTTTTGCCGTTGTAAAAGAAACAGCGAAACGTTTTGTAAACCATACAGAAATTGAAGTTACTGCAAACGCCTTTGATAGAGAAATTTCTGGAGCTAACGATTATGTTACTCTGGATGGTGATAAAGCTTTATGGGCCAACTCTTGGGATGCTGCTGGTAAACCTATTACCTGGGACATGGTGCATTACGATGTGCAACTTATTGGTGGTATAGCCATGCACCAAGGAAAAATTGCAGAGATGCAAACTGGTGAAGGTAAAACACTTGTTGCAACATTACCTGTTTATCTTAATGCTTTGGCAGGTCGGGGCGTTCACTTAGTAACAGTAAATGATTATTTGGCAAAACGTGATAGTGCCTGGATGGCGCCATTATTTCAATTTCACGGTCTTAGTGTGGATTGTATAGACTACCACCGACCAAACTCTGATGCTCGAAGAAAAGCCTACAATGCCGATATTACTTATGGTACTAATAACGAATTTGGTTTTGATTACCTGCGTGATAATATGG
>ENA-OUOG01001881-OUOG01001881.1-marine-metagenome-genome-assembly--contig:-NODE-1881-length-23094-cov-3.716948_pt1 | contig 23094 bp, 17 predicted proteins | sample MGYA00248635_ERZ508505 | MGnify/ENA primary metagenome ERZ508505 (study PRJEB26176, sample SAMN06267871) | marine metagenome | isolation source: Saanich Inlet, British Columbia, Canada | place: Pacific...
CTCATAAACGCGATCCCCATCAAACCAGTAATGATGAAGGTGATCCCAAGACCACGCAATGGAGCAGGAACATTTGAATAGCGGATTTTCTCGCGGATGGCAGCAATAGCAACAATAGCTAAGAACCAACCCACACCTGAGCCTACTCCATATACTGTTGCTTCAGCAATAGTACCGAAAGCACGCTCTTGCATGAAGAGTGAGCCACCTAGAATAGAACAGTTTACAGCGATAAGAGGTAGGAAGATACCCAAGGCACTGTAGAGTGCTGGTGCAAATTTCTCAACGATCATCTCAATCAACTGTACCATCGAAGCGATAACCGCGATGAACATGATGAATGAAAGGAAGCTCAAATCTACCTCTACGAACTCTTCACCTAACCACGCAAGTGCGCCCGGCTTAAGAACGTAGTTTTCTAACAACCAGTTCACCGGCAAGGTGATGGTCAAAACAAAAGTTACGGCTATACCTAGACCAACAGCAGTTTTTACTGTTTTAGATACGGCCAGGTAAGAACACATACCCAGGAAGTATGCGAAGATCATGTTCTCGATGAAGATCGAGCGAACAAATAAGTTGATTAATTCTTGTCCCATGGTCAGTTTAGTTTTCTTCGATGAGTTTAGTGTTCTTCGCGCGCTGACCCCAAATGATCATACCTACTACGATAAGTGCCATTGGAGGGAAAAGGAAGAAACCGTTGTTTGCGTAGAATCCGCCGTTTGCGATGTACCAGCTCTCTGGGATTACTGCGTAACCCAATAATGAACCTGAACCTAACAATTCACGGAAGAAAGCTACGGCGATAAGGATAACGCCATACCCTACTGAGTTACCAATACCATCTAGGAAGGCTTTCCAAGGACCGTTACCCAAAGCAAATGCTTCGAAGCGACCCATGATGATACAGTTGGTAATGATCAGACCAACGAATACCGAAAGCTGTTTACTTACGTCGTAAGCAAAGGCTTTGAGGAATTGGTCCACCAAGATTACCAAAGAGGCAACTACTACAAGTTGAACGATGATACGAATACGGTTAGGAATAAGGTTACGGATAAGTGAGATAATCACGTTACCTGCAGCCAATACGAACATCACAGAAAGTGACATAACGATAGCTGGTTCCAATTTTACTGTAATCGCCAATGCAGAACAGATACCGAGTACCTGAACTGTGATCGGGTTGTTATCGTTGAACGGATCAGAAAGCAGCTTCTGATTCTTTTTAGAGAACAACGATTCTTTTTGTTTTACTTCTGCACTCATGGCTTAGATGTTTTTGAAGTATTCAGCATAAGGTGCCAAACAATCTGCAAGCATGTCGTTCACTCCGTTAGAAGTGATCGTACCGCCTGAGATGCCATCCACCATGTAGTCTCCTTGAGAGGTTCCTGCTTTAACCACAGAAATGCTCTGGAAAACGCCTGCTTCAGAGATTTTCTTACCCGGGAATTGTTCAGTGAACATAGCTGTTGTGATTTCAGCACCAAGTCCTGGCGTTTCACTCTTGTGATCAAATGTCGCACCAACCACAGTGTTTCCATCCGATTCCAATGCTAGGTATCCCCAAACTGGTCCCCAAAGTCCCTTACCGCGCATCGGTACGATGTAGAAAGTCTCTCCATCCTTTTCTGCAACATATAAAGGCACCTGACGGTCCATGTTTCCATTTTTAATGGCTGCTGCCATGTCAATTTCGAAAGCAGCTGAAGCATCTTCTGAAACTACTTTACCACCTTGAAGTGTTAAGCTCTGCTTTACGAATTCATTAAAAGCCGCATCAGATTCTGAGCGATCTTTTTCAATACCGATAGAAGCAAGAATGCTTTGTTTTTTCTCCTGGCTGATGTTTGCAGCTTGCTTACTCTTAAGACCAAGCGATGCTCCAGACAACAACACAGCTACCACAACTACCATGATGGTAGCGAATGTGTAGGTATATGCGTTACTATTTACGTTCATTGTATTGTGGTTTAGGCGTTAGCTAGACGTTTTGCACGACGCTTGATATTTGCCTCTACAACGTAGTGGTCAATAAGCGGTGCCATAACATTCATAAATAGGATAGCGAGCATAATTCCTTCAGGGTAAGCCGGGTTGAATACGCGGATCATGATACCGAAGAAACCTGCCAAGAATCCATAGATGTATTTACCAGTTTCTGTTTGTGCAGCACTCACAGGATCGGTAGCCATGAAGACCATACCGAACATGAAACCACCCAACATCAACTGATGAATAGGATTCAAAGCCATAAATTCATTCACTGCAAATGCATTGAAGATTCCTGCCATGACCAAACCTCCAATAAAGAAGCTTAGCATGATGCGCCAAGAACCCACACCTTTAAAAATTAAGAATAGACCTCCCAATAGGATGAGCAGTGCCGATGTCTCACCAATAGAACCTGGAATCAATCCTAGGAAAGCATTCATTAACGAGTAGGTACCTTCTGAACCGAACTGCGCCATTACTGTCTCAGTAGCTGGGTTGTTCAATCCTTGACCTACAGTAGTTGCAAGATCACCCATGGCTGTAGCACCTGAGTAACCGTCTACTAGTTGTGCACCTTCGTCGCCTTTCGTGTTGATCCAAACTTGGTCACCCGACATCCATGTTGGGTAAGCAAAGAAGGCAAATGCACGAGCAGTAAGTGCAGGGTTCAACAAATTCATCCCTGTTCCACCAAATACTTCTTTACCGATAAGTACAGCGAAAATAGTACTCACTGCTACCATCCATAGAGGAATATCCACCGGCATAATCATAGGAATCAACAAACCACTAACCAGGAAACCTTCGTTTACAGGGTGGTTGCGCTTCCAAGAGAAGAAAATCTCCACACCAAGACCTGCTGCGTATGTTACAGTGATCAATGGCAACATTTTCAATGCACCGAACAGGAAGTTGTCCATAAGTGTGCTTTCCTCGCCGAAAGCACCGTAGTGCAATCTACCGATGTTCCACATTCCAAAAAGCAATGCAGGAACCATAGCAAAGATCACAGTAACCATGGTGCGCTTTAGATCGATCGCATCGCGAACGTGTGCACCTGAGTGAGTAGTGTGATCTGGAACGAAAGCCATTGTTTCCAATGCGTTGTGCAATGGATACAAGATGTTTCTTTTGCCATCTTTTTCAACAAGCGGTCTAGTCTGGTCGAATATGTTTTGTACAAACTTCATAATATGGCTATTAAATCATTTCTTTTCTGAGTGAATTCAAACCATCGCGAACGATCTGTTGCAATGGGAGCTTTGAAGTACACGCAACCTCAGCGAGAGCGAAATCTTCAGGAACGATCTCGTAAATACCGAGTTGTTCCATCTTTTCAATATCACCAATAAGGATGCTACGCAATAACTGCTGTGGGAAGATGTCCATAGGAATGAACTTGTCGTACTCACCAGTTACTACAAATGCACGCTCCTCACCGTGAAGGTTCGTGTCTAAATCGTATTTCCTGTTCGGGAACAACCATGCCCAAAAAGCGCGGTTGGTAGAGAACTTGCCAAAGCCCGGAAGTACCCAACCGAAGAACTCAGTAGAATTGCCTTCTGGAATAGCAGTAATCTGCGATTTACCGAAAGAAAGGAATCCCGTAGCTTCTACTTTCGAACCTGTGAGTACATCACCTGCGATAATACGAGTGTTATCTAGGTTGATGTGCTCAGATGTAAGTGACGCTAGGTTAGTTCCTTGAAGCATGGTTGCATAACCCGCTTTAGTCACTTTAGACCCAGCAACAGCTAGTTTATATCCTGGTGCGTACTCTCCTTTCAAGAAAGCGCGACCGATGATCGGCAGGTCGATAGCATTTACCGTCCAAACGATATCACCTTTGTTGATTGGAGCAACCTGCGCGATTTGAGTTCCTACCACCCCCTTAGGGTGCTTACCTGTGAAGGTAATGGCACTTGCCTTATCGTGGTTTAGTGCTGCAATGTTTGAAGCTTCACCATCTTGACTCACGTATACTTTACCTGTAGTCATTAGTGATAGTGCCTCTAAACCAGCTGCTACTTCTGCATCCTTGCCTTCTAGTTGGTAAGCTAGATCGCCTGCGAGAGGGCCACTCTGAACACCGTTGACGAAAATGTCGCGTGGTTCTTCGTGCATGCTAGCTACAACTCCATATGGGCGCGATGTGATCAACGCACCTACACCTGTTTTGGCAAAGTGATCTGCAGCAGCACCGCGATCGCTTGAGCTCAAATCAAATGCACCGTGTGAAGCATAAGTAATAGTGCTATCTGCCAAAACGATCACTTCTAGGATCTTACGCTTGGCACCGCGCTTTACTTCTGCAACCTCACCAGAGACAGGAGAACAAATTTTTACTTCGGGACGATCTTTGTCAAAGAAGATGACGTCGCCCGCTTGAACATTTTCACCAGCTTTCACTGCCAATTTTGGCGTGATGCCTGGGAAATCTAAAGGGCTCACCGCATAAGTAGTTGACGAGACATTTCCTAAGTCATTTTTAGGAGCGTCGCCAACGAGCTTAATATTGTGACCCTTGCGAATCTTAAAGGATTGAGACATCGTACGTTTCAGTATGATTTTGGTTTTGCGAAATTAGGATACGTTTGTGTTTTTTCCACGTTTATTAAGGACGAATTGTACCTTGGACACGATTATTTCTGCAACATGACTGTTAAAAAGTTCCTCTTACTTACTTGTATACTGACATTCAGTGGTTTGAAAAGCCAAGTTCTTCGGGATACCACGGCCTTTGACTACCTTAAAACCATTCAGATTGCGCCGGTTGGAGCACCTCTTGACTTTCCGGCGTACGAATTGGGAGCCTCGAAAGGACTAGAACTGAGTTTTGACGACATGGCGTATGAGTGGAACAACTATGCGTACCGGATTTTCCATTGTACCAAAAATTGGACACGATCAGAACTATTGATCAACCAATACCTCCGAGGATTTGAGGGTAACTATTTGAACAACTTCGCCATAAGCATCGGGACTTTTGTGCCTTATACCCACTATGCTGTAACTGTACCTAATGCCGATGTAAAACCCATCATAAGTGGCAATTACGTTATTGAAGTATATCAAAACGATGATCCAGAAGATTTGGTCTTACGCCGAAGGTTCATCGTTTATGAGAATCTGGTCGTTCCTTCTGTGACCGTAGGAAGAGCTCTAGATATGGAAGGTTTTTCCTCGCAACAACAGGTAAGTGCTCGGGTTTCTATGGCCGGCTACCCTATTCAAGACTATTATCAGGATTTGGACCTCAGCATTCTGCAAAATCGTCGTTGGGACAATGCAAAAACAGAACTGAAACCCGCTTTTATAAATGACGGGGTCCTGGAATATAATTTTATGGGAGAAGAAGCATTTGACGGAGGCGTGGAATACCATACGTTCGATACGAAAAGGCTGAACCAGACAGGACTTGGTGTAAAAACTTCACGCTTAGACTCGTGTTGGACCGTCTATCTTAACGAGAAGAAGAACCGCAGTATTTCGGTGTATAGTTTTGACAACGACATCAACGGTCGCCGTCTCATTCAACGCGCCGACGTGGGCAATCCGGATCTTGCCGGGGATTATTGTTGGGTGGAGTTTTATTTCGAGAGCCCTGAGCTTGAGGTGCCAGTGTATGTGTACGGACAGCTCTCTGACTGGTCGTTACGCGAGAATTTCAAACTTTCTTACGACCGCAATCGTGGCGCTTATTTAGGCCAAGTATTGCTCAAGCAAGGGTACTATAATTATATCTTTGCACATCCAGATTCCAACGGCGGAGTGAGTACAGAAATGACGGAAGGGACGCATTGGCAGACCCGAAACGACTATTCTTTAATCATGTACAACCGAGGAATGGGCTTACGTTACGACCGAATAATTGGCTACTTAAAACCAGCATCAGCATTGTAATTCATGAAGAAGATTATTTTCACACTTACTGCGGCACTCTTTACAACAGCTTCATTCGCATGGGGACTTACGGGACACCGAATCGTTGGGCACATCGCGATGGATCATTTGGATAAAAATGTAAAAAAGAAGGTGCTCGCAGCCCTTGAAGGCGAAGATTTAGCAATGACGGCGAACTGGATGGATTTCATAAAAAGTGACGCTGCCTATGATTCGCTGAAACCATTGCACTATTGTACCGTCGAATCATTAGATGCGATGGATTCACACGTTCACCCCGAACAGGGCGACGTTTGGATGGCGATCGAGAAATACCTTAAAGAGATTGAAACAGAGCAGTACAGTGTTGACGAGGCCTTTGCTCTAAAAGTGATTGCTCACCTTATCGGAGATGTACACCAGCCTTTGCATTGCGGAAACGGTAAAGATCGCGGCGCAAACGATGTTAAAGTCACCTTCTTTTGGGAGAAGTCGAATTTGCACCGTGTCTGGGACAGCGGGATGATTGATTACTGGAAGATGAGTTATACTGAATATGCGACCTGGATCATGTCTTCTCGTGAGCGCGAAGACATTCAATCTTGGGGAAATTCAGAAGTTAAGGACTGGGTACGCGAAAGTGTAGTGTATCGCGAGCAGTGCTACAATACGGGAGACAGAGAGCGCATGGGCTATCGTTACATCTACGACCATAGTGATCTACTCCATTTGCGTTTGGCACAAGCGGGAGTTCGTTTAGCCGATGCCTTAAATAAAGCTTACGCGGGGAGGTAATCTTCTGCTACCAATTCTAAAAGTTTCACAATCACATCCGTTGCACTCTCCATATCCTGAAGAGAGACGAATTCATAAGGACTGTGAAATGCGTGCTCGCCTGCGAATATGTTCGGGCAAGGCAATCCCATAAAGCTGAGCTTCGATCCGTCAGTTCCGCCGCGAATCTTTGATTTACGAACCGGCAATCCTGATGCTTCAATGGCGCGCTCAGCGTAACGTACGACTTCAGGATGCTGGTCCAAAATCTCTTTCATATTGCGATACTGCACTTCAGTTTGGATTTCGAAACTTGTGCGTTTAACTGCCTTTGATGCCTGTTTTGCTAGCGCCGTTAACAAGGCTGCATAGTCTTCTAGCTCTGGCGTATCGAACGAACGTAAAATCATCGTAATACGAACCTCCTCTACCCCACCTGAGATTTCATAGGGGTGGACAAAGCCCTGTTCCCCTTTAGTCGACTCGGGTGCCCATTCTTGACGAGGTAATGAAGCAAGAAATACCCCGGCGGCCTTCATGGCATTCGCCATCTTTTTATGGGCGAATCCAGGATGCGTATTGGCTCCTCTAAAAATAACAGTAGCTCCATCGGCGCTAAATGTTTCATCTTCCAAAGACCCTTTGGTGGCGCCGTCCATGGTGTACCCGAACTTTGCTCCAAGCTTCTCAAGGTCAACATGGTCCGCCCCTCGACCAATCTCTTCGTCCGGTGTGAAGAGGATTTTCATGGCCGCATGTGGTGTATCACTCTTCATTAAAAAGGCTGCTGCGGACATAATTTCAGCAACCCCTGCCTTATTATCTGCACCGAGTAAGGTGGACCCGTCGGAAGTAATAATGGTATGGCCTTTCATTTCCTTTAATGGGCCAAACGCTTTCGTAGTTAGTACGATATCTCCTTTCGGAAGTGCAATGTCGCCTCCGTCGTAGTTTTCATGCAACACAGGTGCTACCCCTTTACCGCTGTATTCTGGTGAGGTATCCATATGTGCACAAAAGCATACGGCTGGGGCTTTCTCTAAACCTGAAGTAGCAGGAACTGTGGCGTAGATGTAGCCTTTGTCGTCCATGTGTGCATCTGAAACCCCCAATTCTAATAACTGATCGAGCAAAAGTCGCCCTAGATCCTTCTGCTTTTCAGTGGAAGGAACGCTCGATGAATGCGGATCGCTCTGCGTATCGATTTGGACGTAGGTTTTAAAGTTCTCTAGAAGATTTGGGTATTTCATCGTGCTTTGGGTTGTAGCGTAGAAGGAACAAAAAGCGTTCGAACTACAGTTTCAATCAATATTCTCAAGTCCAGAACTAAGGACCAATTTTCAATGTAATAGACATCCGCTCGAATGCGCTCCTCCAAGAGCTCATCAGTCGCTGCAGCCCCACCTCCGCGTAAGCCACGTGTTTGTGCTAGTCCAGTTAGTCCTGGTTTCGCCCAGTACCGGATTTTATAGGTGCTCACTTTTTGGTAGTAGTCAGCGCCATCTCCTGGGGTGTGCGGACGTGGGCCAATCAAAGACATATGACCAATTAGAACATTGAACAACTGAGGCAATTCATCTACACCTGTTCTGCGCATCCAACGTTGAAAGGCGTTTGAAGCTCCATCTGCATTCATCGTACGAAACTTCCATACGCTAAAGGTACGCCCCGACAACCCCTCGCGTTGTTGAATAAACAAGGGCTTGATGGTCCCTGTTAAAACTTGGAGTAGTAGAATGATGGGGAGTAACCAACTCAATACGAATAGTATTCCTAGAGCGGTGAATAAAAGGTCGAATATTCTTTTTAAGACGGCATTTGTAGTGTTCGAGAGTGGCTCCTTGCGCTGGCTGAACATGGGTATGCCTTCTAGGTTCTCTAAGAACAGCTGGCCTGCGTAACGAGGTCCCATATCGGGTAAGAACCTGAAACGAATGCCGCGTTCTAAAGACCAATTCTCTGCCGCATCAAACTCACTAGTTCCCGGAGCGTACGCACAGATCAGCTCGTCAGTAGCGGCGAGAGTTGATGGGTCCGCAGCTCCCAAATATTTCCACCCGAGCTCGGGGCGCAGCGTGGTCAGTCGGATCAATGCTTCGCTTGTGGTATGGGTGCCGTGCAAAACAAAGGTGCGCTGCCATTTACCACGAGCCATTTGGGCACGGAGGAATTGGACCAAAAAGATGCGGTATACCCACGCTACTATGTATAAGCTGGCGAGGTAACTGGCGAGGAAAATACGGCTGTAATAATAGCCTTTCAAGCCGATGACAATGATTGCTAGGATCGAAATTTGAACCAATGCACCACGGACAAGGTTCGCCGTCACATTGCGCTGTTCAAGACCGCTCGTGTAGGTAAAAATCCCGGCCCATCGACCACCGGCGTACCAGGAGACCAAGGTGAGTACAAGGAGTTGAAGGTAGTAGTTGTAGTACTCGGGGTTTGAAATACGCAAGTCTTCAAAACGCCAAAAACCGATCGCCACGAACAACACGAGCAATAGGATTGCGTCAGTGATCAAGGTGATCAAGCGGAATATATTTGTGCTTTGATTTTGCATTTTTCTGGGCCAAAAGATACTTACTTTTACGTCGATGAGCATCACTTCTAATCCAATCGTTTATGCACCCGGTGTAGGACCGGACCGAGCGGCCGTTCTTGCGGAAGAATTCGGTATTCGCACTACGATGGCGCTCTTGGAACATTACCCCTTTCGGTACGTCGATAAAACGCAGTACCACGAGATAGGGCAACTCGCTGGAATTCAAGGTGAAGTGCAGCTTAAGGGCCAGATCACGGCCGTTGAGGAGCTTGGTGCTGGAGCACGGAACAAACGTCTGGTAGCTACGTTTACGGATGGCAAAGGACACATTGAATTGGTTTGGTTCAAAGGCGCGAAGTGGGTAAAAAAGTCACTCAAGATTGGTGTTCCACTCGTGGTCTATGGGAAAATCAACAATTTCAACGGGAAGATCAGCCTGCCGCACCCAGAGATTTCTGCGCCTGCGATCGATGATATCGCGAGTGCTTTAGAGCCGGTGTATTCCACGACGGACAAACTTACGCGCAAGGGACTGCATTCGAAGGGGCTGCAAAAAGTTGTGAAGGGAGTATTGCAGAATGAATTGGCGCAGATTACTGATCCGTTCTCGGAGGAATTTCGAGTACAAAACAAACTCATCAGTAAGGCGCAAGCACTGGCCTGGATTCACTTTCCAAAATCTAGAGACCATCTTGAGGCAGCAAAGCGTCGAATAAAATTTGAGGAATTCTTCTTCCTTTCATTGACTCAGCTTCGCAATAAAATGAAGCAAAAAACTGCCATTAAAGGGTACAAATTTGCAGAGGTAGGGTCGACATTTCTTGACTTTTATAACAATCACCTTCCCTTTGAACTGACCGGGGCTCAAAAACGCGTTGTCAAAGAAATACGCGCAGATGTACGAACGGGTGCGCAAATGAATCGGCTCGTACAAGGAGACGTCGGTAGTGGAAAAACGATCGTGGCGCTACTGGCCATGTTGTTAGCGATTGACAACGGGTTTCAGGCCGCCCTTATGGCGCCCACTGAGATTCTCGCAACCCAGCATTACCATGGTTTAAAGGAACTTTGTGAACCGGCTGGAATACAGATTGCCTTACTCACTGGGAGCACAAAATCTGCGGAACGTGCAGTGATTCACCAAGGGCTTGGTGATGGGTCCTTGCAAATTCTGATCGGGACGCATGCACTCATAGAGCCCACGGTGAAATTTGCCAATCTCGGTCTTGCAGTGATCGACGAACAGCACCGGTTTGGTGTGGCTCAACGTGCGCGTTTGTGGAAGAAAAACGCCCACCCTCCCCATGTCCTAGTGATGACCGCTACTCCGATTCCTCGGACTTTGGCGATGAGCCTATATGGCGATCTAGATGTAAGTGTGATCGATGAATTACCGCCCGGACGAAAACCCATTAAAACCATGCACTTGTACGATAAAAATCGTCTTAAGCTGAACGGGTTTATGAAGCGGGAAATAGCCAAGGGTCGGCAAGTGTATGTCGTTTTTCCACTGATCGAAGAAAGCGATACGCTGGATTTAAAAAACCTTCAAGAAGGCTACGAACAGCTGCTTCGCGATTTCCCCCGTCCTGAATATCAGATTGCGGTAGTACATGGCAGAATGCATCCCCAAGAAAAGGAAGGTGAGATGCAACGTTTCGCCTCCGGGAAGGCACAGATCATGGTGGCAACTACCGTGATCGAAGTCGGGGTGAATGTTCCCAATGCCTCTGTCATGGTGATAGAAAACTCCGAGCGATTTGGTCTGAGTCAGCTGCACCAGTTGCGCGGACGCGTGGGTCGCGGAAGTGATGAGAGCTTTTGTATCCTGGTTTCCTCCTTTAAACTTTCCTCCGATGGAAAGACCCGTTTAGAGACGATGGTCCGAACTCAGGATGGATTCGAAATTGCGGAAGTGGATATGCAGCTCCGTGGTCCTGGTGATATGATGGGAACGCGCCAAAGCGGGCAGATGGCCTTTAAATTGGCTTCTTTAACAAATGACGGACAGATTTTAACGTGGTCAAGGCATGTCGTGGAACAGTTATTGAGCGAAGACCCACAACTCACAAAACCCCACCACGTTTCCATCAAAGAACATTGGACTGCGCTGTACAAGCACCAATGGGGATGGAACAGAATCTCGTAATATGCCGACACGCTTCAAGCGCTTGTTTAAACTGTATCATATTCTTTTGCAACGCACTGGCGGGTATACCTTTATACGTCAAAATGTAAGTAAACTGATCGGTTCAGTTGTTGGCATTATTTCGCTATTCTACTTGATCGACACCTTCATTATAGACATCGATTCCGCCACGGCTTGGCTGACCAAGACCTTATCCGCGGAAGGGTTAATTGCCATTTTCTTTGCTTCAGAGATTAGCATTGGACTGGTGTCACCAGAAATTTTGATTGTTTGGGCGGATGAAACCGAGTTCCCAGTCTGGACGCTCGCTCTTTTAGCTTCGATCAGCTACATCGGTGGGCTAAGCTCCTATTTCATTGGACGCTATTTAGCTACTCGGAAAATCATCCGTGAACGACTTGTGCTGCGCTACGCCTCCACAATGCGACAGCTCAAAAGATTTGGTGGGTTGCTGATCATTATCGCAGCGCTGACCCCTTTGCCCTATCCTATCGTGTGCCAATTATGCGGCATAAATAAGTTTCCTTTCAGAGCGTTCGCCCTGCTTACACTAGTGCGTTTTTTACGTTTTGCCATCTACGGACTGGTCCTTTACAAAATGTTCTAACACCGCGCCCTACCCCGTTGTAAGTTCTTAGTCGGAAGTGTAACTTTGGCGCTTATTGAAATTCAAGCTCCATGAACATTTCTTACAATTGGCTGAAGCGCTATCTCCCCGTAACTCTCGATCCAAAACGCGTGGATGAACTCCTCACTGACACCGGTCTTGAGGTGGAAGGCGTTACTGAAGTAGAGTCTATTAAAGGCGGGCTTCGCGGCGTAGTCGTAGGTCATGTTCTCACCTGTGAGCAGCATCCGAATGCAGATCGCTTGCGTGTCACTACGGTAGATATCGGAGCAGAAGAACCCGTGCAGATTGTATGTGGAGCGCCGAATGTCGCTGCTGGACAAAAAGTTCCGATTGCGACAGTAGGCACTGTGCTTTATCCGCAAGGCGAAGAATTAAAGATCAAAAAAGGAAAGATACGCGGCGAAGTGAGCCTCGGGATGATTTGTGCCGAAGATGAGCTTGGACTCGGAAAAGGCCACGACGGCATTATGGTTTTGGACCAAAAACTAGTTCCAGGTACTCCTTGCGCGGAAGTGTTCGAATTGGAGAGTGATTTTGTGTTCGAAATTGGCTTAACTCCCAACCGAACAGATGCTATGGGACATATCGGTGTTGCACGCGATTTACGCGCAGCGCTCTTGAGCTTGAAGGAGTATACACCCGACTTACAAACCCCGGAAAACACTCTACCTGATAGCGGCTCAAACGAGCTGACACTTTCACTGGAAGACGAAGGTTGTCCTTCCTATTACGGTACACATTTTACAAATGTGACGGTAGCCGAAAGCCCAGACTGGTTAAAGAACAGCTTGACATCCATCGGTTTAACGCCGAAAAACAATGTGGTTGACATTACAAACTATGTAATGCATACCTACGGTCATCCGCTTCATGCATTCGATGCGGACCAATTGGAAGGCCGTCAAGTCATCGTTCGTCACGCAAAGGCTGGAGAAAAAATCACTACTCTAGACGAGGTTGAGCGTACACTTGATGAAAACGACATGGTCATCGCAGATGCACAGGCTCCTGTTTGTATCGCTGGTGTCCTCGGTGGCTTGAAGTCCGGCGTTTCCTCAAACACAACGACGGTATATCTTGAAGGCGCCTACTTTGACGCCGTTCGTGTTCGCAAAACAGCGAAAAGACACGGTATCAATTCAGATGCAAGCTACCGCTATGAGCGCGGCGTAGATCCAAATATTACCGCAGAAGCGCATGCGTATGCTTCCGCATTGATCATCGAGCTTACCGGTGCTACTTCCAGCGCAAGAGACCATAAGGGCACCATCGAATTCCCAAAAGCTCAGATTACCTTCTCTTACGAAAAGGTTGCTAAACTCATCGGAATCCGTCTACAAGAACAGAACGCAAAAGACATTTTGGAATCTCTAGACTTTGACATTCTGACTATCGATGGTGATGCTTGGACCGTTCAAGTTCCAACCTATCGAGTTGACGTTACTCGAGATGTGGATATCGCGGAAGAACTACTTCGCATCTACGGGTTTAACAATATCCCTGTGCCTGATACCATGCGAATCAGTGTGGCGAAGCATGATCCACGTCCAGAAAAATTGGAGCAATCAATTCTAGACCAATTCACTGGTAACGGTTTCTACGAAATCATGAACAACAGCCTGACCAAAGGAGCAGACTACGAGAAACTTCAACCGGAATTATGCGCACAGCTCGTTGAAATGCTCAATCCTTTGAGCCAAGACCTCAACGTTATGCGGGCACACTTACTGTTTGGTATGTTGAATGCCGTAAGCTTTAATCAAAAACGTCAGCAACCCAATGTACGCCTCTTTGAGCGCGGGAAATCTTACGGAAAAGGTGCCAATGGATACTTCGAAGCCAGCCACCTCGACTTTGTGATCGCGGGAACACAAGGCGAAAATGGATGGCAAGGAAATACCGTTGAAAACGACTTTTTCACGCTAAAAGGAATGATCGAAGCCACGCTCGTTCGCTTCGGACTGCAGGCTAAACTCCAAGTTGCCCAACACAGCCTCTTTAGCGAGTTCCTTACCATCAAAGTAGGCAAAACGCTAATCGGTCATATTGCTACAGTCCATCCGAGGGTCCTCAAGCATTTTGACATCAAAGGCGGTGTTTCATACGCTAGTTTGAATTGGGACCAATTACTATCCCTCGCCCTAGCTCGCGGCACTCAACTGTTTACAGCACTACCTAAATTTCCGACGGTCCGCAGAGATCTCGCCTTACTTGTAGATACTTCAACCGGTTATAACGAAATTGCGGAAGTGGTGCTTAGTACTGAACGTAAACTTCTTAAGGACGTTTTTCTCTTCGATGTCTATGAAGGAGAGCACCTTCCTGAAGGAAAAAAGAGCTATGCTATAGGAATGCTGTTCCTCGACCCAAACAAGACGTTGAATGACAAAGCAGTGGACAAATCGGTACAGCGCATTTTACATCAACTTGGTGAACGTTTAGGCGCCCAATTGCGTTAAACTTCCATGCTAAAGGTCGCTTGGGCCCCCATTTATCATCATCCTTTGCCGGAGAACCACAGGTTCCCCATGGCCAAGTATTCCCTGTTGCCTGAGCAACTCATGCACGAAGGCACCCTACGTCGTGAAGATTTCTTTGCACCAGAACAGCTTCCTGTATCCAGGATATTACGTTCCCACTCAGAATCCTACTGGCAACAGCTCGATGAGCTCACTTTACCGGGCAAGGCGCAGCGAAAAATCGGTTTCCCTTTATCTCAACAATTGATCGACAGGGAACGAACGATTTGCCAAGGCACCATCGACAACACAGAATTCGCCTTGCAATACGGCTGTTCCATGAACATCGCAGGAGGTACCCATCACGCCTTTTACGAACGCGGTGAAGGTTTTTGTATTCTTAACGATATCATCGTGGGCGCCCATCATTTGATCGATCATCATAAGATTTCGCGAATTCTCGTTATAGACCTTGATGTGCACCAAGGAAATGGCACAGCCGCGATGGCTAAAGACGACCCGCGCATCTTCACCTTCTCGATGCACGGCGAAAAGAATTATCCGTACCACAAAGAGCAAAGCGATCTCGATGTGCCTCTTCCCGATTTTATTTCTGATAAAGCCTACCTCAGCCTGCTTGACCAGCACCTCGGAAAACTATTCGATCAAGTCGCACCAGAATTTGTGTTTTTCCAAAGCGGAGTAGACGTCATCCGAGGGGATAAGCTCGGCCGTATGGATCTGACACTGAACGGATGTAAAGAGCGAGATCGAATGGTTTTAGAACGTTGTCATCGCAATGAAGTACCCGTTGCCATCAACATGGGCGGAGGGTACAGTCCAGAGATCAGAAACATCATCGAAGCGCACGCCAACACCTTTCGTACCGCAGCGTTTTATTTTGGCTGATATTTAGCGGGGAACACACGTTTCTGTGAATATTTAAATGTTATGAACTACACGGAACCAGGGCTATAACTCGTTATATATGATATAATTTAGCCACCTACTTGTTCCATGCGATTTCTCTCATTACTCATAGCCCTTCTATTCTGCTTCAATGCTTCTGCCCAGCGTTACGGTTCGATGCATGCCAATAGATACAGTTATGTGCATGTCGGTGCGGGAATACCCTATGTTAGTGTTAAGGGAGGATATAAGGTACAGAAAAATATATACGTTGAAGTACAAGCGCATACCGATGGTGGAAGCATTTGGCGCGTGAACTCTCATAACGATTGGCGTTCGTTGTCTTTATTGAGAGCCGTTCGTATCGCTCCATTACAAACTGAGCTTAGATGCGGCATGGGAATTCTGCAAAGCGAAGAACGCATCATTCAACAAAAATCAAACACCTTTGGCGTAGCGCCACAACTTGCTATAGTCTCCAACGTTCATAAAAATATAGCGGTCGGCGGATCTATTACTTGGCCCATATCACCCGCGCTCAACTTAACGCCGGCTATCGGTATGGGCATCGAATACAGAATGGGTAGATATGTCAAAGAAAACGGCCTGTACTAGCATTAAGTACAGACCGCTTCGTTTTTTATGATGACTTGTATGCTGTGTATTAAGCAAGCATTTCACCTAGTGCATTGTCGTAAACGTGCTGGTACTCTGTTACCTGGCCCCATTCTTCATCGTCAACACGGATGCTGCCTTTGGTTACGTGACCTAGTAGGTCAAACTCACAACCGTTAAGCATCATTAGATCGATGAATTTATCTTTGTTTTCCTCAGAAACGGTAACCAGAATACGAGAAGCCGACTCACCGAAAAGAACAGCGTCCTTGCGGTACTCTGCAGGTAAAGTAATGTCAAAGCCTAAGCCTGAAGCAAAACCTTTTTCTAGAAGACCAATCCAAAGGCCACCTTCACTCAAATCGTGCGCACTGTTGATGGCGCCTTCGCGGATCAACATTTGAACTTGCTTCTGATTTGCGTACTCTTCTTCAAGGTCGAAGAATGGAGCAGAGCTCTGCTCTACACCGTGAACGTTCACCAAATATTGAGATGATGAAATATCATTGCGGCTAGAGCCGATCATGAAGATCAAATCTCCTTTTTCCTTGTATCCTAAAGTGGTTACAAATTTCTTGTCCTCCACGACACCAATCATACCGATGGTAGGTGTTGGGAAGACGGGCTCGATCGTTTGACCGATCTGCGTTTGGTTGTAAAAACTTACGTTACCCCCGGTTACTGGAGTTTCGAACTTTTCACAGGCAGCGCTCATCCCTTTGATAGCACCGACAAATTGCCAGTATACTTCAGGGCTATATGGGTTACCAAAGTTCAAACAATTGGTCACAGCAGAAGGAATACCGCCTGAACAGGTAATGTTACGAGCAGCTTCTGCAACGGCCATGGCACAACCCACTTCCGGGTCAGCATGAACGTAGCGAGAATTACAATCTACACTCATCGCCAAAGCTTTGTCAGTACCTTTAATATTTACCACTCCAGCATCTGACGGGTCGTTCGTACCCATGTTACGAGTACCTACCATACTATCGTATTGCTCGTAAACTAGACGCTTAGATGCGATGTTTGGAAGCCCTACCATTTGCATGGCTACCGCCTTCAAATCTTTAGGCTCCTCTATCCTGTCAATATCAAACTTCTTGTACTCTTGGTAGTATGCCGGTTCAGCCCACTCTCTGTGGTACACCGGAGCACCACCACCCAAAACTGCACTTTCAGCCGGAAGGGTACCTACCAAATCTTTTTCCCAATAGTAATTTACTGTGCCTCCTTCGGTAACAACACCGATTTCTTCACACTCTAAATCCCACTTATCAAAGATGTCTAATACTTTTTGTTCTTTGCCTTTTTCAACAACGACAAGCATGCGTTCTTGGGACTCTGAAAGAAGAATTTCCCACGGCTCCATGTTTTGACGCAACGGTACTTTATCCAACCAGATGTCCATTCCGTGCTCACCTGCAGCAGACATTTCACAAGAAGAACAAGTGATTCCTGCAGCACCCATGTCTTGCATTCCTACAACAGCATCCGTTTCCGCCAATTCCATCGTTGCCTCTAAAAGCAATTTTTCCTGGAACGGATCCCCTACCTGTACTGATGGGATATCTTCTGCAGAATCTTCATCTAAATCTTTAGAAGCAAACGAAGCGCCGTGAATTCCATCTTTACCGGTTGCAGAACCTACAATAAATACGGGATTACCAACACCTGAGGAGGTTGCTGAGATTTGTTTACCGACCTCAACGATTCCTGCTGAGAAGGCGTTTACTAGCGGGTTTTGATGGTAACACTCATCAAAGTATACCTCGCCTCCGACGATAGGAATACCGAATGAGTTTCCGTAATCACCAATCCCCTTGCTAACTCCTTTAACCAACCATTTGGTACGGTCCTCTGAAGGTTTACCAAATCGCAACGAATTCAACTGAGCGATAGGACGGGCACCCATCGTGAAAATATCACGGTTGATACCTCCCACACCAGTCGCAGCACCTTGGTAAGGCTCAACAGCTGAGGGGTGGTTGTGTGATTCAATCTTGAATGCACAGGCAAGACCATCACCGATGTCAACGAGACCGGCGTTTTCTTCTCCAGCTTCGACCAACATATGCGGTCCTTTCTTTGGAAGTTTTTTCAACCAAACGATGGAGTTTTTATAAGAACAGTGTTCACTCCACATTACCCCATAAACGGAGAGTTCGAGGTAGTTTGGAGTACGGCCAAGTATTTCTTTGATCTTGTCAAACTCTTCTGGCAAGAGGCCCATTTCTTTGGCCTGGTCTAAAGTTGCAACTGAGGTGCTATTCATTATTGAAAAGAATTTGTGCAAATTTAGGTATTCTTACAGCAACACATTTGAAAACCATGCGCAATATTACTCACACCTTCTTATCTCCATTTGTTCATAACCTACTCTTGCTTCCATTGCTTGTACTTATATCTTGCTCAAGCCAGCAAGATCAGACGTTTGACGTGGTGATCAAGGGTGATAACATTCACCATCTGGACACCACTGTAGATGCCCAATCGATACGTTGGATCGCTGTGAAAGACGGTCGAATCAAAGGATTCGGAAGTCAACTAAGTAATGCACCTAAGGGTAAAAAGGAGATTCTATTAGGTGATGATCACCTTTACCCTGGATTTATTGATGCGCACGGGCACATTTTTGGATACGCAGAGACCTTGCATACAGTGAGTTTATTTGGGACCCAATCCTTAGAGGAGTGCCTGGAAAGAATTCGAGATTTCAAAGCGGAGCACCCTGAAAAAGAGTGGATCATAGGGCGTGGATGGGACCAGAACGACTGGACGAACACCTCCTACCCAACAGTAGAAGATCTAGAAGAATTTGAAGACAAGAAGATCTACCTCACAAGGATTGACGGTCATGCTGCTTGGGTCAACCAGGAAGTAATGGACGCTTTTGATATTGAAGTTGGAGCCGCTATCGACGGAGGCACAGTGCTGAATGGGGTTTTAGTCGATCGCGCTGAAGAATTGGTTGAATTGCCTAAATATACGACTGCGTTTTGGCGAATGGCGCTGTTACAAACTCAGGACAGTTTAGTGAAATATGGCATTACAGCCCTCACTGATGCGGGGCTGCACTATGATCAGATCTTGCTTCTGGATTCAATGATTGACGAGGGAGCTTGGAAGATTGCAGTTAATGCGATGATCAGTAATACGGAGGAAGACTTGAGTTACTTCGAAGCACATGGCCCAGTAGAAAAGTCGTTGCTACGGGTGAAAAGTGTCAAGGCCTACCTTGATGGCGCCTTGGGTTCTCGCGGGGCCTTACTTCGTGATCCCTACCACGATTTACCTCAGCATTATGGGTTGCCGCTACTGTCTGTGGCGCAACTTGATACACTTCGTAACCGTTGCTTAGATCAAGGTTGGCAGCTTTGTGTACATGCTATCGGCGATAGTGCTCATCATGTGTTGTTGCAAAGCTTTGACGCATTAGATCGTACAGCAGACTTGCGCTTCCGCGTGGAACATGCTCAAATCATGACGCCAGAAGACAGTGCGTATTATGCACACCCGAACATTGTAGCGTCCGTACAGCCTACCCATGCAACGAGCGACATGTATTGGGCACATGAGCGTTTAGGTCCACATCGAATCACACATGCATACAGTTACAAACGTATTTTAAACGCCTCAAAAAGAGTTGCTTTGGGCACCGATTTCCCTATAGAACATATCGATCCTTTAGCTACCTATTTTTCTGCGACTACACGTAAAGACAAAGCCAATTGGCCAGAAGGCGGTTTCATGAAATCTCAAGCACTCTCTCCCCTACAAACCCTTCGTGGCATGACAGTAGACGCAGCATATAGTGCGTTTTCAGAGCACGAGTACGGTAGCATAGCTAAAGGGCAATTGGCCAATTTTACCGTCCTGAATCAAGACCTACTCGCTAACAACCAACCACAACAGAATGAAACTACAGTGGTGCAAACCCTTCTTTCTGGAAGAGTCGTTTATCAATAACGGGCTATATTAAATGTACATTTTACATTTTGCCTATATTTAGGACCCGCAAAACACTACAACACGAAAGACTCCAACATGAAACAACCAACTCGCTTATTCGATATACCGCATTACCAACAGGAACACATGCCTATGGAGGTAATGATGACCTCCAAAGTAAATGGAGAATGGAAAAGCTACACTACTAGCGAATTTATAGCCGCGGTAGACACAGCATCTCGTGGTTTACTTGCACTCGGTGTCAAAGCCGGCGATAAAGTAGCGCTGATTTCTCACAACAACCGTTGTGAATGGAACATCATGGATCACGCCCTTCTTCAAATAGGAGCTGTGGATGTCCCGGTCTACCCAACGATGACTGAGAGCGATTACGAGTACATCTTTAACCATAGTGAAAGCAAGTACTGTTTTGTTTCTAACGATGAGCTTTATGATAAAGTACACAACATCTTAGACAAGTGCCCTACCATGAAGGGCATCTATTCTTTTGAGAAGTACGAAGGAAAGCATCATTGGGAAGAGGTCAATGCCTTAGGTGAGGACGATTCGAAACAGGCTGAAGTCATCAAATTCCGTGATCAAGTCCAACCTGAAGACCTCGCGACCATCATTTACACTTCTGGAACCACGGGTTTACCCAAAGGTGTTATGCTCTCACATAAGAACATAGTTTCGATTGTGATCACTGCGACTCCTCGTATTCCAGGAATCATTAAAAATGAATCTCGCGTATTGAGTTTCCTTCCTGTGTGTCACAGTTTTGAACGCTTCATTCAATACCTATATATCTACAACGGTGCAAGCATCTATTTTGCAGAAGCTATTGACACCATTAAAGCAGACCTCAACTATTGTCAGCCGACCATTTTCACTGCCGTTCCTAGACTTCTAGAAAAATTCTTCGATGGCATTGTAGCAAATGGCACGAGTGCTGGAGGTGTGAAGGCCAAAATTTTCGAATGGGCTGTTAGTCTTGCACTACAATGGGAACCGGAACAAGCAAATGGTGGATTCTACCATTGGAAACTTGGCATTGCCGACAAACTCGTGTTCAGTAAAATTCGTGAAGCGCTCGGGATGTCAAACATAAAGGCGGTGGCTTCAGGTTCAGCAGCATTGCAACCACGACTTGCCCGCTTTTTTAATGGTATAGGAGTACCGATTCTGGAAGGATACGGTCTCACCGAAACTTCACCCGTAATCTCTGTAAATACCACGAATGGTAAAAACATGCTCCGTATTGGCGCTGTAGGAAAAGTGTTAGAAGGCCAAGAGGTTAAGATTGCTGAAGACGGAGAAATCCTAATAAAAGGTCCTAACGTGATGCTCGGGTACTACAAGCAACCTGAATTAACGGCGGAAGTCATGACCGATGATTGGTTCCACACAGGAGATATCGGTGTCATCGAAGACGGCTTTATACGCATTACTGACCGTAAAAAAGAAATGTTTAAGACTTCTGGTGGGAAATACATCGCACCTCAGGTCATTGAAAACGAACTGAAAGGTTCGCACTTGATTGCACAGAGCATGGTGATAGGTGCCGGACGTAAATTCCCATCGGCCATCTGTATCCTTAACGAAGCAGGCGTGAAAGAATGGTGTAGTCGCCACGACATTAAGTATACTACGTTTGAGGAGATGGCTAAACATCAGCAAGTGATTGATCGTGTATGGCGTGATGTCGAAAAGGCAAATGCCAACTTTGGGAAATGGGAGCAAATCAAGAAGATCATTATCGACACGGAAGAATTCACCGTCGATAATGGATGTCTTACCCCTACCTTCAAGGTCAAGCGTAAACCAATTCTAGCAAAATATGAAGCGAAGATTGAGGAGCTTTACGCTGAGTAAGCAGTTCTTCTCAATCTCGAAAAGATGATTACATCCCAATGCTCTTAAATGAGTATTGGGATTTTTTTTGACCCCGTTCTACGCCCTGGCCTTTTCAATACTAGGATTTGAAGTACTCAAGTCATGGCATTAGCCTACTCTTAAAAACACGACAGAACGTTACTACTGATTTTTGAGCACAAAAAAACCCACTTCAAACGAAGTGGGTTCTAAAAATCTTTACACTGCTTAAGTAAAGCTTATAGCGCTGCAACGTGCTTTGCTAAGCTAGACTTCAAGTTAGAAGCTTTCTTCTTGTGGATGATGTTGCGTTTTGCAAGTCTATCCAACATAGAAACTACTTGTGGGAACATTTCTGTTGCCTCAGCTGCATCTGTAGTGCCGCGTAGTCTTCTCACAGCGTTACGTGTCGTCTTGTGATAGTAACGATTGTGAGCAGCCTTTTTGGCTGATTGACGAATTCTCTTTAAAGCAGACTTATGGTTTGCCATGTCTTTTCAATTAATTTTTGTGACCCGTACGGGAATCGAACCCGTGTTTCCGCCGTGAAAGGGCGGCGTCCTGGACCGCTAGACGAACGGGCCAAAATACTCCAGAACTATACCTCGTTGTTTCGAGGAGTGCAAATGTAAGCACGATTTTCAATTCTGCAATACCTTGGGCAAAATAAATCGAGTTTTTTTCGATCTTTTTCTCTCCTAGTACGCCTTCGCAAAAACTACGCGTTGCGCGCTAGGCTTGCCGGTCAGGATACAGGTCCCTTCTTCTTGCTTGTTATTCAACGGGATACAACGAATAGTTGCCTTCGTCATATCCTTAATTCTATCCTCGGTCTCTGAAGTCCCGTCCCAGTGCGCGTAAACGAATCCAGCGCTGTTTTTGATGAGTTCCTCAAACTCTTCCCAAGTATTGGCCTCATGCGTATGCTCCTCTCTAAAGGCAAGTGCCTTTGCAAAAAGATCATTTTGGATTTGGTCTAAGAGTGCAGGAATCGCAGTTGCCACATCTTTCTGGTCCATGAACTGTTTCGTGAGTGTATCACGACGCGCTACCTCAACAGACCCTTTCTCAAGATCCTTCGGCCCTATCGCGATACGAACAGGAACTCCCTGAAGTTCGTATTGGTTGAACTTCCAACCCGGTTTATGGGTGTCCCTATTGTCATACTTTACGGTGACACCTGCTGCACGTAGCTCCTTCATCAGGCCTTCTGCGACTTCTGAGATTGCATCGAGCTGCTCTTGACCCTTATATATGGGGACAATAACTACTTGGTAAGGAGCCAATTTTGGTGGCAGCACCA